>Ga0105355_10003973_pt1 | contig 12791 bp, 11 predicted proteins | sample GOMGulsemesocosm_2_FD_83508 | JGI IMG/M metagenome (GOLD analysis project Ga0105355, IMG submission 83508) | Methane-oxidizing microbial communities from mesocosms in the Gulf of Mexico - GOM9C Gulf of Mexico | ecosystem: Environmental > Aquatic > Marine > Cold seeps | place: Gulf of Mexico... | reverse complement strand
GGGGCTACCATGACGGGCTAAAAACAACACCGAGCCGCTATGCACTTCGCTGCGCACCAGCGCCGCAGAGGCGTCCCCAAAGGGCGTGCCGACCTGGCCCTGGTGCACCCCCTGGGCAAAACTATTTAGTCCAGTGCCACCGATAATACCGACAGCTGTGGTTTCACTTTGCATGGTTTGTTGCTCCGCTGACACTATTTACCCAACATAATTTCATTGGGAATGTTTAGGGTAGAGGTTGGATAGGCAATATCAGCCCCCTGCTCTGCAATGATCGCCAGTATCGATAACAGCACCTGCTGCTTGATCTGATGGTACTTAATCCAGTCAGTGGTACGGGTAAACGTGTAGACAAAGAAGTCCAGCGAGGAGTCGGAAAACGCATTGAAATTGACCATAAGCGTTTGGCTTTGATCGATGTCTGGGTGTTGCTGCAACATGGCTTTGACCGCGACCACGATAGGCTCTACCTTGCTGGCGTCATCGTAGCGTAGGCCGATAGTTTCGTAGATTCGCCGATTTTTCATCCGCGACGGATTTTCCACCGAAATATGACTAAAGGTCGCATTGGGGATATACAGTGGCCTTTTGTCAAAGGTTCGGATACACGTTTGACGCCAACCGATATGCTCGACAGTACCCTCTATCTCCTGATCCGGCGACCGAATCCAGTCACCGACAGCAAAAGGACGATCCAGATAAACCATCAAACCGCCAAAAAAATTAGAGAGCAAGTCCTTTGCCGCAAAACCCACAGCAATGCCGCCGACTCCGCCAAAAGCCAACACCCCCGATATGCTGTACCCCATGGTTTGCAACACCACCAGCGAGGCCGTCATGATGATGGCCATACGCACTAGCTTACCCAGCGCCAACACCGTAGTCGCATCCATTGGCTCGTCATTGTATTCTGCCGAAATCAACTTTTGCTCTACCTGCCGAATAAAGCGAATAGCAAACCAGCACAGTAGCGCCACCACCAACAACTGCCGCGCTGGGGCGACAGCGGTAAAAATGGCCGCCTCAGACTGCTCAACCAATATTTCTATAACCCAGCTAAACCCCAGCAGCCAAACGCCAAAAAAGGCCGGCCGCTGAGCTGATTCCAACAGCGCGTCGTCCCACAAATTAACCGTTCTTTTTAGCTGTATCGCCAGCTTTTAAACAGTAGACGCACGACATAACTCGCCAATAGTGTCGCCAAAATGATGGCGAAGACATTCCACAACCAGGGGAACTCATGCAAGGTCAAACCCAACCACTGACCGCCAATCTCTGTTGAATCCATAATAGTGCCACCTTGCCTGTTATCGTGAATCTCATGGGCCCCGCTATCAACTAACGGAACCTGTAACGATTTTGTTAGTATAAATCTTCATTTACAATCACTGTCAATATACACAATGTATCTAAAAAACGCTCTATAAAAAGCTTGTTAGTGCCGACCAGTGTCCAAGCTATTGAATAGCTACAGATTTTACCCCTACAGTGAAAAGCAGTGGCAGAACAGCCAAATCGAGCCAGCGTGCAAGCCTCTGGACAGCGATCGACAACATGGTATTTAATCAGTGCACAGGGTCTTAATTAGGAGAACTCCTATGAATCGAACAATCCCCAGAGTCGGCGGCTGGTACCGCGAGCGGCAACAGGGCATCATCTTTGAAGTGGTGGCCTTAGACAGTGTCGCACAAACTATTGAAACACAACATATCGACGGTGAACTCGGCGAATACGATAGTGAAGTTTGGAGCGAATTATCACTGGAAGAGGTTGAGGAACCGGAAAACTGGAGCAATGCCTTCGAGATGAACAGCGAAGATGCCATGGACACCGATGCAGCGATTAGACCCGAGGCTTGGAATAGCCCACTGACATTGATCGAAACCGATATTGTCAATGGCGTGCTAGACGATCTCGATTGAGTATCGCTACCACGGAAAAAATTTAGCGGCCACTGTATTGCCGTCTACCAGCACAGCACGCCATGCAACAATGTACTGCTACTGCGCCATACCGAATGCCCTGCACCTCGCCGCAATTAACTCCAGACTGCCAGCCTATAAATAATCCCCTCAAGGCCTTGCAGCCATCAAAATACTGTATATACTTACATGTACTGTATATAAACCCAGAAAGTAGTATTACCGACATTGCCGCCACCGGCACATATGGGCTAGCGATTGACCCCGAGTTAACTGCGGCCAGGTAATCTATTGGTGGCACCACTGTCCCAAACAACGTTCGAATCGATCGGGGTAATAAACCCCTTCTTATAAAAAAGGATATCGAAGTAATGTCGAAGCTCACTCAACGTCAAGCGGAAGTACTGGCCCTGATCAAAGCCCATATCGAAGAAACTGGTTTTCCGCCTACCCGTGCTGACATTGCCCGTGAACTCGGCTTTAAGTCGGCCAATGCTGCCGAGGAACACTTAAAGGCACTGGCTCGAAAGGGTGCTATTGAAATGATTGCAGGCGCCTCCAGAGGTATTCGTGTTACTGAGCCTGAGCTGAAGGGCATCCCCATCGTCGGCCAAGTTGCCGCGGGCAATCCAATACTAGCCCAGGAGCATATCGAAGACTACTGTGAGATACCCTCATCATTTTTCTCCCCCGCCGCGGACTATTTTTTACGGGTACGGGGTGACAGTATGATTGACATAGGTATTTTTGAGAATGACCTTTTGGCCGTGCACAAAACAAGCCAGGCCGAGAATGGTGACATTGTTATTGCCAGGGTTGACGACGAAGTAACGGTCAAACGCCTGAAAAAGACCCGCAGTAAATATCAACTGCTGTTAATGCCTGAAAACCAGGATTACTCCCCTATTGAGGTCGACTTACGATCACAGGAGTTTTCCATAGAGGGGCTTAGTGTGGGTGTTGTGAGACGATAAAGGCACGGTTTGACTGCCGCCTGAGGTTTAGCTGTTACGGTCGCGGCAGTCGGCGCAGCTCTAGTGAACTATTCGACTAATACTACTAGCGCCATCTTCAGCCGAGACCGAGTCGTCGCCAGTCTCTGCACCACTTATATGTGCCGCCGCCTGAATACCTGCCTGGATCATTATTTTCGCCACCTCTAGCCTAGCATCGTCGATAAATGCTTTGGTCTCCTCTGAAAAAGTAATGCTCACCAGAGGTTCACCTTCATCGTCAGCGCGTTGCAGGACTATTTCGCCCCCTTCAAGTTCAACAATTTCTAGAAATGACGCTGCCACAACAATACCTGCTCTCAATGTGATTTGTGGCCATCTTAACAGCTAGCCCCCAGGGCCCACAAGCGCGTTGCTAGGCAATTGCGCATGGCATACTTAGCCACAGGGCCCGCGGCCACGTACAGCAACGGCAGCATCGCGTTGCAGCCGGCATAGATCTACGGCTAAGAGCTCTTCTTTACCGCGACCTTCTTTTTCGGAGCAGCCTTCTTCTTTACCACGGCCTTCTTTTTCGGCGCGGCCTTCTTCTTAACAGCGGCCTTTTTCACTGGCGGCACCTCTACCTGCCACTTACCTGAGCTGTAATAGGCCTTCCAGCCCGAGGGCTTACCGTCAATTTCCGATTGTACATACTGCTCTTTGGTTTTACGGCTGTAGCGAATGATCGCCTTGTTTCCCTCGAGGTCCTCGGTCGGCGCCGCAAACAAAAAACTGTATTTTGGGTCAATGGCCTCGCGGTGCGGCAAGATCTCCTCCACTAATGGCGCCCGGGTCTCCCGGTTCTTGGGGAAATTGCTGGCAGCAAGGAACATGCCGGCGGCGCCATCGCGCAGTACGTAGTGATCGTCTACCTTGAGGCACGCCAGTTCGGGCATGGGTACAGGATCCATTTTTGGTGGCGCTGCTTCGCCATTACGCAATAACTTGCGGGTATTCTTACATTCCTCGGCGGTACAGCCAAAATATTTACCAAAGCGACCAGACTTCAATTGCATCTGTGCGCCACACTTATCGCAGTCCAACACGGGCCCCTCGTAACCCTTTATCTTAAAGGCACCAGCCTCCACCTCGAAACCACTACAGTCCGGATTATTGCCACAGACATGCAACTTTCTGGACTCGTCAATTAAATAGCTGTCCATCGCGGTATTGCAAAGACCACAGCGATGTTTGGCAATCAGCAAGCGAGACTCGCCCTCGTCATCGTCATCGGCACTGACCACCTCGTCACCCCTGACCAGGTTAATAGTACTCTTACAACGCTCCTTTGGCGGTAACGCATAGCCTGAACAGCCCAAAAACACGCCTGTTGTCGCAGTTCGAACCTGCATTTTTCTACTGCACTTGGGGCAGTCTATATCCACCTCGGTTGGATGATTTTCACGCATGCCGCCCTCGTCGGCGCCAGCCGCTTCGAGCTGTGTCTGAAAGGCACCGTAAAAATCGTTGAGCAGGGTTTTCCAGGACAGCCGATCTTCAGCGACGTCGTCCAACGACTCTTCCATTTTTGCGGTAAAGCTGTAATCCAGTAAATCGTCAAAGCTCTCTACTAGCCGCTCTGTGACTACATCACCCATTTTTTCAGAATAAAATCGTCGATTTTCGACCCGCACATATCCGCGATCCTGAATGGTCGAAATAATCGCTGCGTAGGTAGACGGCCGGCCGATGCCCTGTTTTTCCAACTCTTTGACCAAGCTGGCCTCGCTGAAACGCGGTGACGGCTTGGTAAAATGCTGACTGGGAATAAGCTGCTGCAATTTCAGTTCGTCGTCAACCTTCACGTCCGGTAGTATGACGTCTTCCTCTTTTTTCACCTGCGGCGGTAATACTTTCATAAAGCCGTCGAAGCGCATCACCCGGCCCCGGGTTCGCAATTCAAAATTACCGGCGGCTACTACGATGCTACTACTGGTGAATTTTGCCGGCACCATCTGACAGGCAACAAACTGTCGCCAGATTAGCTCGTAGAGCCGCTCGGCGTCTCGCTCCATCTTTTGCAGCTGGGTGGGTTTTATAGTCACTTCCGAAGGGCGTATCGCCTCGTGGGCCTCCTGAGCCCCCTCTTTACTGGAATAACTAATAGGACTGTCCGGCAGATAGCTTTCACCGTAGCTACTACCAATAAAATCCCGGCAGGCGGATACCGCGTCGGCACTTAAGTTAGTCGAGTCTGTCCGCATATAGGTAATATAACCCGCCTCATAGAGCCGCTGGGCCATCATCATGGTTTTCTTAACGCCATAACCCAGACGGGTGCTGGCCGCCTGCTGCAGCGTCGAGGTAATAAAAGGGGCCGAGGGTTTTGATTGGGTAGGCTTGTCGTCGCGCTTACTGACTACAAAGCTTTGCTGTGCCAGCTGTGCCACCAGCTCTTCGCTTTGCTGCTCAGTATTGGGGCGGAAATTCTCACCGTTATGACGCTTCACCTCGAGGTGAAGATTACCAGCCTGGGTAGTTACATCGGCAAATAGCTGCCAAAACTCCTCCGGCTCGAAGGCGCGAATTTCTCTCTCGCGCTCAACCACCAGTCGAGTCGCCACCGACTGGACACGACCTGCAGAGAGCCCTCGGGCCACCTTAGACCACAGCAGCGGAGACACCATATAACCGACAACCCGATCCAAGAACCGACGGGCCTGCTGCGCATTGACCCGGCATAAATCCAAGGCTCCCGGGGCATCAAAGGCCTCCGTTATTGCCTTTTTAGTGATCTCGTTAAAAACAACCCGTCGGTAGCGGCTCTCATCACCGCCAATAGCCTCCTTCAGGTGCCAGGCAATGGCCTCTCCCTCGCGGTCCAAATCCGTCGCCAGATAGATAGTATCGGCATCTTCGGCCAATGCTCGCAGTTCGTTGACGACTTTCTCTTTGCCCGGCAAAATTTCATATTGCGCCAACCAGTCATTTCCGGGGTCTATGCCCATACGTTTAATTAGCTGGGTTTGGGCTTTTTTCTTTTTAAAGGCAACCTTTTTCTCCGGCGATAACTTGCGGGTCGCGGCAGCGGCGGCAGCTCTTTCTTTCGGGTCAGCCTTGGTACTGCCGGCAGTGGGCAAATCACGGATATGACCAATACTGGACTTAACAATATAGTCCGAACCAAGATACTTATTGATCGTCTTAGCTTTCGCTGGTGACTCGACAATGACCAGTGACTTTCCCATTTCTACCCTTTTAAACAATTAGATTCGATACCGCCACGCTAAAATCTGGCGGCATTCAGGCGACATATATAAGACCTGTTGCTTCACCGGTCAAGTCAGTCTACCTATTTTTTCATCTTTTTCTGTGCAGCGGTCGTTGCTGAGCTTGGCAGCATGCCCCTACAAACACCTCTAAACCACTGATAAAACAGGACTTTTTCCTTTATTTTTTCATCGAGACGGTTACAAACGTTCAATTTATAGCCAGCACTGAAAAGCAAACTAATTTCTACAGTTCCTCGATTTGTGCAAGCTAGTCACCGTGCTCGAGTGGCGATTGTTGTACTCTTGGCCATTTATTCCTCCAACCGAAAGCGAGGCACGGCCTTGCCTTCAACGATCACGCTTTCCACAAACATGTCCAGCGGCCTCACCCACAAATCGTAATCGCCGTACAGGGTACGGTAGACCACCAACGACTGCTCGGTCTCCGAATGGCGAGCGACGTCAATCACTTCGTAGCGGTTACCTTTGTAATGCCGGTAGACACCGGGTTTTAGCTCAGCCATAGCTGTTTTTCCTCGTTAGATTACTATTGCCTTGGGGTGACGGTTTGGTAGCCAGAGGGGATCTCTTGCAATTGCTCTTGGTGCAATCGATCGTCGAGCAGCACTAGTTGCGCCTTTATTAGGTCAATATCCTGCTCTGTGCCGCGCTCTTGCCAATAAACACCCAGCCACAACCTGTTGTACTCCAACGCTATGATGTGTTCCGGCAGTAGATTGAGCGTCTCTCGCAACTGCGTTAAACAGTTGTCCGTTTGCTCGTCATTTTCCCGCTGACACAACATGTAGTTACCTGGGTCGGTATGACCTAGGGTCGCCCTCCCTCCCCGTGGTTTTACCATCAGCCGATACACAATACCCTCTTGCAACTGTTCTTTTCGCACCTTGGACCGGTGACTTTGCGGCAAGTCACAGACCTTCATCTGAAAGCCCAGCGACATGGCATAATCTCGCAATGTCGCCTGTCGCTTTTGCCTGGGACTGGGCATCATCCAAAAGATAGGCCCTATTGCGACGGCGACCACAAACAAAATAATAAGATAATTCAAAGTAACTGACCTCAATTATGGCAAATGCCGTTATCGCACTATTTTGTACTTTAATAGTGGACTTTAACCCGAAATTATACCTTAATTAGCAATAAAGATAGCCATCCTGAGGTTTTACAATGAGTGATTACCACACTATATTATTAGCGATCGATCTGTCTGACGAAGCCGTGCAAGTAGCTGCTAAAGCCCAGTCTCTGGCGGCGACTAACAATGCGACACTGCATATTATTCACGTTATTGAGCCCTTGAGCTTTGCCTATGGCGGCGACATTCCGATGGATTTTTCAGGTATCCAGGACGAAATTCAAAAACAAGCTAAGTCTCAACTGACCGCTTTTGCCTCAAAATACGCAATACCTCTTGAACAGCAACATATTGTCATTGGCCGCCCGGAAAGTGAGATACACAGTACCGCCAACGAACTTGGCGCCGAGCTTATCATTGTCGGCAGCCACGGCCGTCACGGCCTAGCACTAATACTTGGCTCCACTGCCAACGGCGTGTTACACGGTGCTTCCTGCGATGTATTGGCTGTTCGTGTTGAAGACAGCTAAGCCCTGTCGAACAGGCTTAGCTACACCGCACAAAAACGTCACCCGGCAACTGTTACAGCAGCAGCGGTGTAACAGGTCAGTCTAGGCGCTCTATAATAGTGCCGGTACCTAAACCGCCACCACAACACATTGCAATCAAGGCGTACTTACCTTTTGTTCTCTCCAACTCGTGCAGCGCTGTTGTTATAAGACGGGCACCGGTGCTGCCGGTGGGGTGACCCAGCGCTATAGCACCGCCATTGACGTTGACCTTGGCTGGGTCGATGGCCAGCTCTCGCTGCCAGCCCAGCACCACTGAAGCGAAGGCCTCATTGACCTCGAAGATATCAATATCAGCAACACTCAGCCCGGCCCGCTGCAGCACCTTGCGGGTGGCTGGGATTGGTCCCTTGAGCATGGTGACAGGATCTACACCGACTAGTGTGGTAGCGACAATTCTGGCCCGTGGTTTTAACTGGTAGTCACTACAGGCCTTTGCAGAGGCCATAATGATTGCCGCCGCGCCATCAGAAATTTGTGAACTACTACCCGCCGTATGTATCTCCTGTCCGGGCACCGCATTGAGAGAGCTCAGCGACTCCAGCGTTGTTGCCCGCAGGCCCTCGTCGCGATCGATGCGCTTGAACTCTCCGGTCGGCTCGAATTTCTCGTTCAGTATCGGCGCGTCAATTGCGACAACTTCACGACTAAAACGATCCTGTTCCCAGGCCTGAATCGCTTTTTGCTGGCTTTCCAGACCGAACTGATCAGTGTCCGCCCGGGTTATTTGGTACTCTTGGGCAATCATCGCCGCGCCGGTAAACTGGCTAGTTGGCTGAAAGTGTTTGGCGTAACTCTCGCCCATGGGAGAATTTCCGGCCGATGCCGAACCCAGCGGCACCCGACTCATCATCTCGATACCGCAGCTCATCACCACGTCTTCCATCCCGGCAGCTATCATACTCGCGGCCATCGATGTAGCCTGCTGACTGGAACCACACTGAGCGTCCACTGTGGTCGCTGCTACGTCGATCGGTAAGCCCTGGGACAGCCAGGCCACCCTAGCAATATTAAAGGTCTGCTCGCCTACCTGAGAAACACAGCCACCGATAACTTGATCGATGTTTTCCGGGGCGATGCCGCTGCGCTGCAACGCAGCCATTTGCACCGCACCCAACAGGTCCGCCGGTTTCAATCCCGCCAGACCTTTACCACGCTTACCTATAGCGCTGCGACATGCCTCTACAATATATACATCAGTCATTAATTACTTCTCCAAGATAAATCATTATTAAAAAATAGTGTTTGTGTAAGGCACGCCTCTGCTCACTCAATGGTACCCGGAACCTCCCGCCAGCCGACTTATTGCTGCGGTGTTAGCCGACTATCGGTAGCTGCGATTCGACCAGCCGCGCCCAATAGCTGGCACCGATAGGCAGTATCTCATCGTTGAAGTCGTAGCCGGCATTGTGCACCATACAACTACCTTCGCCCCTGCCATTGCCAATCCATATATAGGAACCAGGCTTTTCCAGTAACATATAGGCAAAATCTTCCGAGCCCATCGCCGGCGTCGGATTCAAATTCACATTGTGTTGGCCCACGACTTCGACAGCCGCTTGCGCCGCGGCCTCGGCCTCAACAACTGAATTGACAGTGGGTGGGTAGCGGCGCTGGTAGTCAAAGCTGACCGTGGCACCATAGGCGCTGGCTATGCCTTCGGCGATGGTTTGTAATTGCTGTTCCAGAAAATCCTGCATCGACGTGGAGAAACACCGGGTACAGCCGCTTATTTCTACCGTGTCAGCAATAACATTATAGGCGTCTCCGCCGTGAAATTGAGTAACGCTGACCACTACCGGCACCTGGGGATCGACCATTCGACTAACGATATTTTGATAAGCCTCTACGATTTTTGTGCCAATAATTATCGGATCAATACTGTGCTGCGGCATTGCTGCGTGGGAGCCACGCCCGTTCACAGTGACTTTAAAAACATCAAAAGCGGCCATCATTGGCCCAGGCCGTATGGCAAATTGACCGACCGCGATACCCGGTATATTGTGCATACCATAGACCGCGTCGACCGGAAATAACTCAAACAGCCCATCCTCTATCATCACCCGTCCACCACCTTCGTTTTCTTCGGCGGGCTGGAATATAAAATGCACTGTGCCTTCGAAATTAGGCTCGGCAGCCAAGTATTTCGCCGCACCCAAAAGCATGCAGGTGTGGCCGTCGTGGCCGCAGGCATGCATCACCCCAAGCTTAGTCGATTTGTGGGCAAAATCATTTGCTTCGACAATGGGCAGCGCGTCTAAGTCTGCCCGCAGCCCGATCGCCCGATTACCGCCGCCTCGCTGCAACGTACCAACTACCCCAGTTCCCGCTAGGCCCTCGTGAACCTCCAAGCCAAACTCACGCAATTTGTCAGCGACAAATTTTGCAGTACGATGCTCGTCAAAAGCCAGCTCCGGATGGGCGTGAATGTCACGGCGCCAGGCTGTCATTTGATCATGAAAGTTCTCAATTTCCGGTATGGTGTGCACCTAATTACCCCATCAGTTATGGTAAAAGACAACTAATGTAAGGATTTATTGCGCAATTTGCAAAGTAAAGCCCGACGCGCTTAGTAGAGCTGGTTGCCCAGGAACGAACGGGAACACGGGAAACACGGCATTCAAACAGCCTACGCAGGATGGCTACCGATTGGCCAGCACTGAGCGAAAAAAGCTCATCAAGTGTGTTATCGAGTGATTATCGCGGGGAAACAGTATAGATATAAAACCACTATTGAAGGACTGTCGGCGCAGCTAGAAACGACCTAATGCGCTGCGGCGGCTATTCCGCTGCAACGGTGAATAGTGCCACTATAAAAAAAGTGCCACTATAAAAAAAGTGTAATGCACTCTGCGGGCCCAGCGCTATTCAGTGAATAGTAACCGCGAACAGCTATGCCCTTAAATCCGGCACCCGAAGGCACCGCATCCTAAATAATTGATCCATCCCTGGACCTGGCACCCTCTAGCACCCCTTCACCCTGAATAAGCCCCTCCTTAGACTGAGATACCGTCCTGGCACCGTCTCCTCCTTAATGCAGCCCATCCTTGGACCCGTACCACCTCGTCCTGATTAAGTTTTTCTCAAAATTGGTACCGTCCTAGCACCACTACTCATGTTTGCCCATCGCAAATGCGTTAGCGGCCTAACCACAACGCAGAGGATGACAACATACTCTATATATACCTCTTTATCGGCCTCGACATCAATATCTAAATCATTACAATAACGTCACATTTGTTAACGTACGAACTAATATCGAAGCAAACGCTGGTTGATACTGCGATAGTTGATACTCAAACTTTGAGAACACTGGAATATTGCTGCTGAGCCACTGGATAAGCCGTGAAATCAGTCTGGCTCTCGACTGTAGCGTCATACCTTCGCAGCGTTCAATTACCAGTGCCGCCGCTCACACTGCAGCAACAACGACTACAGCATCAAGTCTCTTTTTCGCAGTTATTGAGCTGCAGTAATTATTGCAAGCGCCCTGTCGGCTGCAGGCTAAGTCATAACAGTATTTTTACTGGCCGCTACAATTGAGTTGATTATGAGGCTTTTTTTAGCTTAGCTTAAGGCAACTATCTCGCCTTGAAAGAGCCCGCCACAACCCGTACAGGCCGTATAAGCTCAACTAATGAGCAACAGAGAAACGCTTTCTCTTTCAACACAACGCGCCCTACTAGCACTAGCTAACCGGCCTAGACTTGAGCCAGACAGGAGATAAATTCCCTCTATTAATCAACAACATACACCACAAACAATCACTAAGAACTTTATCGATCGCCGCGATAACGCCGGAAAGATAATGCTGCTGATTGAGACCAGCGCAGGGCTTTGCGCAATGAATACTTTGAAGGACCTCGTTTATGCAAGGCTTCGAAGTCATGCCCAGGAAGCAATTTAGCATCTTGGAGAATATCGTATTACAATGCACTATGGACTGATTGCCCTATTGTTTTCCAATGACTTGTGGCCGTTCACTATAATAAAAGTTGCGAGCTATCAACACTCGCCAACAAGACAGCACTGTTTTTACTTGAAAAAAAACGGACGTCTTTTTTCAAGTAATGATTGATAGTCAATTAGTCTACAGTAGCAACAATTGAAAATACGCCATCTATAACATTGAATTAAATTGGAGTTAATTAGCGGTGTTTATATGCTCGTCGTAAAACCAAAACCTCTGGCACAGGGAGCGAGTGCTCTAACGCAGTACAATGCAGCGAAAATATCGAGAGCGGCTCGAGTCGATGAGCTGTTAGCCGTTGCCACTCGACTATTCAATCGCAACGGTTATCTAAGCACGCGCATGGATGAAATTGCCACTGCGCTTAACACCTCCCCAAGAAACATCTATCACTATGTATCCAACAAAGAAGATCTTGCCTACCAGTGTTATTTGCGTACCTGCAAATTGCGCGGCGCGCAACTTGACAAGGCAAACCAGGCACGCCAATCGGGAATTGAAAATATTGTCGCTTTCTTGCAAAGTCTACTGGTAGAGGGGCAAAGTAGACCTGCGATTCTGGCAGAGCTGGGCGCCTTGAAGCCCGAGCACGCCGAACATATCCGGAACTTGCAGAAGAATAATATATTTTTGTGCCAGCAGATGGTTACTAAGGGTATCAAAGACGGCTCTATCGCCCGGTCTAACCCTGCCCTAACCGGCATTGGCATTATGAGCATCGTCGAGTGGATGTCCTACTGGTACACAGACAAACTGCCATACTCCAGAGGGGAAATCACAGAGTCTATCTGCGACCTTGTCGTCAATGGTATCTCAACCTCTCGAAGCGCTGTTGCCACGATCCCAAAACTCGAGCAACCCTACCCAAAACAGGAGGACGTTGACCCCTTCGATAAAAAAGCCATTACCCATCAAAAGATGCAGCTTTTTTTGCGCGTAGCGCTGCAATCGTTTAATCGTGATGGCGTGAAGGCCACCTCCGTCGATAAAATAGTAGAACAGCTGCACCTCACTAAAGGAGCTTTCT
>Ga0105355_10003965_pt1 | contig 12805 bp, 4 predicted proteins | sample GOMGulsemesocosm_2_FD_83508 | JGI IMG/M metagenome (GOLD analysis project Ga0105355, IMG submission 83508) | Methane-oxidizing microbial communities from mesocosms in the Gulf of Mexico - GOM9C Gulf of Mexico | ecosystem: Environmental > Aquatic > Marine > Cold seeps | place: Gulf of Mexico... | reverse complement strand
CTTTTACTACAACTTTAGTCTCATAATCTCCTACAGTTGTGTATTGATAATTAATTGTTTCTCCAATATTAGCTGTTGCTACTGGCTGATTGACACCTGTTTCTCCAGAATAAAATTCAAACATGGTTGCGAAATCTGCTGTAACAGTAAAAGTTTCTGTATATTCTACTGTAGCAATTGCTGCACCTTTTACTACAACTTTAGTCTCATAATCTCCTACAGTTGTGTATTGATAATTAATTGTTTCTCCAATATTAGCTGTTGCTACTGGCTGATTAACACCTGTTTCTCCAGAATAAAATTCAAACATGGTTGCGAAATCTGCGGTAACAGTAATATTAACTTGCTTAGAGATCGCAGCATCATTCTCTATAGTTGTAACTAAATTTTCAGGTGCTTTAAAAGAAACTATTAATTCTTGTGTAGCTTCTGCTTTATCTCCATTAATATTAAATGCCTCAATTCTAACATTATAAGTTCCTTCTGTATAAACATGTTGAACATTACCACCTACTATAATTTCGGCTGGTGTAGTTGTATTATCTCCAAAATAAACTTTGTAACTATTTGCTCCTTCTGCGGTAGGTGTTATTGTAACTTCACCAGTATTATCTTGTGTAACATTGTATGTTGCAGACACATTAGTAGGCATAGGAAAAGAATCAACATAATCTAAATCATTTAAGTCTGTACAAGCACTTACTACTATTAACACTAGAAAAGCTTTGTATATTGTTTTTATTTTTTTCATTTTAAAATGTTTTAATATCCTGTGTTTTGACTCCAATTGTCTTGTGAAAATTGAATCTCTTCTAAAGGAATTGGAAATATTTCATTTTTACCTGAAGTGAATCCAGGAATATTAGCTCCTCTTCCTGTTCTTACTAAGTCGAAAAAGTGATGTCCTTCACCAACTAACTCAACTCTTCTTTCATGATAAATAGCATCGATCAAAGCTTGACCACCTAAAGAAATATTATTACTTGCATTTCCAAAAGCTCTTGCTCTTACCATATTTAAATAGGTTCTTGCTTTACCTTCATTTGGAGTTGACTTTTTATTATATGCCTCTGCAGCCATTAATAAAACATCTGCAAATCTTATTGCTCTGTAATTATTAGGGTTTGTTAAGTTTAAATCTCCTGCCGCGTCAACACCTCTTTTTCTTGGTAAATATTTTCTATTAAAGAAACCTGTATGCTCATAACCTGTTGTAAAAGATGCTCCAGTGGCAGTAGACCAAGCATTAATGTCTAAAATTGCTACATCTTTTCTATTATCACCAGTTTCAAATTGATCAACCATATCTTGAGTAGGAACATTAAAACTAAAGCCAGAAGTAAATAAATCTCCTTGATACCCTCTAACTCCCTGAAAACCTACTGCAACATTTCCTTCACTACATTGTAAACATCCAAATCCTGCACCTTCAGTATCTGCATATTGTACTTCAAAGACTGATCCTGAGCCATTTTCTCCAGCAAATTCGAATATTTTATTATAATCTGATTCTAAAACGTAAGGCCCGTTTTGAATTACATCTTCTAAAACTACAGAGGCTTCGTTAAATTTATTTTGGTATAAATATACTTTTCCCAATAAAGCTTGTGCTGCTCCTTTTGTAGCCCTACCTATTTGTGGTGCGGTATAAAATAAATTAGCTACGGCATATTTTAAATCTTCTTCTATTAATTGATACACTTCTGATTTTGGTGATCTTGGAATTGTTTTTTCATCTCCTAATGTAAACCTACCTCCAGGTTTAATTGGAATATCTCCAAACCATTTTACCAATTCAAAATTATAATATGCTCTTAAAAAACTAGCTTCAGCTATGTAAACTTCTTTACCTGAAAAATCTGTTTTATCTTTAAACTCCAATATATAAGCTGCTCTATTTACTCCACCATACATCCAACTCCATAGATTTTGTAACTGCGCATTTACTGATGTATGTGTCATATCATCTATTTGTTGATATCCTGGGACATCTGTTGCACTTTCACCACCACATAAAGTATTATTAGAAGCAATTTCCCCCATTAATACATTAATAAAAGTTGATTGCAACGGGTCATAAGCTCCTACTAAAGCATTGTAATAATCTGCTTCAGAATTGAAATATGACTCTGAATCTTCTGCATAAATTTTAGATTCGTCTAAATAATCATCAGAACAAGAGTTTAGAATAAACAAACTTGTCATAAAGATGATTCCTAATTGTATTTTTTGATTGTATTTTCTCATCTTTCTATTTTTTAAAATGTAACATTTAAACCTAAAAGAAACTGTCTAGCAGAAGGATAGGTACCAGAATCAATACCTGCTGGAACAGCTCCACCGTTAACAGTAGGATCAAAACCAGTGTATTTAGTTAGTGTAAATAAGTTATTGATTGAAGTATAAAGTCTTAATTTACTTAAACCAACTTTACTCAATAAATCTTCTGGTAAATTATATCCTATTTGAATATTTTGCATTCTTAAGAATGAAGCATCATCAACAAAAAAATCTGAAAACAACTTATTATTTGTAGCATCATTAGTAAGTCTTGGAATCGAATTACTCGTTCCAGGTCCAGTCCATCTACCTAAATAATAATTAGGCTTGTTTACATTAGGAAGGAAACGTTCAAAATTACGAACCATTTCTTTTCCTAATTCTGCATATAAGTAGGTTGTAAAATCCCAATTTTTATACTTTACTGAAATATTGAATCCCATGTAGAAATCAGCTTGTGGATTACCGATTTTAGTTCTATCTTTAAAATCAATCACACCATCATTATTGATATCTTTATATCTAATATCTCCTGGTGATGTAACACTTGCCCCAAGTCCAGCCTGAGATGGATGATTATTTACTTCAGCTTGTGTTTGAAAAATACCATCAGTAACCAAACCATAAAAATATCCTATCGGTTGACCAACTTCCATTCTAGATGTAGGCAAGTTACCAATTGCAAAAGAACCACCTTCAACAAAAGCGCCACCTAATACTTCTGTTACATTGTTTTTAACATACGTTACGTTATAAGATAAATTTAATGTAGTATTTTCTGTGTTTAATGCTTTATAATTAATTGCTAATTCAGCCCCTGTATTCTTAGAAGTACCTGCATTAACTGTAGGGTTTGCTCCTCCTGGTGAACCTGACCCAAAGATTCCAGAAACTGGGAAATTTTGAATTAATAAGTCTTTTCTTGTTTCTTCAAAATAATCAGCAACAACCGATAGTTTGTCATCGAAAAAGTTTACATCAAGACCAATATCTAATTTTTCTGCAGTTTCCCATGTTGCTTGTGGATTTGGTAAACCTCCTTGAGCTGTTCCATCTACTAAACTTCCGTCTAAAACATAAGTCCCTTCACCATTTAATAAAGACCTATATAAATTATCTCCGACTAAATTACCAAGTGTTCCATAACTTGCTCTTAATTTTAAAAAGCTAATTGTTTTATTATCTTTTAAAAAGTTTTCATCAGAAATTTTCCATCCAGATGTTACTGACCAAAAGCTGTCAACTCTTTTATCTTTTGCAAAGACTGAAGCGCCATCACGTCTTACTAATCCAGAAAATAAATATTTCCCTTTATAATCATATTGAACTCTTCCAAAAAATGATGTCAACCTTAAATCTCCATTTCCTGTATTAAAGTTTCTTTGATCACTTTGCAAATTTGTTAAACTGATATCTGCAAAATTGTATGAATTATTTGGAACATCGAAACCAGTAGCATAAATACCATCAAACAAATCATTTTGTACACTTGTACCAGCTGTAAAGGTTGTATTATGATCATCTGCAAAAGTTTTAGTATACGTTGCAAAAGTTTCCCAGTTTACCCTAGTTGATGTAGCTTTAAATTGATAAACAGAGCTCTGTGTTCTATTATATACTTTACTTGAACCATAATTATAGGTTGGAAAAAACGAACGTTGCTTTTCGTTATAAATTTTATAACCTAATCTAGTTGTTATTGATAACCCATCAATTGGCTTATAATTTAAACTGAAGTTCCCTTCAATTCCATTTCCATTATTTTCACCAAATGTGTTTTTTAATAATGATAAAGGATTCACTACTTCGATTCCTAAAAAGTTATTTGTATCATCTTCACCAACACCAAATGTAGGCGCGTAATTTAATCCATTAAATAAAAGAGATCCATCAAAACTTCTTGAGGCACTTGTAAAATAATTTGCAATTAGCGAAAAGTTTAATTTTTCATTAATATCTACACCTAAATTTAATTTGATATTATTTCTAATAAAATTTGATTTTTCTTTAGCTATAATCCCATCTTGCTCTGTTCTAGAAGCACTAATAAAATACCTAACATTTTCTCCTCCTCCAGATAAACTAATGTTATGATTCATTAAAAGTGCTTCATTAAATAGCTCATCTTGCCAATTTGTACCTTTACCTAATTGACCAATATTGGTGTAAGGCAGTGTTTGTCCACTAGCAGCATAAGCTTCGTTTAACACCAAAGCATATTCAGTTGCATTTAAATACTTTAATTTACGTGTAGTTTGCTGCACAGCAGAGTAAGTGTCGTATTTTACAGTAGGAACTTTATGCTTTTTTCCAATTTTGGTAGTTACCAAGATTTCCCCATTTGCTCCCTTTATACCATAAATGGCAGCTTGAGCATCTTTTAATATTGTGATAGATTCTATATCGTTAGGGTTAATACTATTCAAATCTCCTTCGTAACCATCTACAATTGTTAACGGTTGATTATTAGTATTAGAACTAACACCTCTAATTAAAATATTAACCTTAGCTCCTGGTGCTCCTGAAGATAAGTTTACCGCAACACCAGAACTTGTTCCTTGTAATGCAGTTGTGGCATCAATAGGTTTTAAGATATCTAAGGTTTCTTCATTTACTAATGAGACAGAACCTGTAATATCTTTTCTTTTTTGCTTACCGTAACCTACTATTAAGACTTCTTCTAATTGCTGTGAATCTTCTATCATCACAACATTTATTGTTGGCTCTTTTACTGTTACCTCTATAGTCTGATATCCAACAAAGCTATAAACAAGAACAGCTCCTGTTGTAACATTGGGTATTGAATATTTTCCATCAAAGTCAGTTTGTGACCCAATAGATGAATTCTTAACTATAATGTTTACTCCTGGCAAAGGATCTCCAGTAGATTCATCTGTTATTACCCCTTTAACGGTAATACTTTGTCCAAATGAATAAACCGTGAATAACAGGAAAATAAAAAGTGAAATTTGTTTTCTCATAAAACGGGTTTTTAATTTTTCATAAATTTAATGGTGAAATGTTGTGAAATCCCTAAAAAGGTACACTACAAAAATCATACATCCTAAAAATAATTAACAAATCCTTAAGAATTCTACTAATTCAGGCTGTAAATATTTTGCAATAAAAAACACCAAAACATTTAATGTTGTGGTGTTGTATAGGTGTATTTTGTGGTTGTATTGGTATTATATATTTAAAATGTAATCTGTTAAGCTATCATTATGCTCTAAATTCATTTTTTTACGCAATCTGTATCTTTTCACTTCTACACTTCTAGGAGAAATATTTAACAATGGTGCAATCTCTTTAGAAGCTAAATTAAGTCTTAAATATGCACATAAACGGAGATCATTTGGAGTAAGAGTACCATGCAAAAGTTTCAGTTTTTTAATAAAATCTTTATCAGCATTATTAAATGCTTCTTTAAACACTTGCCAATCGTCTGTATTGTTAAGGTTTTTATCTAAAATTTTAATGACATTTCCAACCCCTTTATCTGTACCTTCTAACAGTTCATTCTTTATAGAACTCAATAACTCATTCTTTTTAATAATACTCATCGTAGAAGTAGCTAACTCTCGACTTTTACTTGCTACATCAATTTTCAATTGATCATTTTTAGCCTGTATTAACTCTTTTTCACTTGCAAGTGATTTTAATTTAAAATCTTTTTCCTGCTTTTCCATCAGTCTTTTCCGTTGATTTCTATAGTAAGTTTTATATATTCTATCAATTATTAAAAGTATAAATATTACTAGTATTATGTATATTATTATAGCTAGGTTAGTTAAGTACCATGGACTTTTTATTCTAAAACTATAAGACGCAGTATTGATTGTCGGTTCATTTCCTATTTTTGCATTAACATAAAATGTATAATTATTCCCTGCAGGTAAATTATCAAAAACTACATTAGGTTTTGATGACCATTTACTCCATGTGCTAGAATAACCTTCCAATTTAAATTGATATTCTACATTTACATCTTTTGTTAAAAAAGGAACATTGTAGTTAAATTCGAAGTTGTTTTCTATGTTTGTAAAATTTCCGTACTGGTTTAAAATTACATTTTCTCGTGATTTATCTAACTCATTCTTTTTTATTGAGTTAATTATAATACTATATGATATAGAATGTGTCTCAATATTATTTATATTTAATAGAATATATCCATTGTTTATTCCTAAAACCTTATCGTCTTTATAAATAGATAGATTTTCAAAACCTTGTGCTCCTTCTCTTAACTCTTCAGATATTGGTATCTTTCTAACACTTAACTTTTGATTGATACTATTGGGTTTAACATAACTGATATGCTTCTTTGAAAAACTCCATAAAATATCTTTTTCTTTATCGTACACTAACTTACCTGTGGTATATCCTTCAGAGTAAATGCTACTTAACAAGCTATCTCTTATAAATAAATCTTTAGCATTGGAATATTCAAAAATTCCTTTTTGATCAGAATAATATATTTTGTCTCTATATTTGACAATGTTAGAATGCAGGCCTCTACCTACAATTGTATCTCTTTTTACTTCAATAAAATTTTCAAAATCATTATCAATTTTTAATTTAAAAACTCCTTTATACTCATGATTTACAATAATCTTGTTTTCATTATTTATCTCAAAAGACCTACTTGAATTCTTAAATCCTTTTATTTTATTTCTTAACCCCCATTTATTGTTTACTTTTTTCAACACATAAAATCCTGAGTAATTTCCTTGAATAAGTTTGTCTTTAGAGATTCGCTTTATGTCCCAAGTACCTTGAATACCAATTTTGTTTATTATATTTCTATTTTCAATAATAAAAGTCCCAGAATCGTGACCACAAAACAATTTATCATCAAAAATATTTAAACTCCAAACTTGCCCTTGTGTGCCCTCAATAATTTTAAAACTATTATCAGATTTGTCTTTTTTAACAAACAATCCCTGGTTAGTTCCTAAATACAAATCATTATTAAAATGAGTAGTTGCATAGACTGAACCTATTTGAGCTTCTTTTTCTTTAAAAATTTTTATTTCCGACCTAAAATTTATGCTACTTATACCATTATCTAAACCCAACCATACTATACCTTTTTCACCTTCATAAAGAGATAAAACAGTATTGTTTATTAATCCATTATTTTGTGAAATTTCATAAGTTAATTCTCCTTTTTCATTTAAAAATATAACACCATCTGATATTGAGCCTAAAGCAAAACCTCCTTCTTTAAGTTCAACACTATTATAAATATTTTTGTTGAGTAAGTACTTATTGGCTTCACTCCAAAACTTTAAATTATCATTTTCCAACTCTATAAAACCCTCATTGTTAGTCAGTAATAATAATTTATTTTTCTTTGAATGAATATTAATGATATTAGAATCTTTAAAAAGCTTATTATCTGAAACAAGAACAGCTTTTCCGTTATCAATTTTAAACAAACCTTTACCAAGTTTATGAAAATAAATACTCTTCTTTACACTAAACATTTTAGTGATCTTAAATTTAGAAGAGATTATTTTATATTCTTTCGTTTTAAGATTGAAAAAATAAATTCTTTGTAATGATTGAAATACAACCCACTCATCTAACTGAATAATATTCCAAAATTGTTCATCTTCTAAAACTGGAATTTTATACTTCTGGATAATTGAAGTATAATTCAATTTACCATAATCATCCTTTAACCAAAAACCAAAATCCATATAGAATCCTGTAAATATTTTATTCTTAAATACCTTTACAGATCTTATTATTGTAGAATTAGGAGTTTTGTACAAGTCCCACTCTGCTCCATTAAACTCTAATAAACCTAAATTATTTGCCACATATAAGTTTCCTTCTTGAGATTGGGAAATCGACCAATTCTGAGCTTCAGCTCCATAAATTTTAGGAGAATAATTGTTTACAGGGGGTAATTCTTGTGAATTTAGTTTTCCTATAAATAAAAAAAATAGTAATAAGTAAAATGAAGATTTATAACTCAAGAATACTAATATTTATAATTATGTTTATTTTAATCTTGTAATATAAGATAATTAAAATTGTAAAAATGACAGATTAATGTATTTAAATTAAATTTTCTATCAATTATTAAATAAGAGTTTTTTTTCGAAAGGAAAATTATCCTTTCTAATGAAAAAGTTGATTAATCAATGTATTTATTTGTAGAAAACAAATTAATCCATCTACTGCTTCTAATTTGGAAACATTGTATTTTAGAATCCTCCATAAATATTATTTAGCCCCCTGTAACTATACATAAAATTATTTTATCCTAAAAAAAATCATCATATAATAAAACAAAACACTACACCTGTGCTCCACCTCAAACTCTAAAAACCCTTTTCACACTTAGGAAAACTACATATTGTATCGGAAAGTAGAGTTGTTATATTTTCTTCTTCTCTTAAAACCTAAACTTAATCACCACTTCCATAGACCCATTGTTATTAATTTGATTGATTTTTGAAGTTGTAAAATCGTAAGCTGCTCCGAATTTCATATTGTCAATGATGTTAAACATGGTGAAAATAGAATACATCTCATCTACCCTGTAGTTCATACCAGCCTGAATTTTATTGTAAGTAACCGTTGTGTTTATATCTGTTGATGAAGGTGCTCCATTTGTATTTCTATACATTATAGCTGGCGTTATTTGTACGTTGCTATTTATGTTAAAATGATATCCAGCTCCGTAATACATATGAAGGTTGTCTACTGCTGCTTTTGGGGCGTTTCCTTGCTTTACATATCGCTCTCCATTTAAGAAGTTAGGCGAAGAAACACTCAGGTAATAATTTTGATGTTTTAAGTACAAACCAGCTCCAAATTGTGGATTGACAAAACTTTGGTTTTCAGTAAACAATGGATCTCCGGTTGGAGCTCCTGCTTTGCTTAAATCAATATTAACAAAAGACCCTCCTGCTTTTACCCCAAAATACAAATCGTGTGTTTCAGATACTTTTAGTTTGTATGACAGATCAATTGTGATGTCTGTTTCTTGTAATACAAACACTTGATCTCTTACAAAAGAGACTCCCAACCCTAAATTTTTACTTAATGGGCTGGTATAGTTTAAAGCTTGCGTATTTGGAGCTTCACTAATTCCGATCCATTGGCTTCTGTAGCCTAAACTAATTTCTTTCTGACCAGAACTACCAGCATGGGCAGGGTTGATGATATTCATATTGAAATTATACAAGGTAAAGTTTGGATCTTGCTGCGCTGAACTAATCTGTATAGAACAGATAGCGATAAGAATAAATATATATTTTAAGTTTTTCATGTGCTCTAAATTTAAAAATCTTCTACAATTCATTTATGATAATTAATAATTGATATATATCCATCCTTTGGCTGGTTTAGCCCCAGGTGTGTTGAATTCTACAGTAAAGTAATAGGCGCCAACAGGTAGTTTGTTGTTGCTACTTATTTTATTAGACGTTCCGTCAAAAGTATTGTTGTATCCTTTCATTTGATATACTATTTTTCCAGATCTATTATAGATTCGAACTACATTGTTGGGATACAAGGCAATGTTTTCTATGGTCCAAGTATCATTGATTCCATCACCATTTGGCGAGAACCCATATTTCTTTTTGATTACAATTGATGTTTGACAAGAAGCCACATCAGTATCATAATAGTTTAAAACCCCATCATTGTCACAATCTTCTTGTACATCTCCAATTCCGTTGTTATTACTATCTGCTTGATCAGGATTTGGCAAATAACTATTGTCATCAGCATCTAAAACCCCATCGTTGTCATCATCATCGTCACAGAAATCAGGATTTCCATCTTCATCAAAATCTCTGGTGTCTATTATAATGATAAAAGATGCAGACATGTTACTTATATTGGTTGCGATGTCTGTTGCAGTTGCTGTGATATTGTACACGCCATCTGTAAGAACTGTAGTTGAGTGGTCAAAACTCCAGGCACCAGAACTATCAGCAATTACAGTTCCAACAGAAACTGTTCTAACAAATACTTCTACAGTTGTTGCAGGTTCAGCAGAGCCATTAAACACTAAGGTGTTATCAGCAGTAATGCTTGTGTTACTAGCACAAGTATAATTGTCAATACTTACAATAGTTGGAGCGTTCGGCGGTGTTGGATCGTATACTGTTTTAAGCTGAGTCGCAGCAATGTTTCCATTTGTAGCAGCATCAATTGCAACATCGGCAGCTACATCTACAGTAACCTCACCATCAGTTGTTGGTGTAATTAGAGCCGTATAAACTGTACTACTTGTGGCACTAAAGTTAGAAGCGGTTGCGTTGCCTAAAGTAATATCTGAGACCTCAAAATCAGTAACAGTTTCACTAAAAGTAAAGGTTGTTGTGAACGTACTATTTGTTGGATTTGAAACTGGACTTGAAATCACAACAGTTGGAGGTGTGATATCTGCCGTTGTAAAGTTCCATGTTGTTTTATCCGTAAATCCAGCATACATATTATCATACAAATCTATAAAAGCTGTATTTGGAATTTGAACATACATAGCGGTTTCACTTGGTAAATCTGTCGATGGATTTAAAGTAACTACATTGTTTGTTATGGTAACATCAGAAGAGGTTACATCTAAGGTTGCAATTACAGCATCATCACTCTCTTTCTTAATTAAGATATTTCCAGTGCCTTTTATCATGTCTTCAGAAAAAGTAATTGTTAGATCACTGTCAGGAGCAACGCTCAAGTTATTGTCTGTAGGAGAAAGTGTAGTTACTGTTGGAGCAGTAGTGTCATCAGTTGTAAATGTCCAATCGGTTTTAGTCGTTAAACCAGACCAACCATTTGCATTTGTGTCTTCAAAACTTCCAACAGGCAGAATTATATACAGCGCTGTCTTTTGTGGTAAGTCTGCATTTGGTGTGATGGTAACAACTGTATTATTAATTGTTACATTCCCAGAAGTAACATCAATTGTTTCAACTAAAGAATCATCACTAACTTTTTTAATTAAAATATTTCCATTACCAATTTGTATGTTTTGATCAAACGTTACTGTTAGGCTTGATGTAGTTGTTACTTTTAATGTTGAAGTTATGGGCGTTTTAGAAACCAATACAGGTTCTGAAGTCAAAGTTTTAAAGTTTTTAACTCCGCCAAAAAATACTTTTGGAGCTGTTGCTTTGGCAACATTGGTTATAATATAAGTTTGAAAGTAATAAGTTGTGTTTGAACTCAATCCAGCAATTGTAACAATAAAAGGACCAGATAGTGTATTGTCAACAACTTTAGTAACATCAGCTCCTCCTATTTCTGGATTCATATTTGTTGATGAGTATACAACTCCTCGTTCAACAACACCAATTAAACTGGAAATCTTTCCTTTTATGATTACAGCTTTAGAAGATCGATTTATATATCCTGTTGTTACTACAAGTGAAATAATAAAGTCGTTGCTAGCAAAAGTAAGATCGTAATTTGCTCCTGCGGATAGTGTTCCAACTTGTATCATATAAGGACCGGCTAGTTCACCAGCTTCTCTAGATAATGCACCTGTAAAGCTATCACCACTGACTAAACTACCGGCAGTAATTGTATAAGTAAATATTGGATCAACATCTCCGGATGTTTTCTTTTGATCTGCATCTGCAGTAACAGTGACAGGTCTTTTTTCGATGGTTAAATTTGCAGCGATATACGTTGTATTGTAATTACTTCCAGCAGAAATGGTTCCAATATTAATTGCATAATCCCCTACATTTTCACCTGAATCCCTGCTAAAAGCACCTGAAAAACTATCTCCAGACTTTAATGATCCCGAGGTGATTTGATAGGTAAGAGTTGGATCTGCATCACCATAAGTTTTCGATTTGGCATCCGCTGTAATGGTAATTTCTTTCTTTCCAACAACCAATGTTTGAATCACATTGGAAGCTGCATTGTAATTTATGTCACCAGATTGAGAAGCTGTAATGTTTGTAGATCCAGTTCCAACGATGGTTACTGTAGATCCAGAAACTGTTGCCACATCCGTATTTGAACTGGCATAGCTCACTGTCAATCCAGAACTCGCTGTTCCTGTTAAGGTAAAGGATGCATCCCCGAAAGTTTTGGAAGATAAAGCTCCAAAAGTTGTAGTTTGATCTGCTTTTGAAATCGTAAGTGTTCCTTTTACATACAAGAAATCATAATTATCATCCAATCCACCTGCGACATCAATATCCACTGTTCCAACATTAGTTGTTGTGGTTGCAATAGAAGAACCTGTAGGTTCAATTGTTAAAACAGCTGATGTATCTCCATTTTTAAATCCAGAGTAAGAAATTGTAAATGCGGGATTTGCATCTCCAAAATCTCTTGACTTGTCGTCTGCAGTTACCGTTAGTGTTGCTTTTGAAATCGTAAGTGTTCCTTTTACATAGACAAAATCATAATTATCATCCAATCCACCTGCGACATCAATATCCACTGTTCCCACATTGGTTGTTGTGGTTGCAATAGAAGAAACATTTGGTTCAACGGTTAGAACCGCTGACGTTTCTGAGTTTTTAAATCCAGAGTAAGAAAT
>Ga0105355_10003963_pt1 | contig 12809 bp, 9 predicted proteins | sample GOMGulsemesocosm_2_FD_83508 | JGI IMG/M metagenome (GOLD analysis project Ga0105355, IMG submission 83508) | Methane-oxidizing microbial communities from mesocosms in the Gulf of Mexico - GOM9C Gulf of Mexico | ecosystem: Environmental > Aquatic > Marine > Cold seeps | place: Gulf of Mexico... | reverse complement strand
TTACTTGAAATCTTGGATAAAGATAGATTGTTTAATAATAAAGATTTAAAAAACAAGTACTTAAAGGGGGATGTTAAAGCCGAATATGATTCTTCAAATCAAACTTTAGATAGTTTTTTATCTTATAAGAAATGGATTAAAAGTAATGAGAGCGATACAGTTTTTAAAGATGTAATTGATTTTAGGCTTCAACCAAAAATATCTATCCTTATTACAATAAATGAATTTAAACTTGATTTTTTAGATAATTGTATCAAATCTATTTTAGCTCAATCATATTTTAATTTTCAAATATGTATTTTAAGTGATCATTCCATTGATAATCTAACTAAAGAAACTTTATCAAAATACGAAGAGTCTGATAAAAGAATAGAATTTTTTTTTAAAGAAAGTAGTGATCAGGAATCAAAAGGTAATTATAGTTTAAATTTAATTAATGGGGATTGGCTGTTTTTTGTAAGGAGTTGTGATGAATTACAAATTAATGCACTTAGTCACATAGTAAAAACTATTAATAAATACCCTAGTACGGATCTAATTTACTCAGATGAAGATAAGATTGACAAAAATGGTATTCGTTTTAAACCACATTTTAAAAGTGAATTTAATTTAGATTTATTGTATTCTCAAAATTACATTTCAAATATAGCGGTATATAAAACCACTATATTAAAGCAAATTGATAAATATAGAAGTGTCATTGAAGGTTGTAGTAATTATGATTTATTACTTCGTTATTTGGAATGTATTAATTATCAAAATATAGAACATATACCGAAAGTATTGTATCATAGTAGGACTATTAAAGAAAATATAAATATAGCTAAAAATGGTGTTAAAGCTCTTAAATCTCATCTTTCAAAAATAGATTCAAGTATAACTGTAGAAAAAGGAGATATTGAAAATAGTTATAAAGTAAATTGGCCAATAAAAAATTCCCCTTTAATAAGCCTGATTATACCCACATATAATGGGTATGAAATAACCAAGCAAGCGATAGATTCTATTTTAGAAAAAACTAAATATAAAAATTACGAAATTATTTTAGTGGATAATAACTCTAATGATCCAATAGCCTTAGAGTATTTTGAAAAGTTAAAAGAGCATTCAAAAATTACAGTTTTAAAATATGCAAAACCTTTTAATTATTCAGCAATTAATAATTTTGCAGTAGAATATGCTAAAGGAGAGGTGTTTGGGTTGGTTAATAATGATATAGAAGTAATAAATGAGGGTTGGTTAGAAGAGATGCTTCAACATGCTCTAAGGAAAGATATTGGTTGTGTTGGTGCGATGTTATATTATCCAAATGATACCATACAACATGCTGGAGTAATTATTGGTTTAGGAGGGGTTGCATGTCATTCCCATAAAAATTTCAATAGGGGAGCTATTGGTTATTATTCAAGATTGAAAGTAGTACAGAATATCTCAGCTGTTACTGCTGCATGTTTATTAGTTAGAAAAGAAGTTTATCAACAAGTTAATGGTCTAAACGAAGAAGATTTAAAAGTTGCGTTTAACGATGTAGATTTATGTTTGAAAATCCAAAAGGCTGGATATAGAAATTTATGGACACCTTATGCAGAATTGTATCATCATGAGTCTATAAGTAGAGGAGTAGAGGATACACCAGAAAAGAAAGCGCGTTTTACAAGTGAAATAAATTACATGAAAAAAGTTTGGAATACTCATGAGTTTAATGACCCTTATTACAATATTAATTTAACAAGAGATAGCGAAGACTTCTCTATTAGGGGTTAAAATTAATCTGTAAATTTGCACAGAAATAAGGTCTATAATAGCATTAAGTTTATAAAATAAAGTATAAATAATATTAAATGAAGAATTTAAAACGATTTTTAAAGTATCTGTATCCACATAAAAAATTCCTAATAGGGAGTTTATTGTTTAATGTATTATATGGACTTTTTTCTGCTTTATCAATGTTAACAATGGTACCAATGATGACAGTGTTATTTGAGGATACAAAAAAAACATACGCTAAACCAGATTTTAATAAAATTGATAATTACAAAGCATATTTAGAGGAGTATATGAACTATTTCATATCTACAAATTTAAAAGAAGAGGGGCCTTTAAGCACACTGTTATGGATGGTTTTATGTGTTTTGATAGCTTTTTTACTGAAAAACGTATTTAGTTATTTGGCTATTGTTTTTATGACCATATTAAATAATAATATTTTAAATGATTTAAGGAATGATGTGTACCAAAAAGTAATTGGTTTAAATACTTCTTTCTTTTCTGGAGAACGTAAAGGGGATTTAATGTCACGAATGACTACGGACATTAATACTATTAAGTCTTCTTTTATGAGTGTGATAATGTTAGTTGGTAGGGAGCCTTTTACAATTATATTTACTTTAGTGACAATGTTTCTTATAAGTTGGAAATTAACCATCTTTGTATTCGTTTTTATACCAATTTCGGGGTTGTTAATATCTAAACTAAGTAAATCAATAAAAAGCCAGTCGGGTAATATTTTTGCTTTAGAAGGTCAATTGTTATCCACAATAGAAGAGACTTTAGGTGGGATTAAAATTATTAAAAATTTCACTTCTGAAAGTTATTTCTCTAAACGATTTAAATCTTTCACAGATAATATTAACGAAATAAATAATAGTCTAGGAATACGTATGTCGTTAGCAGGACCTACGAGTGAGTTTTTAGGAATTTTAGTTATTTCTATATTACTTATTTATGGAGGTTCATTAGTCTTGATTGATAACAGTATGTCTGGTGGGACTTTTATTGCTTATATAGGGTTGTCTTATCAAATTTTAACACCAGCTAAACAAATGGCTAAAGCGAACTATGCTTTAGCGGGAGGAAATGCAGCATCGGAGCGAGTTCAGTTTATTTTAGATGCAAAAAACCCATTAAAAGATAAAGAAGGAGCGGAAGTAATAACTGATTTTACAAGTGAAATAAAATTTAATAACATCTCTTTTAAATATAATGATGAGTATGTGTTAAAGGACTTTTCACTTACGGTTCCAAAAGGTAAAACTGTTGCGTTAGTTGGAGAATCAGGAAGTGGAAAATCTACTTTAGCAAATTTAGTCACTAGATTTTATGACGTAAATGAAGGTAGTATTACTTTTGATGGTATAGATATAAAAGATGTAACAACATTCTCATTACGAAACCAAATGGGGATTGTAGCTCAAGATTCATTATTGTTTAATGATACTATTGCTAATAATATATCATTAGGAATTGATAATCCTGAAAAAGATGCAATTATTAACGCAGCCAAAATCGCCAACGCTCATAACTTCATATCTGAATTTCCAGGCCAGTATGAAAACCCTGTAGGTGATGGAGGTAATTTATTGTCAGGTGGACAGCGACAACGTGTTGCAATTGCTAGAGCAGTATTGAAAAACCCACCAATTATGATTTTAGATGAAGCAACTTCAGCTTTAGATACTGAATCAGAAAAACTAGTACAAGTAGGTTTAGAGAATATGATGCAAAATAGAACATCAATAGTTATTGCGCATAGGCTTTCTACAATTCAAAAAGCTGATTTAATAGTAGTAATGAAAAAAGGTAGAATTGTTGAGCAAGGTACTCATATAGAGTTATTAAAAATGAAGGGAACTTATGCTAATTTAGTAAGCTTACAATCATTAGAAATTTCGGAAATTTAAAATTAATAGTATTTATAACTACTATTTGTTTAACCTTTTATATTGATGTCTGAAATAATAATAAGAGAAATAGAAGCTCGTGATAATAAAGCAGTAGCGAATTTAATACGTGAGGTATTAGTAGAGTTCGGTGCTCCAAAAGTTGGAACTGCATATGAAGACAAATCGTTGGATGTTTTGTCAGAAGTGTATGATAACGATAAGGCTGTTTATTTTGTTATAGAAGTTAATGAAGTTATAGTGGGTGGTGCTGGAATTTCTCAATTAGAAAATACTACGGATAACATCTGTGAACTTCAGAAAATGTATCTTTTACCTCAAGCTAGAGGCAAAGGTTTTGGAGCTAAAATGATTCTTAAATGTTTAGTAACAGCTAAATATTTAGGTTATGAAAAATGTTATTTAGAAACCTTACCTTATATGAAATCTGCTGTGAAATTATATAAAAAAGCAGGTTTTAAAGTTTTAGATGCTCCACTTGGAGATACGGGTCATTATAGTTGTTCAGAATGGATGCTAAAGGAGTTGTAGGATGAAAATTGTTTAAGCCAAATAATTATTGAGACACAAATCTTTTTAGTTTATTCTGAACTTTTAATTTATTTTTAGCCCAGAAACTATAATGCAAAGGGAAAGTTTTAATGCCAATTCTACTAAAAGTTTTATAGCGTTCAATTGAAAAAGCATTATAATGTGCTCCTGGATATCCAATTAAGTCAATAAAATATTTTTGCTGATTATGAATGAAAAAGATATCTAATATACTTCCTGCCAATGGATAACTGAGGTTAACGTTTTCAATATTTAATTTGCTCAATACCTTTACAACCTCATCTTGAAAATCATCTTTTTCTGCGAAACTATTTTTTGTTTCATATTGATAATTTTCAATGAAGTTTAAATATTTAAAGAATAAAGATTCTTTATTTAAGTCCTTTTTATCTACTGACGTATAAATGTATTGAAATGATTTAGCTCTTGTAGTTCCTACATTAAGTACTTCAGCTTTATTTAAATGTGTGTATGCTGAATGATGTGTATTATTACATACTGTAAATGAAATTAGGATAATTTCCCTTTCGGAACCTTGAAAAGTATATGGAGTACCACAAATAACTTTAAATCGTTTTATAGCTTCATATGGAATTTCATCACTAATAAGTGAATTGATGTATTTTACTTGACTGTTAAAAGGGGAAATAATCCCTATAGTAGGAACGTCATCATAAGTTTTATATGATTTGATGAGTTCCTTAATTTTTGAAAGGACCCGTTTGGCCTCTATGTTATTAACTCCTTTTTTATCTCTAGCTCCTTCAAGAAGTTCTATTTCTATTTGATTCTTATTGGTGTATTCAGGAGTAGATTTAATAATTTCAAGCTGACTATCATAAAACTCTTGATTATTAAACTCTATTAATGATGGAGTGGATCTGTAGTGTTCTCTTAAAAAGTTAATTTGATTTTGGTTCGTTAGCCTTGATAAAAATAAATCTAAGACACTTTTATCTCTGTAGTTAAATAAAGTTGTTTTAGGGAGTTTAAACTTATATAAAAGTTCCTGTTGTGCGCTTCGTGAAACAAATGAATAATGTTTTAATTGATTTGGATCGCCAGCAACAATAACTTTTTTAGCCCGATACATGGCAGGTAATGCTGTAGCAATATCACATTGGGTGGCTTCATCAATAATTACCAAATCAAACAATTCCTTTTGTAAGGGTAAAACGGTATTGAGTTCGGATAAATTAGCTAGCCATAATGGAAATATTTTTAAAACTCTATCAAATGCTATAGTATCAATTATTTCCTGAGATTCTGTGAAACTGGTACTAATTAATGCTTCGTAATATGCTGATAACTCTCTTCGGTATTCATAGGTGTTATTTTTATTTAACTTACTAAGTGTTGCTAAAGCGTATTTTTTTAATTCTCTTTGAACGACTGCATTTCTATTGTTAATTTTAGTAATTTCATGCCAAATAGACTCATCTAACGAATTAAAGTTGTTTAAAAATAACCGTTGTATTCTCTCTTTAACCGTTGGGTCTTCATTAAAGTTTAATTCTGATAGCTGTAACTCCTGCTCAATTATTTTGTAAAACTCTTTTTCTGCATGTTTTAATTCAGCATCAAGTGATTTGATATTATGATTATAAATTTGATGACGTTTTGTAATGTTACTCAACTTCCTTTTTACTAAAGCTTTTAAACTTGTTTTATATCTTTTTCCTGAAGTATGGATTAGGTATTCTTTAATTTTAAAATCATCTAACAACATTTGTCTTATTACCTCAACAGCTTGTTTAGTTTTAGATACAATCAATACTGATTTGTTGTTTAAAATCGCATCTATTGCTATAGAACTTATAGTATATGATTTTCCAGTGCCAGGAGGACCTATAATAATTGAATTTCTAAATTTTTGAGCAGCAGCCAATGCATCTGTTTGGTCTTTGTTTAAACGGTGTTCTAAATAGCTGGGATTAGTTTCAAACTCGTTAGTAGTTTGATGTATAAGTTCGTTTAAAGAATTATTGAACGTATTATGTTTGGCAATATTTTCTAGATCAGTAACAACTTTCAGGCTTGATAATGACTTTGTTAAATATATAGTACCAGCACTAGGGACGATTTTATATGCATCGACTTCAGTAATTTCTTTTAACTGTTTTTTAATTTTTGATTCACTCCATAAACTGGGGTAAAAACTAAGCTCTTCTGTATGTAGGTTTAATACATGTTTAACAAGTAATCGTTTTATTTCGAATGCATCAAGCACTGGGTTGTTAAAGATATTAGTTAAAGCTTCATAAAGGACTTTTTTGTCTTTATCGGAGTTATACGATAATTTACTAAGGATACTTTGGTTTAAAATAAAGCTAGATTCATCAATACTTAAAAAGTAATCGTCATCATTTTTTTTAACCTCTGCGGGGAATAATATTAATGGACTACAAATGGAACTGTCTTTTTTTAATCCATTTGGTGTTGTTTTTCCTATAATAAAGAAGCTCCCATAATAGAGCTCTTTTTCTAAATTATACAGCGTTAAGTCCTTAATTAAATTTTCAATACTTTTATTGTCGTAAGGAATTATTGGAAGCTGGTTATTGAGTAATTCTTCTTGTTTCCTAGTAAACCATTTATATTTATACTTTACAGTCAGAATATTATCCACCAAAAACTCTTTGTTATCTATTTTATAACATTCTTTAAAGTAGTTAAAAAAGTTATTTGGAGAGATAGACTTCATGAGAAAGCTTTATAGGTATGAATAGTACTTAGAAATAAGAGTATTCTTTTTGATTTTATTATAAACTAGTTAAGCTTTTAAATAGCTCCATTTTATCCTCGTTACAGCTGCTCAATTCTATATAAGCAGTATTGTTTTCAGGGAAGGTATGAATTGCCAAATGACTTTCTGCTAATAGCCAAAAACAAGTATATCCTTGCTGTTCAAAATGATGTTCGTTAAATTGAAGAATGGTAAAACCACTTTTTTGTAAATAAGTGGTGTACTTCTTTTTTAATATTTCAGGGTCTGTAGTGTCAATCCAATGCTGATGGTTAAAAATACGTGCCTCTATTTGTTTATAAGATGTTGTCATAATTTTAATATAAATCCCAATTTCCTTTTAAGTAATACTGATAGAGAACTGGGTTATGTATTTTATTTACTTCAATACTTTCTTGTTCAGATTTGTTTAAATAGCTGTCTTTTCCAAATGAAGTTAACAGTTTCATCGCTTCTGTATTAATCCATTTAGTTGGAACATTAGAAAAACTCAAACTTTCTAAACGTTTTTTTAATTCTGATTTTGAAACAGAATTATTTTTCATTCCAATGATCCATCCCCATTCTCCCATTGAGAGTACTTGATTGTGCATTGGTAAGGTTGTAAAACTAGCTGAAGCCATTGTCTTCTCAATACATTTAAATGCTTTTGTAGCGAAATACGGGCTTCCTGCTTGGGTAATTAAAACCCCGTTAGGACGTAGCTTTCTGTTGCATAAACTGTAAAATTCATGAGAATATAATCTTCCTAACTCTACACTTCTAGGATCAGGTAAATCAATGATGATTACATCATAAAAAGTACTATTATCTTGTTCTAAATGAATGTAAGCGTCTTTATTATAAATGGATAGTTTTGAACTACTCATAGATCCTTGATTAATATCAATAAGTACAGGGTGTTCCTTTCCTAAATCGGTCATTTTGCCATCTAAGTCAACCATGTCAATAGTTTTGACTGATGGATATTTTAGCAATTCTCTAACTGCACAACCATCACCACCACCTAAAATCAAAATATTTTGAGGTTTGCTGTATAGTTGCATTACAGGATGTACCAAAGGTTCATGATACATAGTTTCATCTATAGAGCAGAATTGTAAATTACCGTTTAGGTACAACCAATGTTCTTCTTTCCATTCGGTTAAAACGATATTCTGGTATTTTGTTTGCTCAGAATAAATAACCTTGTCTTTGTATTTTGTTTGTTCCCCCCAAGCTATAATAGGATTGGTAAAACTAATTCCGGTTATGAGTACTACTAATACGATACTTAATATGTAATATAGTCGATGCAATTTCGACTTTATAAGCTTGTCTTTAAAGCGGTATAAAACAATACAAGCAACAAAGAAATTAATCAAGCCTAGAATAAAAGGAGTATAGGATAACCCTAAAATAGGTAAGCCGATAAATGCAAAAAATACACCTCCTAACAAGCTTCCGTAATAATCTTTTTCTAAAATTGAAGAGATGTTGGTTTTTAAATCGTCATACTCTGTGTTAATTCGTACTACTAGTGGTATTTCTAAACCAATAAGTAATCCGATAAGCATACTCAACAAGTAGATGACTACTTCATAATAAGTAGAGAAAGCGGCTAATGTATATACTAAAACAGAGGAGAAAGCTACTAAAAGAGAAAGCGTAATTTCTAATAATAAGAAATTCTGAATCAAATTTTTAGTGATTCCTTTACTTAGCCTACTTCCTAGTCCCATACAGAATAGCATAAGAGAAACAATCATAGTCCATTGGAAAATAGAATTCCCAATGAAGTACGTCGCTAAAGTAGAAAGTACATATTCTGCTACAATACCAGCAAACCCGGTAGCAAATATGGCTGCTTTTAAAACAAAAGAATTCTTTTTTACAAACTCCATACAATCAATAATGCTGCCCCGATATATGCAAAGGCTTCTAATAATCCAGCTCCTATATTTGGTGTTTCTTGATTACTGATTTCATCCGTTAACGAGCGTCCTTGTAATAATAGTTTGTCGGCTAACCATCGTACTATTGGGAGTAAAAAACAACCAAGTACCGTGTGAATTGCTAGATCTGTACAGGTGGTAGTCCAATCAATAAAAGGATCAATTAGTGCATTCATGATTATGATACTCATAGCTATAATAGCTCCAGAAAAACTAACTCCAGCAGCTACATTATCTTTTTCAATTTCATTATGAATATCATATTTCATCCAAAGAGAAAATACTTTAGATGTAAGAATTAATACCACATTACCAATGAACCAATACATTACAAATGTTGTGATCCCTTCAGCTAAACTATTTGATTCCCCAACTAAAGCTGCGTATAATAGCAATCCATTAGCAATGTAAATACTAGCTTCTATAATTCCAGTTCCTGCATTTTTATCAGTAATAATTTCTTTTTTAATATCAAACTTTGGGAGTATTAGTTTATTGCTTATCCAAATTGAAAGATGTAGCAATAGGATACCTAAAAAACTATATAGGCTAATTTGTGCGATATCATTTCCTAGCCCGTATGAGTCACCTTTTATGGCAGCTCCAATAATGATAACGATACCTGTGAAATATCCTACATAAGATAGAATAAATGCAAAGTTGTCTTTTTCTACAAGTTCATTTTTAATATTAATACTTCGGTGTATTATACTATAGATAAATTTACCAATAGCAAATACAATAACACTTGTAAGAATATAAGTTAAGGAATGTATGATTGATGTACTATCTAGGTATTCTTGAATAGTTTCCATGATGTAAATTTTTAATACTTAGTTATTATTTCCCGAATCCACCACTTCTTGATCGTGACGAACGGTTACTATATCTTGAACCACTTCGGCTAGTACGACTAGACTTACTATAACTTTTACTAGAAGAATATCCTCTAGAGCGAAGTGAAGAAGCGCTTTTACTAACTTTACTGTTTACATTGTTCTTAAATGTACTTGATTTCTTTGACCAAGAACTAGCACCATTTTTGTTAGATTTAGTACCATGTTCTTTATTAGCTCCGTAATAACTTTGTTTGTTTCGGTAATTACGATTGTAGTCATTGTAGTGTGATCTAGAGTATCCTCCATAGCGTGGACCGTAAAATAAATCAGACATTAAACGGTAACGCCCATAAAACGCCCAAAAAGAACCTCCACTATTATTTGATTGCCAATGACCGTATTGTGGATTTCCTACATAATTATCAACTCCTGCTGGAGATGAGTTTTTATCTAAAACACCATTTTTCTTACTTAAAATTGTCATTCCTAAATCACCTTTGTATTCATCAAAAGTAATAGGAGATACTTTTAGCCAATCTGTTTTTTCAATTTTAATATCTGAAGCAACAGCTGTAGTGTCATTTAATTCTATTTGAGAAAGGGTAGGAGCGCCTTCATCTATTAAAATTTGATATTTATGATAGTAGCTATCTGTATCTTCTTTGTAATCCATATCGGCAAGAATGACACTGTAATTGCTTTTATCAATATAATTAGTAATGATATTGTCGACAGGTGATTTTACAAATTTTGGTTTGTCTGAACCACATGAGAAGAGTAGCAGACAAATACACACATAAAAAAGAGGTGTAAGTAGTTTCATTGAGTTATTTAGTTTTATTATTTCTAGTTTCATTTTCTCGACATTTAAGCAGCAAGATAATTGATTGTTCTAGTTAGCCTGTATAAGTAGGTAAAATGTTACTGATATCTCTGTTTTTTATTACAATACCAACGCTCGCTTCAAAATCGTCATCACCCCATTGTTCTATGGTCAAACATTTTTCTTCTTCATCATCGAGGTAATCAAACGAAATAAGTTCTTTCCAATCTTCATTTTCAGTATTTCTATAAAACCCAGAAGATTCCTCATCTAGAAAATAGGTTGTTCCTAAATAGTTGATTTTTTTAGGAGGTTTTCCATTCAATTCAAGGTAGTCTAAAACTTCAACGCCTAGTTTTCTGAATTTAATTTCTTCAGATACCGTAACAATCAGTTTACCGTCATCTTCAACGTGTAAATAACGTGTTTTACCTTTTGAAATAATTGTAAATTCACGTGTAAAGAAATTACTCCCCCAGTCATACTCAGACATTTTTGTAACTGTCCAAGTTTCAAAGTCGTAATCTAACAAATATCCATTTTCTAAATCGGTTACTTTTATGTCAGTAGGATCGTAGTGTTTTTCTTCGTCCTTTTTATTTTTAAATATATCGAATATTCCCATTAGTGTTTTTGTGTTATGTATAATTTTTGAAATAATTTTATCAATTCAATACTGAATTTAAGCTATTTGTTTTTTACTCTTTATAAAAATAAACAACCCCATCTGTAACAGAATCAGTATTTACGAAAGTGGTGTTTTCGGTATCGAATTCAATTTTAAAATCATCAGTATAATCTAAAACTTCAAAAGAAGTTCCGTCGCCACAAAGATTAATATTCATATTTTCTTTAAGGGTATCTATATCAGTATCACAAATTAATTCATTTGGCGTTAAAAACATATTGCAACTATGTTTATTGTCCTTAAAGGTTATTTCATAAATTTCTGATTGAAATGATAGTTTGGTGAGGTCGTTATTATACATTGTATAGGAATTACTTAGATCAATACAGTTGTTATTACGTTTTATTTTTAAAAATCGTTTGATTGAATCTTTTATTCCTAAATAATGATTTTGGTTTTTCATAAATATACAGTAGGTTAGTTTATTTTTTATATAGTCATATTATTCTCTTTCAAATCCTTTAGCCAGTACCTCTTTAATTCCTTCTAAATTGTCAGAAAATTGCACTAGCTGACTTAATACTTGAGCCATTTCATTTTGGTTCCCGAATCCTTTTAGTTTGTTATTTTTTATAAATGTAGTTTTGATGATGTCCCAACGTAGTTGTTCGTCTTCAGTTAAGTTATTGGCAAGTTCTTTATATTTTAATAAATTGGCTTCCGCTGCACTGGTTAAAGTTTGTGATTCACTTTCGTAATGTGACAATAGGAGTGTAGATAATTCTTTCTCATTCATAATCGGAACTACTTTCGCTACCAGTTTATTCATATCACGATACGACCCTTGTAACTTAAAAGAAGGCTCTGTTCTATAAGCATCTTCCATAGCTGCCGATTTGATGTACTGCATATTTACGCTTAACACATCGTTACGAACCCTCAATACTTTTTCTAATACCGAAATATAATCTTGTACTTCTTGTTTGGTATGATTTCCTTTTAGGTCCAATGTACCTTCTCCACCTTGTTCAATGTGATTGATGATAGTATAAATATCATCAAAGTTTTTACTGCTTAATTGGCGTAATAAATCATTAGAAGTCAATGCGTTTTCAATTAAACTCAGTTTAAATAACTCAGCAGAATCACCAATAACATCCCCTAAGTTATAAATATCTGCACGATTGGCTAACATATCTGGGATTCTGAACTTATCACCGCTTTCTGTATATGGGTTACCGGCCATAATTACACAGAACTTCTTGTCTCTAAAATCGTAAGTTTTGGTTACACCATTATAAACTCCTTCTATCTTACGTTGTCCATCTGCTAATGAAATAAACTTCTGTAAAAACTCCGGGTTACAGTGTTGTATATCATCTAAATACAACATTACGTTATTCCCCATTTCAAAAGCTAAGTTTAATTTTTCTAACTCTTGTCTGGTTGCAGAGTTATTTGCCGACATTGGATCCACAGAAGTGATATCATGACCAATAGCTGGTCCGTTAATTTTCATAAAAATTAACCCTAATCGTTCTGAAATGTATTCCATCAAGGTTGTTTTACCATAACCAGGAGGGGAAATCAGTAATAACATTCCCATA
>Ga0105355_10003962_pt1 | contig 12811 bp, 16 predicted proteins | sample GOMGulsemesocosm_2_FD_83508 | JGI IMG/M metagenome (GOLD analysis project Ga0105355, IMG submission 83508) | Methane-oxidizing microbial communities from mesocosms in the Gulf of Mexico - GOM9C Gulf of Mexico | ecosystem: Environmental > Aquatic > Marine > Cold seeps | place: Gulf of Mexico... | reverse complement strand
AGGTTCGCGTCCAGATTGGGTTATGGATCAAGTATTCGAATTATTCGATAACTTAGGTGCTACAGATGAACAATTAGACTTTAAAGTTGTATATGCATCGGCAATTAACGGTTGGGCTTCTTTAGAAGAAGGCGAGACCGGTACAGATATGACGCCTTTGTTTGATACGATTATAAATGAAGTGCCATCTCCTGATGCAGATACTGATGGTCCATTTCAAATGCAAATATCACAACTTGATTACAGCTCATATTTAGGTGTTATCGGTGTTGGTCGTATTAAGCGTGGGAGTGTTAAACCTAATCAACAAGTTACCATTAATTTGGCTAACGGCGGCGTGCATAACGCAAAAGTGGGTAAAGTATTTGGTTACTTAGGTTTAGAGCGTCATGACATTGCTGAAGGTTTTGCTGGTGATATCATCGCAATTACTGGTTTAGGTGAGCTTAAAATATCGGATACAATTTGTTGTCCTACCGAAGTTGAAGGATTACCTGCATTATCTATTGATGAACCTACTATCAACATGACTTTCCAAGTAAATACTTCACCATTTTGTGGAAAAGAAGGTAAGTATGTTACATCGCGCAACATTAAAGATCGCTTAGAGAAAGAATTAGTGCATAACGTTGCTTTACGTGTTGAGCAACTTGATGATCCTGATAAGTTTAAAGTTTCTGGTCGTGGTGAATTGCATTTAGGTATTTTAATAGAAAATATGCGCCGTGAAGGTTTCGAATTAGCGGTATCACGCCCTGAAGTAATTATTCGCGAAGTTGATGGTGAGTTACAAGAACCCTATGAAACAGTAACGATTGATGTTGAAGAGCAACATCAAGGCGCTATCATGGAAAAAATGGGTATCCGTAAAGCTGAATTAACTGACATGGCACCAGACGGTACGGGTCGTATTCGTATGGACTTTATCATGCCAAGTCGTGGTTTAATTGGTTTCCAAACTGAGTTTATGACTTTAACTTCAGGTTCTGGTTTAATTTACCACACGTTTTATGAATACGGACCTCATAAAGGTGGTGAGATTGGGCAGCGTCTAAATGGTGTAATGATCGCAAATGCCACAGGTAAAGCATTAACAAATGCGCTATTTAACTTGCAAAGTAGAGGTCGTATGTTGATAGGTCATGGTCTTGAGATTTATGAAGGCCAAATCATCGGTATTCATAGCCGTGATAATGACTTAACAGTAAATGCACTTAAAGGTAAGCAGTTAACAAATGTACGCTCATCAGGTACAGATGAAGCGCAAGTTTTAACACCACCAATTTTAATGTCTTTAGAGCAAGCGTTAGAATTTATTGACAACGATGAGTTAGTTGAAGTTACGCCTGATAGCATTCGTATTCGTAAAAAGTTCTTAAAAGAAAGCGATCGTAAACGTGAAAGTCGCGCTCTAAAATAAAGATTACTAGATATATAATCTTCAAAACTATGTTTAAGCCGTTTAATATAAGTTAAACGGCTTTTTTGTGCACAAGGTTTCAGTAAAACTCCCATGCAAAAGTATTAATATTAAAAATCAGTGAGTTAAAGTTATCGGATAAGGGTTAAACATCGGAGAAACTTTTATCGTATTAAAACTTGCCTGTAAGTCTTATCACTTCACTTTGTAAGACATGTCTTAAAAGCTCGTCAGAAATCGGATTGCATTAATCCTACAATTCTAAATGATTCTCTATATCTTAATGATAATAATCATTAATTTTTATGTCGTTCCAAGTTATTTACGCTTTATTTCAGTTTCGCAAATAAAGTCTGCATACTGGCGAAAGTTATATTTACTGCTAACCTTAAATCAATAGTTAAAAGACACTTTGTTTAAGTGATGTACGAATATTATGAATAGTAATAAAACCTCTAGATTAAGTATTTTGTTTGAAAAAATGGTCGCTGACCGAGCGAGTGTTGCAGAGAGATACGAATTAAAAGTTTTATATCAAGAATATATAAATGATGGTCGGGATGGGACAAGTCACAACGCTTCTAATTCAACTCAGCAACTTTCAGCCAGCTAGTTTCTTTAATTTTTGTCACAAAAGGATTTGTATTATGTCTCCTGAGCAACTTAAAAAACTTCAAGCATTAAGCCAGTTATTTGAAGAAGGTCAAGCAGGCCCAAGTCAAATTAAACAACTTTCCGAATTACTGGCTGTGATTAATAGAAGACGAGAAAACTCAGAAGTTTACGGCGTGAATATGAAAAGTCTGACGATGAAAAAAGATCTAGCTGATGTGCATGATTTTCACATTTAATTCATGCCTAATTTATATTTAACTCATCAATGAACTTTTGAGAATGATTTATCGCAACATTCATTTCTTTAACTAGCGATTCAATATTTTCCTTTATGTTTTTGTACTCTCCTTGTAAAGCACCAATGGCCTGAGCATTTAAATTATGTTTTAGGTAAAGACTATTATCTTTCAATGCAGAAAGTACAGGTTGCATTTTCTTTTCGGCTTTGCGCATAGATCTTATTACAGATTTATAACGGGACTTTGTTTCTCGATATTTATTTTGACTTTGACGTTTTAAGTTAGCATTAGAAAACTGTTCTAACTCTTCTTGCCATTCATCAAATAGCGCGGTGGCAACATTTTCAATACTGACTATTCTCTTTGATACTTCCTGGGCACTTGCATAACTAGCCTCATAATGTTCTTTGCTATTATTGTAATACTCGGCAAGATCTCCTCCATCAAAGCTTATTAGGGTAGAAAAGTGTTCTAGAGCGCTGGTAAATTGTTTTTGTGCTTCTTGCTGCGAATCGTTGGCATCTTCAACGCGAGTAACTAAAATATCTCTTTTATGCTGTCCTACTTTTTCCATCGCTGCGTAATATGCCGACTGGCAAGCTGTTAAAGATAAACAAATAACTAGAAATACGCTTTTGATGCCTTTATTCATGAGTCGCTATTCGCTCTGTACTTGGCAGCATCGATAATAGACCATAAATGAAAAATGCCCGCTATTATCGCAGGGATCACCATCCACCATAATGCGTATCCACCAACACAAACTATAGCAAAAATTAATGCGGCCAATATTCTGCCTTGTACAAGTTGCCCTAAACCGGGAAAAAATATATTGCATATGGCGGCGATGACATTACCACCAGAACCTTGTCCTGACATAATCTGTCCTTATTATTGTTTTAAAAACCAAAGTATTTTAGTGATTTAAGTTTAACACTTTGAGTAACATAGTATAGTGGCGTGGAAGTTAGTAAAAGTGAATTATAAAAAAATATGAAAATATTCCAGAAAGTAATAGTGCAATCATGGCAGTTAAAAAGCCTAGCTTTTACAAAAGCTTTTTTAAAACGATTACATCAAGACCAAATTCACGTCAATGCGGGGTATCTTTCTTACGTGACGTTAATGTCTTTAGTGCCCTTACTGGTGGTTATGTTATCGGTAATGACAGCATTTCCTATTTTTTCAAACTTACGACAGATTATTGAAACTTTCGTCTATAATAATTTTGTCCCTGCCGCTGGGGATACAATACAAGAACATATTTCAGAATTTGTAAACAATGCCAGCCAAATGTCTGCTGTCGCTATTTCATTCTTATTCTTATTTGCTTTATTGTTAATTTCAGCAATTGACAAAACGTTAAATAAATTATGGAAAGTTTCTGATAAACGTCGACTCGTTACTTCTTTTTCAATGTATTGGATGGTATTAACATTAGGACCTGTACTTGTGGGTAGTAGTATTGCGGCAACGTCCTATATTGTCTCGCTGATCTCTATCGGAAATTATGACGTCTTTGGTATATCCAATATATTTTTGAGGCTGTTACCTATACTGGCTTCTGTCGGGGCCTTTTTAATTTTGTACATGTTAGTGCCGAACAAAAACGTGCCACTTAAATTTGCTTTAGCCGGCGCTGTTCTCGCCTCGTTATTATTTGAGTTGGCTAAAAAAGGCTTTGCACTTTATGTTACTCAATTGCCATCTTATGAAGCAATTTACGGGGCGCTGGCCAGCATTCCTATTTTATTTCTTTGGGTATATCTTTCTTGGTTGGTGGTATTGATAGGGGCTTTATTTACGATTTCATTGCAAGAGTTCCATAGTGATAATATCAAAGATCACCAGGAAAATGAGAAAATGTGATAAATCGGGTCTAAACTTAGCTGTACCTATTAATCTATTACTCATTTTGGGAGAGAAATATGTCGCGAAACTTATTCCCGAAAATCTCAACCTTCCAACATGAATGGTTATCGATTGACGCCAACCACCAAATTTATTTAGAGCAATCAGGTAACCCCGAAGGAATAGCTGTTGTTTATCTTCATGGTGGACCGGGCGCCGGTTGTAGTGAAAATCATCGCCGTTACTTTGATCCCGATGTCTATCGAATAATTCTTTTTGATCAACGAGGTTGCGGTCGTTCAAAACCATCGCCTAGCTTAGTTGAAAATACATCTAATAATTTGGTTGATGATATGGAAAAGATCAGAGAATATTTAGGCATTGATAAATGGTTATTAACCGGAGGGGGGTGGGGTAGTACACTGGCTCTAATTTATGCAATTCAGCATGCAGACAGAGTAAGTGCTTTTATTCTTAGAGGCACATTTTTGGCCACAATCAGCGAACTTGACTGGTTGTATTCACCCAATGGTGCAGAAAGGTTTTACCCTGAATTTTATCAAGATTTTATTGATTGTTTATCTGATGAATATCAAAATAAAACCATTCGAGGTTATCAAAAATTATTGTCATCAAAAAATGAAGTCGCGGTAATCGCTGCAAGTAAAGCATGGTTGTTATGGCAATTAAGATTGTCAACTACCGAGCATCATCATATAGCTTTGGCACAAGTTGATGATCCTCACCAAGCTTTATGTATGGCTAAATTAATGACACATTACTTTAGTCGAGGTTGTTTTCTTGAAGACAATTATATTAAAGAAAATATTGAAGTGATCACTAATATTCCTGCAATATTGTTACATGGTCGATATGATATGATTTGTCCTTTAACGACAGTCAGCAAGCTAGTAAAAAAATGGCAAAATTCACAATTACAAATATTGCCAAATGCAGGACATAGTGGTTTTGAAACACAAACAATTGATGCGTTTTGTAAAGCGACAGATACTATGGCAACATTTCTTAAAGAAAATCATTATGACTCATAAGGTTCTAAATGGATGATCGCGTTACTACAAAGAGTAAGTGAAGCTAGTGTTACGGTAAATAATCAGGTTATAGGAGAAATTGAGCAAGGATTGTTAGTATTACTAGCAATAGAGCCAGAAGATACGCAAGCTAAAGCAAAAAGGCTATCCGAACGAGTTTCAAATTATCGTATATTTGAAGACCAACAAGGAAAAATGAATTTAAACGTTAAACAAATTGGTGGTGAAATTTTGGTCGTTTCACAATTCACTTTAGCTGCTGATACGACAAAAGGTTTGAGACCTAGCTTTACCACAGCTGCAGCACCTGAAATAAGCAAAATGCTTTATCAATATTTTTGTCAACAGTTACGTTTACAAGGTTTTGAAGTGCCAACGGGGGAGTTTGGTGCTGATATGAAAGTTCGGTTGCTTAATGATGGCCCTGTAACTATTAATCTAACTTGTTAGTACCCTTTTTAAGCACAATACCCATTTGCCAAAATTTACGCCACTTTAAGAAAAGGTGGCTGGATAAATGACTATGAGAATTTCGTTTTAATAAACGAAATAATTGCCAGTGAGCCGGAATTATTTGAATGACGATATTTAAATAATTAGGAATATGGAAATAAATCACTTGATGATCAGGCAAAAGTTGCTGTAAAACGGTCAAACATAAATTAACTTCTTCATCACTAGAATCTGGTAGGTTAATTGACAGGCAGCTATTTGCGGATAATACAGCTATGAGGTTTTCTAATTGAGTCATAGTTTGGTTAAAGTCTGTTAATTGAGTTTGATATATGTCGCATATTAACCAATCCAGCGTTTTATCCGTAGTAATTTGCTTTTGTTGTTGCGTCAACCAATTTTCAGAGCGATCGCAATGAATCTGTATTGGAATATTTTCAGGGTTAAAGTATCGATCAAAGCAAGTTATAACTGTCTTATTACATTCAATACTTTGTATAGTTATCTCCGTATTGAGATGTCTTAAAAAACGACTCAAATTGCCACCACCTAATCCTAACTCGACAATTTCTTTCGGTTTAAAAAATAATAACGGTAATAACATCGCACTTTGATGAGGCAAGGTTAATTGATAGGGTTTACGCTTTAACATTACACTTTGAATAACATCGCCAAAAGCCAACCAAATATAATGCTCATTTTCACTCACGGATATTGCATCATCCTCATGGTTAAAATAAAGTAATGAGCCCTGCTGTATGTGTCTGGTTAATTGCATTGATGAGTAATTAGGTATTTGAATAATTGAATAAGGTAATGATAGACAATGAATGTGTGTAAAGCACCACAAAATATTGATGAATATGAAGCTTATTATCAATTTAGGTGGGAAATGCTAAGAAAGAGCTTGGGGCAGCCATTAGGTTCAGAGCAAGATGACCTTGAGCAACAGTCTTTCCATCGAATGATATTTGATAATAACAAGCAAATTTTAGCCATTGCACGATTACATCAGGTTAATCAATATCAAGCGCAAATTCGTTATATGGCCGTTGACCAAAATAGTCAAGGCCAGGGGTTAGGGCGACAAATAATTGCAGCTATAGAAGAGTTAGCAAAACAGTTAGGCATAAAAGAGGTAACCTTAAATGCAAGAGAGACAGCAATAGTCTTTTATCAAAAGTGTGCATATGAAAATCAAGGTTTTTCTCATTTATTGTTTGATGAAATAAAGCATTTTAAACTGAAAAAGAGCTTAACTCCCCCCTCAGATCATCAAAATGAATTGGCAGATGAGCTACAAAACATTTGGCATAAAACAATTCCACTCAGTAAAGCGATGAACATTGAAATAAGTTATTATAACGGCCATTTTTTGCAAACAAGCTGTGATCTTATTTTTAATAAGAACCTTCATAACACCATGTTTGCCGGCAGTATTTATACCTTAGCTACATTAACCGGCTGGGCATGGGTTCATATGCAGTTAAGACATTTTCAAAAAAACAATACTTGTGTTGGTGATATTGTCTTGGCTGATGCTAGCATTCGTTACAAAGCCCCATTAAAAGGAGTTGCTAGAGCTTTTACTTCTTTGAACGATGTAAATAATGAACAAGAGAAATGTGACTTGCATCGATTGGCAATAGGGAAAAAAGCCCACTTTGAAATTAACGTTAATATCGCCTGTGGAGACAATATCGTCGCAAACTTCAAAGGTTTGTATGTCATTATTCCTAGGAATATTTAGTCAATTATTTTTAGCGAGCTTTACTTACTTATCAAACAGAGAACAAAATGAAGAAATTTTTACTAATACCATATCTATGGTTAATCGCAAACATCAGTTACGCAAACGCGTTAAATGATGTTGAAGCCCAAATTTCAGCAGTGCTCACTGAATATCATCAAGCTGCGTCAAAAGCTGATAGCAAAAATTATTTTAAACTTTTTACTGAAGACGCTATTTTATTAGGTACAGACGCAGGTGAACGATGGACAAAGCAAGGTTTTAGAGCGTATGTCGAACCTTATTTTAGTCAAGGGAGGGGTTGGTCATATTTATCGACGCAAAGGAATATTACTGTTAATAAACAACAAACAATGGCGTTTTTTGATGAACTACTCTTTAATGAAAATTATGGTCAATGCCGAGGTTCTGGTGTGATAATAAAAACCAGTGACGGTTGGAAAATAGCCCAATATAATTTAGCGGTTACTGTGCCAAACGGCATTGCAAAAAGCGTTGTTCAACAAATTAAAGATCATTTAGAGGTGCAAAAATAATATGGTCTCAAGCATAGGTAGTTTAGGCATAGTAGGTTGTGGCTGGTTAGGTAAAGCCTTAATAAAAGATCTGATTGATTTAGATAAAATATCTCCAAACTTAATCTTGGCCACCTGTCAATCGAGTGAGAGCCTTACCGTTTTAATTGATAGTGGCGTTCGAGCGGAGAAATTACGGCTACCAGATAATGACGATACCTTAGCGATGCATAATGTCTTTAAACAAGACAGCATAATTATTTGTATTCCACCACAATTAAAACACGGCCGAGCAGATTATCCACAAAAGATACAACAGTTAGTTAAATGCGCAGAGCTTAATGATGTGAAACGGGTGATTTTAGTCAGTACTACAGCCGTTTACAACGGATTGTCTGGGGATATAGATGAAAATAATGAGCTTGATTATAGTGCCGAAAAAGTAAAAGTAATTAATAAAGCTGAGCAGGAAGTATTATCTTTCAAAGGCTCTGCAGCTGTTATGCGTTTCGCAGGTTTAATTGGCGAAGACCGACACCCAGGGCGTTTTTTATCCACCAATAGGAAAATGACTGATGGCCAAATATGGGTGAATTTAATTCATCAAAAGGATGCGGTAGGTTTATTGAAATGTCTGCTATTTCAAAATGATAAAACGGGAATATTTAATGGTGTCAGTGACAATAGAATAACGAAAAAGCTATTTTATCAAACTGCCGCAAGCTCACTTAATATGACAAAGCCAGAGTTTATTCCATCAGACGAGAAAAAATCTATGGTAGGAAAGAATATACTTGGTCAGCGCTCTAGAAAAAAGTTGAATTATCAATTTGTTGTAGATGATTTACTTGCTTGGTTAAATTCAACGGACTGTTCGGTCTCAGACAAAGCGAACCATTAACAATGGGAAGTGACAGCGAACTTAGTTATAATATTCAGCTTCAATCGCAAAGAGAAAAATATTGATGACTATATTTAACAAGCAAACAACGTGGTTGTTTATCACTCTGTTTGTTCATGTTTCCTTATTGGATTTGTTTTTCGTGACCTACAATGGGCCAGTATTTCTTTGGGATAAAAACAGTGAAATCTTAACTATTCTGACGCATTTTATTATTGCTTTTTCTTCATTGTTATTTTATTTGCTGATTAGTAAGTTGAGAGGACAATATCAAGCAGGACAATTCAAAATCGGCGAAAATATTTGGATTATGTGTTCTTTATTTTTAGTACTTTCTATTGGTTTTATTGTCTTTTAATAAGTTTTCAGCTCTCTATTAAAAAAGCGGATTTAAGAGCTAACTTATATCCGCTAAGCTAATAAAAGAAAAGTTTTATTTAGTTTTAAGGTTAATTGTTGATAACCACTGATCAAAATTTAATAAGTTTGCTGGTAAAATTACTTTTCTTCCCTGTTGACTTAAACCACTAAGTTGCTCTAAGTATTGCTCGCTCAACTGCATGTTTAATGCCTTTTCGCCACCAGGTTGTTCAATGGCATTGGCAATTTTAGAAATTGAATCCCCCGTTGCTTTTGCAATCGCTAGTATTTCTGCGGACTTTCCTTCCGCAGCATTTATTCTACGTTGTTTTTCACCTTCAGAAATGTTGATCATTTCTGTCATTAAGCCTTCTGAACGATTAATTCGGCTGGCTTTATCACCCAGACTCTTTGCTAAAATTGCTCTGCGTTCACGTTCAGCGTTTACTTGTAATTCCATCGCATTTTTTACTGTTAACGGAGGTGTGATATTTTTAATTTCATACCTGTGAACACGTATGCCCCAAGTCTCTCCTGCTTTATCGAGTACATCAACGACTTTAGCACTGATAATATCACGCTCTTCGAAGGTACGGTCTAAATCTAAAGTCCCTATAACTGAGCGCGTGGTGGTTTGCGCTAATTGCATGGCGGCGAAGCGGTAATCGGTAATTCCATAACTGGCTTTGATTGAGTCAACTACTTGGATATAGATAACGCCATCTACTTCAACATTTACTTCATCTTTCGAAAAACATTCTTGTGGTGGTACGTCTATAGTTTCTTCTTTTAAATCTTGAATAAAAGCTACCCTATCAATAAAAGGAAGCAAAACATGAAAACCTGCTTCTAACGTACAGCGATATTTTCCTAAACGTTCGACGACATAAGCAGACTTAGTGGGAACCAAGCAAATAGCTTGGATGAATTTGTAGGCCAAAAATATAAATATAGAGCCCCAAACCACTAACATAAAAATTTCAATCGGACTTGTATTTGCTGGCAACATTATTTCGCTCCTTGTACAGTTTGGGTTACTTTATCCATACCTTCGAAAAAACCTTCAAGCTTTGCCATTTCAGCAGGCAGAACCGATACATCTGCGGTTTTAAGGATTTTGCCTGTTTGTTGAATAAACTGTTCCAGTAAACGCGTCTTAATCGCTTTGTCTCCACCTGGTTTAGAGGCAGCAGAAGCGATTAGGTCTATTCCTTGTGCTGTCGCTTGCGCCAATATCTCAATTTCTTTTGCACGTCCATGAGCTTCATTAATCTGTCTTTGCTTGTCTCCCTCAGATAAATTGATAGCTTCTTGGCGTTGTCCTTCTGAAAGGTTGATGGTTGATTCTTTTTCAGCTTGCGCTAAGGTAATTTCGGCGCGTTTTTGTCGCTCAGCTTCCATTTGTTTTTCTAAGGTATGTATAACATTGATTGAAGGTGTGATATTTCGCACTTCATAACGTAGCACCTTTATTCCCCATGGATCAGAGGCTTTATCTATTTCGGCTACTATTGTTTCATTTAAAGTATCTCTTTCTGAAAAGGTTTGCCCTAGCTTCAGCTTACCTATTTCTGAGCGCATTGTGGTTTGCGCTAAATTAACACTAGCACGACGATAATCTTCAATACCATAACTGGCTTTTGCGCCGTCCATAACTTGGATATATACTAAGCCATCAACGTCTATTTGCACATTATCGCGCGATATACAGCTTTGTGATGGTATGTCTAATACTTGCTCTCTGACTTCATGACGATAAGCTACACGATCAAAAAATGGGATCAAAAAGTGCAGCCCTGGTTTCATAATGGCGCGAAATTTTCCTAGGCGTTCTATCACGCAGACTTCTCGCATGGGTACAATTAATACTAGTTTCACTACAATAAAGAGTAGGCCTAGAAATAAAAAGGTGAATGTGGCTAACATAGCGCTCTCCTGTGCTAATAATTATGTGGATATTGTTGTTGTTGATGTTAAGTTATAAATTTTTTTATTAATATGTTTATAAATTGTCGCTTTTGGAATAGGAAAAATTTAAGGATTAAACTGAACGTTCAACGATAAGGGAAATGTTTTCCTTACAGACTATCTTGACATGATCGCCTGCAGATATCTCACTACCATCGCTTAATGCGCTCCATGTTGTACCTTGAAACTCAACACGCCCCATATGTTCTCCAGGGCCGATTTTTTCTGTCACTAGTACGTCTTTACCATAAATGTCAATTTCTTCATAAACGTTATCAACTCTTTGATCGCCATTCAAAAAACGCTCAGTAATGAAATAGACGATAAAAAGTAAAATAGAGGCAGAAATAAACCAAGTCGTTAAAGTTAAAACCCAGGTATCAAGGTATTTTTGGTGGACACCAACAGCGACGACAAGTGAAGCAATACCTAAATTTAATAAGATACCACCGGGGACAAATATTTCAGCTAGAGAAAAAACAACTGCAATGATCAGCCAAGTTTCTAACAGCAATAAAAAATCCATAATTTATCCCTTTTCAATTTCGAAGAAGATTAACCTTAACAATCATGACATAATATGTCAACTTAACAGATTAATGAAAAAGTATAATTTATTTTTGATGACTTATCGCTTCACGACTCTCTAATTTGATTGCCAAAGGTCTTAATATTCCCTCAGAGAAAAGAGCCGCGTAGAAAAGCACTAAAATATTAACGGCATAGGCCCGATGAAAAGTTAAAGTTTCAGTAATATTTGAATGTATTGCTATGCTGCCGATCAATAATGCGACCAGCGCACCACCGTATAAAAACAGTATTTGTTTTTTGAAAATTATGGCTAAATATTGACTTGCAGGCGTAGCTGATACTTCACTGGTGAATAAATATTTCAAACCTAAAATAGATTTAATAAACCCATGAGATCCAAAGGCAATGATAGTTGCGCTATACATGAAGAGAAATAGAAAAATAGCACTTGCGTAATCAATAAAGTAACGTAAATTACCGGAGAAAAACAACAGCATTATTATTACGCCAATGACTACTGTTAAGGCCAGTACATTTTGAATAATACTCTTAATTTTCCAATTTACTTCCAGACTTGAGGAAACATGGAATAACTCTTTTGGAGAGATATTAAACGTTGCCGCTAGCGCTAGTTGAGTTTCTGCTGATCCACCACCTTCTTTTTCAATACGCTGAATAGTGCGCAAACTTAAACCTGAGGCTTTTGCCAATAGCTCTTGAGACCAGCCATTGTCCTTACGCAACGTTTTAATTTTATCTGAGGAAAGCGTGTTGATATCTGTCATTGGTCTGTTTTCCTCAACGTAATTAAAAATGTATAGGTGACTTTACATACGCATCGTAGCGTGAACTCAATATGCCACTGATATGTGTGTTTAGCGAATCGTTTATTGTGACATTATAACGACAATGTTATGACTGAGGATGTGAAATAGTAAGCCAGCTACTTGTGTAACTGGCTTTCAATGCCTAATTTATCCGAGAGGGACTATTATAAGCTTGGTAATAAATTGCTCGGAATTAACGTATTTAAGTCGCCATCAGCAATAATGCCCGAAGCATCAGCAATATCTGGAGCAAAATATCTATCTTTATCGTAAAAACTCACCTGTTCACGCAAAATACCTTTGGCTTGTTCAATTTTATTTGAGCCCTT
>Ga0105355_10003953_pt1 | contig 12830 bp, 12 predicted proteins | sample GOMGulsemesocosm_2_FD_83508 | JGI IMG/M metagenome (GOLD analysis project Ga0105355, IMG submission 83508) | Methane-oxidizing microbial communities from mesocosms in the Gulf of Mexico - GOM9C Gulf of Mexico | ecosystem: Environmental > Aquatic > Marine > Cold seeps | place: Gulf of Mexico... | reverse complement strand
TTCACAATATTCAAATTGTGAAGACGATCTTGTCGGAGTGCCACTGGCTGAGACCGCAAATGCGGGATCCGTAGAACCTGATCAGGCTAATACCTGCGAAGGGAAACAAGAGCAATAAGCTGAGCTTGTAATAAATGATTGCGCCTGCCGTAGAGTTAATCGTGTTAAATACGTGGACTCGGGTGTAATCAGGCATAAATTTATGCTAATACATCTGCACACTTGCCTCTCTTGCCGTTTCTCCTGACAACATTACTCCCATTATAATTATTAGGTGATGTTTGCATGGCTAGAATAGATAGACAAAAAGCGCAAAAATTTATTGATGAAATTTGCGGTCAACCCTTTCCAAATTCCGAAAAAGTATATGTTGAAGGCTCACGCCCTGATATTAAAGTGGCTATGCGCCAAATTAATTTGTCAGATACATTAATCGGTGGTGACAAAAAAAATCCTGTGCATGTGCCTAACGAACCATTGTTCGTTTATGATACCTCTGGCCCTTATAGTGAAACCGACGTAAATATCGATTTGCGTCAAGGTTTAGCACAGTTCCGTCAAAAATGGATTTTAGAACGTGACGATACACTCGAATTACAAGGCGCAAGTTCTGATTTTACCCAGCAACGTATGGCTGACGAAGGCTTAGATCATTTACGTTTCGAGTCGCTGCCTAAACCGCGCCGCGCTAAAGAAGGCAAATGTGTTACGCAAAAACATTATGCTATGCAAGGCATTATCACGCCTGAAATGGAATACATTGCCATTCGTGAAAATCTTCAGCGTGAAAAAACGCGTGATGAAGAGCTATTAAAACAGCATGCTGGCGAAAGCTTTGGTGCAAGTATTCCTGAAAATATTACGGCTGAATTTGTCAGAGAAGAAGTTGCACGTGGCCGCGCTATCATTCCAAACAATATTAACCATCCTGAATCTGAGCCGATGATTATTGGCCGTAATTTCTTGGTTAAAGTTAACGCAAATATTGGTAACTCATCTGTAACATCATCCATTGAAGAAGAAGTTGAAAAACTTGTTTGGTCTACGCGCTGGGGCGCTGATACCGTGATGGATTTATCAACGGGTCGTTACATTCATGAAACACGTGAGTGGATTGTGCGAAATTCACCAGTGCCTATTGGTACAGTACCAATCTATCAAGCACTTGAGAAAGTTAATGGCGTGGCGCAAGACCTGACTTGGGAAGTATTTCGCGATACATTGATTGAACAAGCAGAACAAGGCGTGGATTACTTCACTATTCATGCAGGTGTATTACTACGTTATGTGCCAATGACTGCAAAACGCGTTACAGGTATTGTTAGCCGTGGTGGTTCAATAATGGCTAAGTGGTGTTTGTCTCATCATAAAGAAAGTTTCCTTTACACTCACTTTCGTGAAATATGTGAACTTTGTGCCCAATATGACGTGAGTTTATCGTTAGGCGATGGCATGCGTCCTGGCTCTATTGCCGATGCGAATGATGAAGCGCAATTTGCTGAACTTGAAACCTTGGGTGAATTAACTAAAGTTGCGTGGGAATATGATGTTCAAGTGATCATTGAAGGCCCAGGTCATGTGCCAATGCACATGATTAAAGAAAACATGGAAAAGCAATTAGAAGTATGTGATGAAGCGCCGTTTTACACCTTAGGCCCACTGACGACTGATATTGCACCGGGTTACGATCATTTCACATCAGGCATTGGTGCGGGCATGATTGGTTGGTTCGGCTGTGCGATGTTATGTTATGTAACACCAAAAGAGCATTTAGGCCTGCCTAACAAAGAAGATGTTAAAGAAGGGTTAATCACTTATAAAATCGCGGCACATGCGGCTGATTTAGCTAAGGGGCATCCTGGCGCGCAGATTCGTGATAACGCCATGTCTAAAGCCCGTTTTGAGTTCAGATGGTACGATCAATTTAACATTGGTCTTGACCCACAACGTGCTCGTGAATACCACGATGAAACACTGCCACAAGACTCAGGCAAAGTTGCTCATTTTTGTTCAATGTGTGGTCCTAAATTCTGTTCAATGAAAATTTCGCAAGAAGTGCGTGATTATGCGGCTGAGCAAGAAACTATAACGATTCAACTTCTTGATGAAACTATTGAAATTGATGCAGAAATGGCCAAAAAGTCAAAAGAGTTTAATGAACAGGGCAGTGAAATTTATAAGTTGGCCAAAGAGGTTAGCTAGTGAATTCTCACTCTCAAAATCGTCAGGCTCCTATTGTTTGGAGCATTGGCGGCGTTGACCCTACGGCGCTAGCAGGTGTTAGCGCCGACAATAGGGCTATTGCTGTGGCCGGCGCGCATGGTGTTAATATTATCACCAGTGTGACGGCGCAAAACTCGAATGCATTTTATAGTCAACACGAACTACCTGTTGACGTATTAGAGCAGCAATGGACAGCGTTAATTGAGCAATGCATGCCAGTTGTTATAAAAATTGGCATGTTAGTGAGCCCTGCGCAAGTGACATGGCTCGGTGATAAGCTCAAGCAGCTTGACACTTTGCCCGCGAAGCCTTGGATTATTTACGATCCTGTCGTGCGGGCTTCTAGTGACAATTCTCCTGTTTTAACAGAGCTGCTTAATGTGATTAAAAGGCATTTATTGCCTTGGGTGGATTTACTGACCCCTAATGTTCATGAAGCCGTTTTGCTATTAGAAGAGCAGCCGCAAAGTGAAGCAGCGTTAATGCCATTTGCCCAAGCGTTGGCTCAAAAATTTAATTGTCAGATATTGCTCAAAGGAGGTCATGTCAATGATCTATTTGATGCGTCTGATGTCACGCACAGACAAAGCACCGATTACTATGCGCGGCCTAAAGCGCTAAAACCTACGCGCTACCTTCCTGAGCCTAGCTGGCAATTTACACTATCACAACCCTATGATAAACAAGAGAACAGACGTGGCAGTGGCTGCATCTTGGCCAGCTTAATAGCAGGCTTTGTTGCACAGCAATATACGTTTTGTGACGCGATTCTCCTAAGTAGCGGTGTCATGAGAAAAGCCTATAGCAATGCTTTGCCTTTAGGCACATCTCGCGGTGGCGCGATTTCATTGACCCCAAATGTTGACCAGAAATTATTGCCTACAATTGATAGTTTTAATGGTCAAATGGTGCATCAACTGCTTGATGTGACAGCTGCTTTTGCAACTTGTCCATTGAATTTAGGCTTATATCCTGTAGTCGATAGCGTGCAGTGGCTAACACGCCTGTTGAAATTGGGTGTTAAGACCATTCAGCTAAGATCAAAAGATAAATCGCAGCAGGAAGTTGAGCCTGATATTGTGGCTGCAATTGCTTTAGGTCAGCAATATAACGCACGCGTTTTTATTAACGATTATTGGCAGTTAGCCATAAAACACTCGGCATATGGCATTCACTTGGGGCAAGAAGATTTAGTGGTGGCAGATTTAAACGCCATTAAACAGGCTGGAGTCCGGCTGGGCTTGAGCACCCATGGTGTGTTTGAAGCGCAATGGGTTAGTCAGCTTAAGCCAAGCTATATGGCCGTTGGTCATATATACGCCACTCAAACTAAAGACATGCCCTCAAGGCCTCAAGGGTTAGAAAAACTTGCTCACCAAGTCGCTATATTTAAAGAGACGTTACCACTGGTTGCTATTGGCGGCATTACAGCTGCTCGCGTGCCTGAAGTGGTTAAAACAGGTATTGGCAGTGTAGCGCTGGTCACCGCGATAACAAAAGCTGCTAAGCCAGATGAAGTTACTCGGCAATTGTTAGATACCGTTGGTTATGGTGCTAGTCATGAGTGATTCATTAGCAATAAACACCTTACGGAGTAATGAATTTAACCGATACTCTCGCCAAATAATGCTTAATGATTGGGGAGAGGCCGGGCAACTCCGACTTAAAAATAGCCGCATTGCCATTGTTGGTTGCGGTGGTTTAGGCAGTGTAGTGGCTAGTTATATGGCTGGGTGCGGTGCTGGGCATTTAACATTGATTGACGGTGATGATGTGGAGTTATCTAATTTACCTCGTCAGCTGACTTTTGACATTGATAGTTGTGGTCAAAATAAAGCTGATGAGTTAATGCAGCGACTTTATGCTCAAAACGATGAAGTAGATATTGTGATAGAACCACTGTCTATCGATAGTGATAATGTCCAAGAGTTACTTCAAGTACATGATTTGGTTATTGATTGCACCGATAATTTTTCTACTCGATTACTGATTAACCAATGGTGTGTTACCAATCAAGTGCCTTTAATGACAGGAGCGGTTATTGGTTGGCAGGGGCAGTTATTATTGATTGAACCTGACGCGAACAATGGCTGTTATCAATGTTTGTTTGATACGCCAAATGATAGCGGTCAGTCGTGTGCAACCATGGGTGTTAATCCCGCTATGGTTGGGGTTGTTGGAAGTTATCAAGCCAATCAAGCACTGCGTTATCTATTAAAATTATCAACGCCACTGTCTAACAAAATTGCCTTAGTTGATGGTATTAACATGGGCGTTAATTTACTAACGCGTGAGCCAAATGCTCAGTGCGCAGTATGTCATCCCATTTTGAAGCAGGAATAATTATGAGCACAAATTTATCTTCACAGGTTTTGGTTAATCAAGTCACGCCAGTCGATATCCAATCGGGGGTAAGTACTCTCAGTGATATTATGAATTTTCTAGCACTTGAATCAAACGCTGTGGCTATTGCCGTTAATAATGTCGTTATTTCGAAAAGCACTTGGTCACAACATACCTTAAGTGATGGCGATAACATTAACGTATTTGGTGCTATTGCTGGTGGCTAATTGACCTACTATGAGGCCAACTTATTGTAAGTAAGCCGGTGTATGGGTATTGAAAGACATTCACAGAGGAAATAGTGTGATGAAAGAGCAAGATTTATTAACCATTGGTGATAAAACATTCAAATCTCGGCTGTTTACAGGTACGGGGAAGTTTGCCACCAGTGAGCTAATGACACAGTCATTGGCGGCCTCGGGTAGCGAGCTTGTTACTATGGCCCTAAAGCGTATCGATATTGCGGAAAAAAGTGATGACATATTGCAGCCTTTAATAGCCGCAGGTATGAATTTATTACCAAACACGTCTGGCGCCAAAAACGCTCAGGATGCTGTTTTCGCTGCAAGGTTAACGAGAGAAGCGTTAGGCACTAATTGGGTCAAACTAGAGATACACCCAGATCCAAAATATTTAATGCCAGATCCTATTGAAACCTTACGCGCCGCTGAAATCTTAGTCAAAGACGGCTTTGTAGTGCTTCCTTATATGCATGCAGATCCTGTATTGGCTAAACGCCTAGAAGAAGTTGGCTGTGCGGCGGTTATGCCACTTGGCTCTCCAATTGGCAGTAACAAAGGTCTTGCGAGCCGTGAGTTTTTGCAAATTATTATAGAACAAGCCAGAGTGCCAGTTGTTGTTGATGCTGGTATCGGCGCACCTTCTGATGCTGCTTTAGCCATGGAGCTTGGCGCAGACGCTGTGTTAATTAATACGGCAATGGCTGTATCAAATAACCCTATTGCGATGGCTAATGCATTTTCCCTTGCGGTAACGGCAGGCAGGCAAGCCTACTTAGCAGGACTGGCGCCCAAAGTCCAGCACGCTATTGCGACAAGCCCATTAACAGGATTTTTAAACTGATGAGTAGCTCATGCTTTAGTGACCAAGTCACCATGGATGAGTGGCAGGATGAGAAATTAGCGATAATAGCCAGTGATGAGGCACAAGTTGTTCATGCTATTGAAAAATCGCGTGCCAATCAGCGCTTAAATTTAACGGATTTTAAAGCCCTTATTTCACCGGCCGCAAGTCCTTATTTAGAGCATATGGCACAAGAGAGTCAGCGACTAACCCAGCAACGTTTTGGCATGACGATGCAGCTGTTTGTTCCTCTATATTTATCCAATATGTGCTCTAACATTTGCACGTATTGCGGTTTTAGTATGGAAAACAAAATTCGGCGTACAACCTTAGACACGGCTCAAATTGAGCAAGAAGCATTGGCTATCAAAGCTAAAGGGTTTGATCATATTTTGTTAGTATCGGGGGAGTCCGAGCGTAAAGTGGGCATTGATTATTTTGAACAAGCGATCAAGGTTTTGCGACAACATTTCAATCATATTGCGATGGAAGTACAGCCGTTATCGACTGATGAATATCGACGGTTAAATGCGCTGGGCGTCGAGTCAATCTTGGTGTATCAAGAAACCTATCACCGAGAGAAATATGCTAAATATCATCTTAAAGGCAAAAAATCGGATTTTGATTATCGTCTGCAAACACCTGATAGAATTGGTGAGTCTGGCATCAATAAAATAGGGCTAGGCTGCTTGTTAGGGCTTGAAGATTGGCGCACCGACGCATTTTATGTGGCCAAGCAGTTGAGCTACTTAGAGCAACGTTATTGGAGCATGAAGTTTTCTTTATCATTTCCAAGGTTACGCCCATGTGAAGGAGGCGGTGAAGTCAACTCGCCGATGAGCGAACGAGAGTTGGTGCAATTGATTTGTGCTTATAGATTGTTCAATCATCAAGTGGAGCTGTCATTATCGACGCGCGAGTCATCTGTATTTCGGGACAACATGTTATCACTTGGCGTGACTAGCATGAGTGCAGGTTCAAAAACGCAGCCCGGCGGCTATGCGAATGATGATAAAGCGTTAGAGCAATTTTCTATTGATGATAATCGCAGCGTGGAGCAAGTCGCTGACATGATAACAAGCAAAGGTTATCAAGTCGTATGGAAGGATTGGCAACAAGGCTTGGTGAGTCAATAAAACGAAAAGACGTGCTCATCAGCACGTCTTTTTTTCTCCTCTATAGAATCATCGCAGCGGCAGTTCCAAATACAATAAGCGGAATATTGTAATGTAAAAACGTTGGCACCACTGTGTCCCAAATATGATCGTGTTGACCATCGGCATTTAAACCCGAAGTGGGCCCCAAGGTTGAGTCTGACGCGGGTGAACCTGCATCACCTAGTGCGGCGGCTGTACCAACCAATGCGGCGGTAGCTAAGACTGAAAAACCAAAAGACAAACACAGAGGAACATAGATAGCGGCAATAATCGGGATGGTAGAAAATGATGAACCAATGCCCATGGTGATCAATAGACCGATAACTAACATAACCACAGCGGCGAGTAATTTGTTATCTCCGATGAGACTTGAAAAACCATTCACAAGCGTTTCAATATCACCAGTGGCTTTCATTACTTGGGCAAAACCAGCGGCTGAGATCATAATAAATCCAATGGTCCCCATCATTTTTACGCCATTGGTAAAGATGTCTTGAGTTTCACTTGCTTTAAATACACCGCCAATAGCAAAGATTATCAAGCCAACAATGGACCCTGCCACTATTGAATTGCTTAAGGTCTGAACCGTTAGTGCTGATACCATGGCGATAAGGGCAGCGATGATAAAATGAGGTTTATACGTTGCCGGATTGTCTGCAGTCTGTGAAGTAGCAGTACTTTGCACATAACTACGAGGTTTACGGTAAGTGACAAATAAAGCAAAGAGCAAACCTAGTAACATGCCGCTCACTGGAATCGCCATCACAAAGGGAATTTGCGAAGCGGTAATTTCAAGCCCGTTAGCCGTTAGGTTTTTTAGGAGTAATTCAATTAAAAATACCTGACCAAACCCATAAGGTAATAACATATAAGTTGCTGTTAATCCGAATGTTAACACACAGGCAACCGCTCTTCGGTCCAGCTTGAATTTATTGATTACACCTAGTAGAGCAGGAATCAAAATAGGGATAAAGGCAATATGTACAGGCACGATATTTTGAGAACTTATCGCGGCTAATAATAGGGCACTAAAAAGTAGCGCCTTAACCATAACAACGGAACTCTCAGATTTATTTCCTATTAGTTTAATGATTTTAGCGGCTAATAAATCAGTGACACCAGAGCGACTAATTGCCACAGCAAATGCACCTAACATGGCATAATCTAGCGCTATTGGCGCGCCTCCTCCAAGTCCTGATTTGAAAACTGATATTGTTTCAATCAAAGGCAAGCCGCCAATGAGTCCACCGAAAATGGCACTAATAATCAGTGCAAATACTACGTTAATCCGGCATAAGGAAAGGATCAGCATTAGTAATACTGACAATACAACTGCATTCATGTTTACCCCTTTATTATTATTTTTATTATTATCAAAAGCATACAAATGTTATTTGCACTAAATTTTATGCATCGATAGTAACGTGGAATTACCAACAGTGGAACAGGTAAAACACGCTGGATATCTGAATTTTAGTGGCTAATTTAACTAAAATTTAGTGATTAATGACACGCAAAGAAGGGTTGTTAGTTATTTTTTACTAAAAATCAATGTGTTAAAGTTGGTTTGTTGCTTGCTTTGTAAGATTGAACCACAAAATTTGTCAGTGGCCAATTGAGGAGTTGTAATGAGTATATTGAGATTGATATTTAATGTGGCGTGGTTTTTAACTGGCGGCGTCATCATGAGTTTATTATGGGTACTAGCAGGTATAATCGCTTGCATTAGTATTGTTGGGATCCCATTTGCACGGTCGTGTTTTGTTATCGCTCAATTTGCATTATGGCCATTTGGCCGAGATATTGAAAACAGAGAATATGTGACGCATCGTGAAGATATTGGTACAGGGTCGTTAGGTGTGATTGGTAATGTTATTTGGTTCATTTTCTTTGGCTTTTGGCTGAGCTTGGGTCATCTTCTACACGCCGTAGCATGTTTTATTACTATTATAGGTATTCCTTTTGGGGTGGCACATTTGAAATTGGCAATGTTAAGTTTTGCGCCAATTGGTCAAACTATAGTAAGAGTACGCTAAGAAAGTAGTGTATTGATTAGGTAAAAAAGAGCCCGGTGCTATTCCGTTGCGCCGAGCTTTGGGGAATCGTTTATATTAGCGTAGTTGAGTTTTCCATGTTTGCGTAACTAAATATTCCCCTTTGATCGCTGCCTTAATTAAACATCAACGTTATCATTAACTAAGTTTCGTGGTAATTTATTTTTAATCTTATTCCCCACCCATTTTCCTAGCCCAATACAGTGTCCTTGGTAGCCTAGTAATACTTCACCTTTTTGATTGTCCTCGTTAACTAGTGCTATATCCCTACCTTTTAAATAATCCACACATTGCTGACGGTCTAAATTTATGTCTACTTTGCCCCAAATTGTTAATGCGTCGTGGCTGATTGAGGCTTGCTTAGGCTTAATATCAAGTAATTTAACGCCGTGCCTAACAAATCTCATGTGATTGATTAAATCGTCGCTACCTTGCGGAAAGTACCAAACCTCTTTGTCTCTGGCATATAAGCATTCTTGAAAATCAGCTTTGATGTCCAGATAATTTTCTAGGGTATCAATGAGGGCATTTTGCTGCTTTTTGGGTACTGGGCTAAAAGGGAACTTACTTCTAAATGTGGGGTTTGAAGATATATCAGTCGCCGAAGTTTTAGTGAATTTGGCAACGAAGAATCCTTCACTATTAAAAATTTGTGGCCAAATATGTAGATAACCCTCAGGTGTTAGAGCTTGCTCTGCTTGGGGAAACAGATCTATCAATGAAGTTACTTGGGCATTTTCAGGGAACTGATCGAGTAACCATTGACATACCCCTTGGTTTTCCAGAGCGTTTAATGCACAGGTTGAATAGACCAAGGAGCCACCGGGTTTTAACGCCATAAATGCTGATTTAATGAGCGACTTTTGAACCTCAGTTATTTCGTTAATATGCTGCACGCTCCAGTTTTTAAAAGCGTCAGGGTCTTTTCGAACGGTGCCTTCACCACTACAGGGAGCATCTAACAAGATGGCATCGAAGGTGTTTTCTAAATAATCACCATGCACGGCGCCATCGAAATGACTAATTAACGTATTACAAATACCTAAGCGCTGTATATTACTGTGAAGTGCTTTTACTCGCGTTGATGAAAATTCATTCGCAACAAGTACTCCATTATTATGCATTAAGGTTGCAATTTGCGTTGTTTTTGAACCTGGCGCTGCTGCTAAATCGAGAACAGTATCAAATGCGTTATCATTTTGATGAAATAGCGCCGATGGCGGCATCATAGAGCTGGCTTCTTGAATATAAAATAAGCCAGTTAAATGCTCTGGTAATTTTCCTGGCGCAGTGGCGTCACAAGGCATTTCAATCCAGAAACCATCGTTACACCATGGGATTGGGTTAAACGACCAAGAAAATTGACTCATCATGGCTATAAAATCATCATGAGATATCTTTAACGTATTGATACGGATGCTAAAGCGTAATGAACTTTGACACGCATCGATTAAGTCCTTCACAGATAAATGGGCTGGCAATGATGGCGTGATAAAATCAATAAATGCTTGAGGGATGTGAGTGGCTGGTTTATCCAATACAGGAGAAGACATAACAATTTTAATCTTGGGTACAAAAAAATTATTATACCTTAATGTTTGTCTTTATCGATAGATGTTGTCTCAGTTAACACTTTATTGCATAAATTATCTCAACCAATGGTTGTAAGGTTAGAACATGGTATTTAAGCTTTTCATTTAATCCAAGTCAGGTATAGTAGCGTGCAATATTTGCAAATCGCTTTATATATACAAGAGATCGTATTTTTGAACACAGATTATTCCTTAATTTCCCGCCAGATAGAGTCATTAATTGACGGTGAATTTGATTCTATTGCAGTCTTGTCTAATTTTACTGCCATTCTTAATCAAGCACTGGATAACCTAAATTGGGTTGGTTTTTATTTTTTAAAAGATAATCAACTGGTTTTGGGGCCGTTTCAGGGCAATGTCGCATGTTACAGAATTCCTTTAGATAAAGGCGTTTGTGGTAAAGCTGTTACTGATAACGAGACTCAACGTATCGATGATGTGCATGCTTTTGCTGGTCATATTGCTTGTGATAGTGCGTCTGAATCAGAATTGGTGATACCACTAGTCGTTAACAGTAAGATTATTGGTGTGTTAGATATCGATAGCCCAATTCTTGGGCGATTTTCGGTTGAAGATCAAACCGGCCTAGAATTATGTGTCGAAAAATTGGTCAAACACTTAGCTCAATGTCATTAGAATGATAATTACGCTTGCAGTTATTGCGGTTTAGGAAAATAATTAATATGTACGATATAGTTGATATCCATGAATTTTTGTTCGACGCTAGTGAAGTGGGTGAATGGGAAGGCGAGGAAGAACTTGCAGCAGACAATATAAATAGAATTTACCATCATTTCTTTCAAACAGTTGACCCATCAATTGATGTTCACTTGTTTAGAGAAATGATAGAGGCCATATGGCCTTACTGGCAATACCAGCCAGGCTTACTGGAAGTAGACGATGAATTAATCGTACACTTTGTAACATTTTTAATTGAAGAATTTGAAGTAAACTCGGAAGAATAAATGAATAGTACAGTTAAACTAACAGATAATAAGGCAATTATTGCAATGCTTGCAGAAACTTTTCCTGCATGTTTTAGCATTAAAGGCGAAGCTAAACCTTTAAAGATTGGCTTGTTTCAAGAGCTTAGTGAGCGTTTATCAGAAGATGAGCGTGTTAGCAAAACTCAGTTACGCGGCGCTATTCGCCATTATACGACGAGTTGGAGATACCTTCGCTGTATAAAGGCTGATGCTAAACGTGTTGATCTAGATGGCGCTGAAGGAGACGTATTGAGTCAAGAACACATTGACCATGCTGCTCAAACGTTAACTCAATCACAAGAAAAAGCTAAACAGCGTGATGCAGCTAAGAAAGCGGCTAACCCTGTTAAGAAACCTGCTGGAAAACCTGCTGCACGTGTTAAACAGGCGAGTAAAGTGCGTTCAAGCAAACCTGTTGCCAAAGTTTTAACTGGTGAAAAGGTTGAAGACATCAATTTGTTAAAAATTGACCAAACAGTATTAGTTAATGTTGCAAAAGCGCCAATGAGTGGAACTATTGTTGATATTGCGAAGTCTGATGTAAAAGTCGCATTAGCGTCTGGCATGATCATTAAAGTGAAAGTTGATCAAATTTTGACTAAATCGTAAAAACGAGGCACAAGCCTTTGAATCAGTAAGGAGATTTTATATGCTAAACCGTATAACACTGGGACTTATTCCGTTGATGTTATCTGGACAGGCGCTAGCACTGGACATGAAATATACCATGGACCAGATTCCCACCCTAGTTCCTGAGCCGCAACATAAAGTCTCCACCACTCGATTAACGGGTTTGTTTACCCGAACTCATTTCAAAGCTATCGATCTCAATGATGACTTTTCAAATAAAATTGCTAAGCGATATTATGAAAGTTTAGACTTTAATAAGTCATTGTTTACTCAATCCGATATTAATGGTTTTAAAAAATACGATAAATCCTTTGACGATATCTTAAATACGGGTGACGTAACTGTCGTCTATGATATTTATCAATTGCACATGAAACGTCGTTTTGAACGCTATAATTATGCATTGTCGTTATTGGATAAACCGATGGACTTTTCAGTCGTCGACGAATACAAATACGATCGTGAAGATGCACTATGGGCTTCAAATACAACTCAGCTTGATGAAATTTGGCGTCAACGTGTCAAATATGATGCGTTGAACCTAAAATTAACGGGCAAAAAATGGTCTGAAATTCAAGAGATTTTAGGCAAGCGTTACAATAATGCGCTCAAACGTATTACTCAAAGCAAAAGTGAAGATGTATACCAAGTCTTCATGAATTCATTTTCGCGTGCTATCGATCCCCACACTAGTTATTTATCGCCTCGAAATGCAGAACGCTTTCAAGTTGAAATGAGCCTGTCGTTGGAAGGTATCGGCGC
>Ga0105355_10003949_pt1 | contig 12839 bp, 12 predicted proteins | sample GOMGulsemesocosm_2_FD_83508 | JGI IMG/M metagenome (GOLD analysis project Ga0105355, IMG submission 83508) | Methane-oxidizing microbial communities from mesocosms in the Gulf of Mexico - GOM9C Gulf of Mexico | ecosystem: Environmental > Aquatic > Marine > Cold seeps | place: Gulf of Mexico... | reverse complement strand
TTTTTAAAAGCATCAGCATGAATAGAAACAAAAAGATCAGCGTTAGCAGCCCGTGCAATTTCCATCCGCTTTCTTAACTTTATATAGTAATCGCCCTTTCGCACCATAACAGCCTTCATACCTGGCTTTTTATTGATTAATGTTGCCAGTTTTTTAGCAATTGCAAAAACGACTTTTTTCTCCTGAGTCCCACGCGGACCATGTGCCCCTGGGTCTTCCCCACCATGCCCAGCATCAATCGCAATAACAATATCTCTAGCTTTATTTTTGACTGTTTTCCTAACAACTTTACTAGCCTTAGCTACTTTTTCTTTCTTAACTATGGTTTTCTTAACCTTATTCTTATTATACAAATCAACAACTAAACGATGCCCATAGCCTTTACTCGGTTGCAAAGCAAAGCTTTTAGGCGTTACCCCTGCTTTTAAATCAACAACAACTCTCAAATCTTTTTTATTACGGATACCACTTCGTACCTTACTAAATAAAGTATGATTTTTTGGTGGTTGAGGCAGTGCTTTTAAAAGTTTAGCTTGTTTAAAATCGATAACTAAACGAGCAGGATTGTCCAATAAAAACACTTGATGAGCAGCAGGTGTTGTTACATCAAAAACCATTCTTGTATGATCAGGCGCAGTCCAATAACGTAAAGAATCAACACGCACAACTTTTGCATGTGCCGTCAAAGCTACTGTTAACAGCATACCTACTGCTATAAATTTTAAGAATCTAGACATCTCAAATAACCATAATAATATTCTTGATTAAATTATAGCACTATGTCATTGTTTTTCCATTGAAGTATTACATTCTCAAACATTTTTTTATTTAGAATATCAACACTAATAACTCGCCCCTCTCCCTCTGTTTCAATTGATAATTCAACATCTGGCTTTGGTAACATACCCTGCCCCAACTCAGCCCATTCAATAAAACATAAACTTTGTTGTTCTAAATAATCCCTTATACCAATCCATTCCAACTCTTCAGGGTCTTTCACTCTATACAAGTCAAAGTGAAATACCTTTCTATCAGCTATATCATATTCTTCAACCAAGGTATAAGTTGGGCTCTTAACAGCACCTTTGTGGCCTGCAGCTCTTAATACCCCCCGTGTTAAAGTCGTTTTCCCCGCTCCTAAACCACCATTAAGAAAAACCAAACATTTTTCAGGTAATATTTTCCATAATTCAGCACCCAACAATTCAGTTTCATGCTCATTTAATAATGTTATTTTCATCTATTAATCAATTCTCTAATAAAAGGCATTAAATCACTTGCCAACATTCCTATTTCACCCTCAGCTTCTGCTGATAAATCAGCAGCTTCACCATGGATATATACAGCTATTTGTGCAGCTTGACTTAAAGTATATTTTTGCGCAATTAAGCCACCAATCAAACCTGCCAACACATCCCCCATTCCACCACTCGCCATCCCCGGGTTTCCCGTTGTAGAAATAGCTGCATCTTTTCCACAATTAATTAAAGTACCTGCACCTTTTAAAACAGCAACACCGCCATAACTTTTTTGTAATTGTGAAACAGATAAAAACCTATCCTCAGCAATTGTATTAGTTGAACACTCTAATAAACGTGAAGCCTCACCAGGATGAGGCGTAAGAACCCAATTATCACGTTGAGTTGTTTGTTTTGCTAATAAATTAAGTGCATCAGCATCAACCACTGCAGGCTTATTACTTTTAAGTACACATTCAAATAATGTTTTCGCCCAATCTGATTGCCCTAATCCAGGTCCAATAACAATTACAGAAGCCTTATCTATCAGGTCTTCTAATTCATCACTATTATCAACGCCATGGCACATTAACTCAGGATTAGCGATATTAATATAAGCAGCATGGCTTTTACGGGTAGCAACAGACACTAAACCAGCTCCAGACCTTAATACAGCTTCAGCAGCCAATCTAATGGCACCAGAAAAACCATTATCTCCACCCACCAATAATACATGACCATGATGACCTTTATGGGCTGTTCGCTGTCGTTTAACCAAAACAGGTTGAGTGATTAATTTAGCAACAGGCTTTATAAGCTTAAAAATAACATCAGGAATGTCTAAAGATGAATAAATAATTTGCCCACAATAATCAGCAGCAAACCCCGTAAACATCCCTCGTTTAAGCCCAATAAAACTCACCGTCCATAAAGCCTGAACTGCACAACCCATAATATTTCCTGTATCTGCATTTAATCCAGAAGGAATATCCACCGCCACCACAGGCATTTTAGATTGATTGATAAAACTTATTGCTTCTGCAAACTTACCAGAAACCATACGATCTAAACCCGTCCCTAATAACGCATCAACAACAATACAATCACTTAATTGCAAACTATTTTCAAAGGCAATAACTTGCCCCCCTGCTGCAATATAATCTTGGTATGCAGCAGCATCGCCTTTCAATTTATCAGGGTTTGATAGGTAATAAACATCAACCTCTATACCAGCCTGTTTAGCTAAAGTTGCAATAACATAACCATCACCTGCATTATTTCCCGCGCCACAAAATACAACTATAGCCATAGAAGCATAATGCTCTTGAATTAAATCAAAAACCTGTAGCCCAGCTTTACGCATTAAATCAATACCAGGAATAGCATAATCTTCAATAGCCATCCTATCCATTTCTCTTACTTGCTCAGCTAAATATAAATTAGTCGGTATTTTCTGCATTGCTTTCGTTAAAATAGTCCATCTAAGTTACTTATTATATTTGCTACCTGCCCATGCACAAAATTAACCTGCAAAACAATACCGATCTTGCACTTAAAATTAAGCAATGGGGACAAGAATTAGGTTTTCAACAAGTTGGTATAACAGACACTAATTTACAAACAGCAGAAAAACATTTACATAACTGGGTTGAAAAAGGCTTTCATGGCAAAATGGATTACATGCATAAGCATGGCCTTAAAAGAAGCCGTCCAGAATTATTAGTGGAAGAAACAACAAGTATTATTTCTGTTCGTATGGATTATCTCCCTGAAACAGCAGAACAAATGCAGCAAACACTAGACAACCCTATTGCAGGCTTTATCTCACGTTATGCATTAGGTCGGGATTACCATAAAATTATGCGTAATAAATTACAAAAACTAGCCAAAATGATAGAAGCAGAATACGGGCAATTTGGCTACCGTGCTTTTGTTGATAGCGCCCCCGTTTTAGAAAAGGCCATTGCAGAAAAAGCAGGACTAGGCTGGATAGGAAAACACTCAAATATAATCAATCGAAAAACAGGGTCTTGGTTTTTTCTAGGTGAAATTTACACCAACATCCCTCTACCCATTGATACAGCCGTTTCCGATCATTGTGGCAGTTGTACAGCCTGTATTGATATATGCCCGACTCAAGCCATAGTTGCTCCCTACCAAGTTGATGCCCGTCTTTGCATTTCATACTTAACCATAGAGTCACACGATTCAATTCCAGAACAGTTACGCTCATCCATTGGAAACAGAATATACGGCTGTGATGATTGCCAACTTATTTGTCCCTGGAACCGTTTTGCCAGAATATCAACAGAAAAAGACTACAGCCCTCGCCATAATCTAAATAACAGCCAATTAACTGAACTGTTTAAATGGACGGAAGATGAATTCTTAAAGAAAATGGAAGGCTCCCCCATTAGACGTATAGGTCATATCCGTTGGCTTAGAAATATTGCTGTTGCATTAGGCAATAGCCAAGCATCAGAAACAACTATTACTGCCTTATTAGAAAAACAAAACCATGAGTCAGAGCTAGTAAGGGAGCATGTACAATGGGCTTTAAAACAATTACAGTAGGGATAGATACTCATATCAGCAGCTGGATTTTTTTGTTATGTAACACTATACTATCCGTACTTTAACCTGTACATGTTATTAACGAGGCTCTTATGGATGCTATAAGCTATACCGCTGTTCGTGCAAATTTATCTAAAACGATGGAACAGGTTTGCAACGACCACGCACCTATAATTATTACTAGAAAACGTGAGCCTCCTGTCGTTATGCTTTCCTTAGAAGATTATCAAGCTATGGAAGAAACAACATATTTGCTCCGTTCACCCGCTAATGCTCGAAATTTACTTGAATCAATTGCAGCGCTTGAAGAAGACAAAGGTATCGAACGAGAATTAATTGAATGAAGCTGACCTTTGCACCTAAAGCATGGGACAGTTACCTTCACTGGCAAACAACAGATAAAGCTATTGTAAAAAGGATAAATACTTTAATTAAGGATATTCAACGAAACCCTTTTGAAGGAATAGGCAAACCAGAACCCTTAAAACATGCTTTGTCTGGCTTTTGGTCACGACGTATCAATGATGAACATAGAATTGTATATAAAGTGACTGAAGATAATTTTTTGATTGCTCAACTTCGTTATCACTATTGAGCATACAAGCTAATATTAGGTAGGAGGGGCCTCTGGCCGCGACCGAAATAACTCAAGATCAAGAGCAGTCGCGGCCAGAGGCCCCTCCTACCTTTTTCATATTTTTACAGGATTAAAAACAAACTACAAAGCCTGATAAGCTCCAGTCTTAGACTTACCCTGCTTCATACCCCTTAACTGATGAGCAACTTCTGATTTATGCAATTCAGCCGCTTCTAAAATCTGTTGATTAAGGCGTTGCACCTCAAACAAATCTTCTTGTTCTTGACCCGTAAAGCTAACAGCCTTATCAGCAAACAACTCTTTTATCATTTCATCTTGCTTCAACTGCATATCTAACAAAACATCCCAATGCTGCTCAAGCACAACCATCATCATATCTTGCGTAAAAGATAAAACCGAAGCAACTGAGTTCATTTAAATAGAGTAGGCTTTTAAAGCTCTATTAGCTCTAGAATTAACAGGACGTGTTGGTTTATTAACAGGCACAGGTGTAACTACCTCAACAGGTTTAACAACTTCAGGCTGTTTCTTTTCAACAGCAGCAACAGCCACTTCTGCTTGCTGATTATTAGTTTCAGGGGCATTAATAGCATCCCAAGCTAACTTAACATCAATTAATAAGCCAGCAACTTCATCAAGAATCTCTTCACTATTTTTAAGGTTTGCTGTAACTAATTGACGACTAATATATTCATAAAGAGACTCAAGATTAGCCGCAATATCGCCACCCTTTTCTACATCTAAACTAGCCCTTAAACCACCAATAATTTCAATTGTTTGACTAATAAACTTACCTTTCTCGGCAATTTGCTTCCGCTGCATAGCCCCTTTAGCAAAAGAAATGCGTTTTAAAGCACCTTCAAACAGCATCTGAATTAAGCGGTGCGGATCAGCATACTCAATCTCAGAGTTAGTTCCATAATCATTATAGCTACTTAAAGCCGAATTCATTTTTGCACTCATTGCATCACCTATTTACAGAATCATATTTTGTCTAAACAACGTATCGGCAAGCCTGTCAGGTTCTTTAGTCTAATTTTGTTATTTAAAAATAATTCCTAATGCTAACAAAATAACCGTTCCCACCCAAAACCATCGCTGAAACTTCCAATGATTCTCTTGAAAGCGCCAATGACTTTCTTGTTCCCACTTATGGCGCAACTCAGCATCATGCTCAGCTTGGCTAATGGCAAACTTATTTAACTCTAATTTTAATTGTTCATCAGACATATTTTATCCCATCATCTAGTTTTATCGAACATACAACTTATCATCATGCCATGTTTTTGGGTTTCCGCTAATATATTCGTCTATTTTATTAATCGACTCCTGATTGCGAATAATATGATCATAAAAACCAGCCTGCCATTTAAACGTAAAACCCAATCGATGAGCATGTTTTGTAACTGCTGATTTATACGAACCAACAATGGAAGAAATGGAATTCTTGCCCTGATTTTGAAATCTACCTTGACCTACATGCTGCCCATGTAGAGACAAGGCATGCCTTGTCTCTACGGATTTGGGGTTATTCAAAACCAACACACCATGAATATGATTAGGCATAACCACAAATCCAGCTAATTCAATATTCTCAGCATGATTTTTAATTTCATACCACAATACATCAGCCAGTACTCCTAAGGAAGATAACAGAACAACACCCTCTTCAACCTCACCAAAATAACAGACCTTTTTATCAGTGCATAGCGTAATAAAATAAGCCGCATTCCAGGCATAATCCCAATTTTTCAGCCTTAATGACTGAGTACGGTATTTTCCCTGATATTTAGCATTCATTTCAAATTACCTCACAGCACATATTGTAGAGACAAGGCATGCCTTGTCTCTACGCGACTTTTAAATAATCACTATTTTCAGTGCTCATCAAATTACCGCTACGCTCTACAACAAAGTACCCTTGCTTTAACAGCTCATCTTTAATATCTTGATTAAAATAAAATGAAGCCAACGCACCATAAAGTTTATAGTCCTTATAAATGGGAAACAATTTCTTAAAATTATTAAACTTACGATCTAACTTATTAATATCATCTAAATGGGCTTTGTATTTAACCTCAATAATCGCAATTGACTCACCATTGGTTAGAAAAATATCATACTCTTCCTGAACAGCTCCGCGGTGCTTTTCCATATTTTTAGTAATATCATCAAAAGCTAAAGCACCTAAGTGATTATCTTTAATAAAACTATTATAAAAGAACTCTTCTGCTACATCACCTTGGTTAGCACCTATACCTCCCAACATTTTAGCGACTTTATCTAGCTTCCTATCAGTATCTTTAAGTTGTATATCTGTTTCTCTTTGAGAAACGGCCAAGTTTGCAACTAGTGCCTTTAATTCATCATCAGTCATTATTCATACTTCTCAGGCGAATGCTTATTTTATACTAAAGCCTATAGATAAAACACTAATTTAAAACACTTTTATACCCCACCAACTCCAACTCGACGTGAGGGAACTAGACGTACTAGGCTGGTTTTAATGTTTTTTTTAACAGAACAACCCAAAACGAGAACTCAATCACAAAAAAAGCATTAAAGTTTCCCAAGATCAGCCCGATAACCTCAGTGACAAAAGCAACTGCCATGTTTAACAAGGCAGTTGCAATAAAAAAGACACCGTGCATTTAACCAAACAACATACACGGTCTTCTTACATTAATTAGGAGAACTATCATGGCTATGGGTATTCAAACCAACGTTGCATCATTAAACGCGCAACGTAATCTAAACAGCTCACAAGGCGGTTTAGCTACATCATTACAACGTTTATCATCTGGTTTGCGTATTAATAGCGCAAAAGATGATGCAGCGGGTTTAGCGATTGCAGATCGTATGACTGCGCAAATAAAAGGGTTAAACCAAGCCAGTCGAAATGCTAATGATGGTATTTCATTAACACAAACGGCTGAGGGTGCCTTACAAGAAAGCACCAATATTTTACAACGGGTAAGAGAGCTAGCAGTACAATCAGCTAACTCCACCAACTCTGCATCTGATCGTTTAAGCTTACAATCAGAGGTAAATCAATTAGTTTCCGAATTAGATAGAATTTCTGACACAACTTCATTCAACGGCATTAAACTATTAGATGGTTCATTCCAGGCACAACAATTTCAAGTGGGTGCGAATGCAGGTGAAACTATTCAAGTTAATGTCACTAAAGCAACATCTGACAGCTTAGGAATTGAAAAACTAGATACTAGTAATAATGTTAAGGGAATAGAAGTTGCTGTCAACACCCAAGCAGTTGATGTTACAGGTGCAACTGCTGCATCAGGAAGAGATGCAAAAGGCGCCGATGTAACAACGTCTCTTGGCACAATTATCGCTGACCAAGTCTTGACCGTTACTGATGCATCAACAGGTGCAGTAAATGCAGTTACCGTTGGTACAAATAAAACCGCAAAGGATGCATCAGAAATTGCAAGCGCATTAAATGCCATTACAGGCGTTTCTGCTTCAGCAACTAACACCGCAAAGTTTGATCTTGGCGGCACAAATTTAGGTGCTGTTAATGATGGTGACAAAATCACCTTTAACTTACAATCAGGAGACCCTTCTGCAACCAGCGGACAATCTCAAAGCATATCAATAGTTTATAACGCATCATCTTTCACCAGTGATTTTGATACTGCCATGACTTCAGCAGTAGATACCATCAATACAACTAACGGTAATACCGATCTAAGTTATGATGTTGTAACCAAGGGTATAACTAGTGCTACCGGTGTCAACTTAGGCGTGGAAAATTTTGATATTGAAGATAATGCCAGCATTAAATTAAATGACTTCAATACATTAGAAGGCGAAACAGTCACTCTAAAAATTGCTTCAGCGGATGCAAACACAACATTCACCTCATTAGGGAATGTTGATCAAGCAGGAAACGCCAGTGCTTTACTGACTGCGTTGCAAGCAGATGCAAATCATGGCACAAATTTCACAGCAGCGTTAGATGATGCAGGAACGGGAGTTATAGTTACTTCTGTAGCAAGTACAGATGATATTAACGTAAGCGCATTTGATGGGGGCGGTGCAGTAACTAGCTCTATAGATGTTTCCAGTGCTAATGGTGCAGGGACCTTTGTTACCACTCCTAAGCTTGTAGATAATGCTACAACAGCATTGGCTGGTACAAAAATCGACGCTAATGCATCTGCTAAAGCAGGACTGGATTTTAGTGATTTAACCTTTCAAGCAGGTGAAACAGTTACTTTTGACCTGAATATGACCATGGGTGATGCATCCACACAAAATCATGCAGGTATAAGCTTTACCGCAACAGGTAATAAAGAGGCAGATGCCACCGCTTTTGCCAATGCTTTAAGTACTGCTGTCGATGGTGATTCAGTAGGAACTACTGTTACAGTTGAAGGTACCGATAGTGTACGAATCATTGCTGATGCAGCATCAACAGGCGGAACAACCATTGATGAATTAGGCATAACTAATTTAACCATGAGCGGCTCAAATGGCTCTTCATTCAAAGCAACTGTCGCAACTGGAGCAGCTGGTACAATAGCTGATGATGTAACAAGCGGCACCACTGGCTTACTTAGTGAAGCAGCAATAAAATCTGACACTAGTGGTGTTTCAATTGGTAATAACTATGCAACCATACAGTTAAATGACTTTAATACCCTGAAAGGCGAAACAGTTACACTTGGATTAGCGGTCTTAGGTGGAGCTGATGTTAGCTTTACTTCCCTTGGTAGTGGCGACCAAGCGGGAAATGCAGCATTAGTACTTGCAGACTTACAGAATGATTCTAATTTTGGCTCCACATTTACAGCTGGATTGGATGCTAATGGTACAGGCGTTATTGTGAGCGCCATGACAACAACGGCTAACCTGAACGTTGATGGATTTACTGGTAGTGGCTCTGGGGTTACATCTTTAGATGTAACATCTAACAATGCAGGAGCTACCACAGTTAACGCACCAACCCTTCAGGCTGATGCTGTAAGTACAGCTGCTGCTACAGTTACAAATACTGCAGTTACTACTGAAAGGGCAGGTCTAGAGTTCTCCGCAATGAGTTTCCAAAAAGGAGAAACTATTTCATTTAATTTAGATATTGCTCTTGATGAAGAAGATAACTCAGCTACTGGACAAACGGTTAGAACAGCTACCACATATAATCTCGCAGTATCATTTACTGCAACAGGAGACAAAGATACTGATGCAAGTGGTATGAACACTGCAATCGCTTCTGCAATCTCAGCTAATGTAGATTCTGCCAATATCTTAGATGCACTTACTGTTAGTGTACCAAGTACTGGCATAGTAAGAATTGAGGGCGATAGAGATTTTACTACCGCCGACAATGACGGTGACTTAATAAGCGTTGCAATTTCTTCCTTTACTGCAAGTGCAGATAACCAATCAACTATGTCAGCAGCAAAATCTACTAATGCTACTAATGCTTCTAATGCTCTTATTGGTGAAAATTCCAATGTTCAAGTAATTGCAAGTACTATTACCGGGTCTAACGCAGATTCAGATACATTAGGTTTTGCAGGACTAACTATTGATGAAACATCTGGCGGAGCAAATGACTCAGCAGTCCAAGTCGGCACATACTCAATCAATCTAGACCCCAATGTAAGTATTAAATCATCTGTTGCTTCTGGTAGCATACTAGATGCTGGTGCAAATACAGATGCTACAATTACTGCCAATGTTGGTGCAGCAGATACTTCTGGAGGTAATTTTGTTGCAGCACAAACATTAACGCTATCAGGAACGGGCTCAACAACGGTAGATGTTGCTGAAAACGATTCTGCAAAAGTAATTGCAGCCAATGTAAATGAGGTTTCTGATATAACAGGAATTAGCGCTGCTGTCCAAACAACAGCAACACTAAGTGGTTTATCTACAGACGGCGTTGTATCATTTAATTTGAATGGTACTGATGTATCGGCCAGCGTAACCACTACAGACTTAACAGCCTTAAACACAGCAATTAATGACCAAAGCGGTAAAACAGGCGTAGTTGCTAAATTAAGTTTAGATCAAAAATCAATTGAGCTTACCGATAGTACAGGTAAAGATTTAAAAGTAGAAAATTTTAATAGCTCTGCAGCCGATACAGCAACTAACACTGAAGTTTCCATGAACGTTACAGGTGGCGATAGTAGTTCGTCTGTAAAATTAAGCGCTGGATTAACAGGTGTTAATGCTGACTCCACGGTTGTTGGTGGTAATATTGAATTTAAGTCTTCAGCTACCTCTTTTAATGTTAAATCTTCTTTAAAAGGTGATGAAGGCGGCCTATTTACAGGCAATGCAGATCAGTTACAAGCAAGTTCACTAGAGTCTGTAGATCAATTAGATATCTCTACTGTACAAGGTGCTAACGATGCCATTGATATTATTGATGGGGCTTTAGCAAATATTGATAGTAACCGAGCTGATTTGGGTGCTATTCAAAACCGTTTCACTTCTACTATTTCTAACTTATCTGTTAGTGTAGAGAACATTAGTGCAGCGAGAGGACGTATTCAAGATACTGACTTTGCTTCTGAAACTGCAAATATGACTAAAAACCAAATCTTGCAACAAGCAGGTACTGCAATGTTAGCTCAGGCTAACCAGTTACCACAAAGTGTACTATCATTATTAGGATAAGATAGCATTCCGGTGTAGAGACAAGGCATGCCTTGTCTCTACCAAACCAGAAAAAATGTAAAGCGAGATAAGATTATGACTGCCAATATAGATATACAAAATAAACTGGTGATGCCCGAACAGGCTAAACCCGTTTTAAAAGCAGTAGATCATCTATCTAAAAACAAAGAAGAACAATCAACCGTTCAATCAATTAACACAGCCGCCCATACTAAAAAAGCCGAAAAAGAATCTGGTATTTCTAAAGTTAATAAAATAGAAAAACCAGAAGAATCAGAAGAAGAAAAAAAAGAGGCTTTAGGCAATGCAGTTGAACAATTGAATTCTTATGTCCAGTCTATCAATCGAAATTTAGAGTTTAATATCGATACCGAAAGCGGCCAAACAGTTGTCAAGGTGGTAGATGCAGAAACAGATGAACTAATTAGACAAATACCTGATGAAGAAGCATTGGAAATTGCAAAACAATTGGATAATAGCTTTAGTAGCGACCCTAAAGAAACTGAACTTTTATTGATTAGAGCTAAAGCGTAAACAAAAATGGCATAGGAAGTGCTTGAAAATAAATTAACAAAATAAGCGGCAATGGCCGCTATTTTTGTTTGTGGTAGGTTGACTTTTCTAATATTAATCGATCAATAAGTTCCGACAGTAGAGACAAGGCATGCCTTGTCTCTACATTAAAGCAATATAATAGTATGAGTGTAGTAAATATATTCTCATTGGAACTGTCTTTTGGGGCGCAGGTTTCAACCTGCATTCTTTAGCGCAAGAGCAGGCTAAAGCCTGCGCCCCAATAATGGGGTATGTTTATAAAATTACAGTAGAGACAAGGCATGCCTTGTCTCTACATTAGAACAACAATTAGGAGTTAAGCATTATGGCTTCCATCTCAACAGCTGGTATCGGATCAGGTATTGATATTCCTGGCTTAGTCGGCAGCCTTATTGAAGCAGAACGTACACCTGTTGAAACTCGCCTTGATAAACAAGAGGTTGAGCTACAGGCTAAGTTATCGGCTTATGGTTCATTAAAGTCTGCCCTTTCCTCCTTTCAAGGTTCTTTATCTTCCTTAAAATTTGCTAGTACCTTTAGTGATGTAACTACTGAATCCTCTGATGAGGATGTTGTAACAGTCAGCGGCTCTAGTATTGCTAAACCAGGTAATTACTCTCTTGAAATTGAAAGCCTTGCTCAAGCTCATTCTTTAAGCTCTAAAAGCTTTACAGAAACCTCTAGCCCGGTTGGTACAGGAACTCTTACCTTTCAGTTTGGCCATTTTGATACTGATAGCAATTCCTTTATTAGCAATCCTGATGAATCAACAAAAACTATTACCATAGATAACGATGACAATAGTTTACAAGGCATAAGAGATGCTGTTAATGCAGCTGAAATGGGTGTTACAGCTAGCTTGGTTAATGATGGATCAGGGTTTAAGTTATTATTTACTTCGGATGAAACAGGTAAGGAAAATGGGGTTAAAATCTCTGTTACCGATACATCTGATGGTAGCGATACTGATGACAATGGTTTATCTCAATTAGCTTTTGACCCCGACCCAGCTAATATTGCAAATAGCCATATGACTGAAAATTTAGCTGCTAAAGATGCTAAATTTACTTTGAATGGTTTGGCTATTACCAGTGCTAGCAACAAGGTTAATTCAGCTATGTCTGGTGTAACATTTACCCTTAAATCCACCACTAAAGAAGGCTCACCAACCAATGTAACTATTGCTAGAAATGATGCCAAAATTACCGAAGGCGTTA
>Ga0105355_10003944_pt1 | contig 12844 bp, 12 predicted proteins | sample GOMGulsemesocosm_2_FD_83508 | JGI IMG/M metagenome (GOLD analysis project Ga0105355, IMG submission 83508) | Methane-oxidizing microbial communities from mesocosms in the Gulf of Mexico - GOM9C Gulf of Mexico | ecosystem: Environmental > Aquatic > Marine > Cold seeps | place: Gulf of Mexico... | reverse complement strand
TTATTGATGATTCTAGATTGTTTTGTCGCTTCCTATTTTATCATTTTTGAGTGAGTTTTTTCTTTTTTAGCCCTCTCTGCTAAGAATAGCATTCGCTTTTATTAGTTTTGCAAGAGCCTCTAATATTTAAACTTTAATATTGAGCTTAGTCTAACCCAGTTTTTGAAAAATAAAAGCATATCTAATCCATTGAATAATTTAGAGTTAAATTTTATTTTTTAATATTTATATCAATTTATGTTTTTTTAGAAAATCAAAAAAACAGTAAAAAGTTTGGTATTATGTATATAAATGTTGCTAACACCAATCGTTACCTGCCTTTTCCTCTTAGAAAATAACAATAGGATCTATTTTTGGGTATTTCTTAATAAAAACGCTATGAAAATGAATAAAAAACCAAAATGATGACTCCGGTTAAGTCATCTAATCATGACTGCATCCCATCAAAAGTCAGATAATTTTCCCCCAGTCTCACCATCTATTTTTTCAGCGTAGGATAAAAATAGCGTAACCATCCCATTTGTCATCTCATTTCCCCCAATGTACTCAACATTTAATTTACCGTCTTTTATTTCAATTCCAGTTATTACAGTTTCTGAGCTTTCTTTGTCTAGTTTCATAGCTTGGAATTGTAGGAATAATTTTACAAGCATTTCATGCCACATTCTTCCCATACCTTTAGTGTTAAAAGGCAATTCAATATATCGTTTTCGTTTTAACAAACGGAGTCTTGTTCCTCCATGTGTTACACACCGAGATGCTATTGCATTTTCATTAAACATTTCGCCTTGTAAAGAGCATATTTCACAGCTAATTCCTGATAAAACTTGAGCCATCTTAATTACACCTGAAATGAAGCTTCTGTCTCTAGAGGGGCAACAGGCAATATCAAATTTAAGTCTTCCCTGTTTTTTGTATACCTTCGTAACCTTAACTATTGATGACTGATTTACCATCACTTCAGAGACAGTTTCGATAAGACTAAACCAACCGTCTTGGCACTCAATATCTATCGGCTGAAATAATTTTTGATCGGTTTGTTCTTCATATAAAGATGGGGAACTCTTAAACAAGAAATTTTTAAATTCATCATTCATGGTTATCTAAAAAACCATGATTTAGATCTAACTATTAGAAAATAGTTAAATATCATTATATCTCCTCTTCTTTGTTTTTTTATTGTTGAAGGTAAATATGAAATACTTTTAATTACATCCATTGATTATTCGCAGCTAAGAATGACAAACTTTTAAATAGGTCCTATAGGACCTTTTGTATTAAACCCCAAATTGTCATTGTTTACAAATAAATATTAGCAGGTAATTCTTCGGGTAGCATTTTGGATAAAACAGGTACTGACCAGATCAAGTCAACTATTGCTCTGGAAATTAAACAATTAAGAAATGTCCTTGGTTTGTCCCAAGAAGAGTTTGGCGAAAGATTAAATATAGATGCAGCATATGTTTCCAAAATTGAGCGTGGTATCAAGCCCATTTCATCAATTCAACTGTTCACCATTTTATCTGTATGTAACGAAAACGATGCTATTGATTTTGTAGTGAAAATTATTGATAAAGTAAAATTGAGTGACAATAAATGATACAAATTATGATGAGCTACTGTAGTGGTTAATATAACTGGAAATTCAATGTTAGATTGCTATTGTCTTTCAAAGTATTTTTTGTTTAGCTTGCCCAAGTTAATTAATGAGACTGTTGCCGTTTGATAGCATACCCTTGAAACTCAAGGGATCTGCCTCATAATTTCTTGTTTTTAACAGAAAATAAGCAAACTATGCCGCGACAAATGATTACAGATGATCTTTGGCTAAACTTAAAGCCATTATGATGACAGTAGCAATTTATAATAAACCATTCCTTCGTCAAACACTGGAAGGCATTTTTTATCGATTACGCGTAGGGTGTGGTCCATGGAGGGACTTACCTGGCATATTTGGTAACTGGAATGCCGTTTATAAACGTTTCAATGAGTGGTCTCGCAAAGGAAAGCTTATGAATATTTTTCTCTCTCATTATTGATCCCGATTTAGAATGGAAATTTATTGATGGAAGCATAGTCAAAGCCGACCAGCATAGTAGTGGTGGCGCCTATGGCCAAGAAAGAGCTATCAGGAATCTGTAGCAGGAAATACGACGAAAATTCACATGGCTGTTGATTCTGGTTTCTTTCAATCCACCCGTTCGATAACGGGTGGCGAAGTCCATGACTGCAAAGGAGCGCTTAATTTAGTTGCTGAACTGCCTAAAGCTGATTATGTTATTGCTGACAGAGGATATGATAGTGAAGATTTACGCACCTAAATTAAGGATAAAGGTTCAATTCTTGTTATCCCTAGGAAAAATAATTCAAAAATGGGTAATGACAATATAGACTGGTGTATTCTATAAATACAGGCACTCAGTTGATAATGTTTTTGCAAGGCTAAAGCATTTTAGATCAATTGCTATGCGATACGATAAATTAAAACGAAATTACGAAGGGTCTGTGGCATTAGCCTGCGCTTTTTTAGGTTACCTATGTGAAACAGCAATAGCCCCTAATGGGTTATCAGTGAAGCTTGATCTTAAAATTACTATAGTTGTAATTATTAAATTGATCTAGTTGAGTGGACGTAATTATAGTGGGTGACACAAGTTTACATACTATCAAATGGATTAGTGACACTTGTTTACAGTAGAGAAAAAGTGACAGAGTTTACATTGTGAATTAATTTGAGAGGATATAGGTCAGCCTATGCTTTAACTACGGGTTAAATTTATAGTTTTTTCATTAGTTTACATAAATATATTTTCGAAATAATGACGATTTACCGACACCAATAAAGTATCATTCTAAGCAAATTACTTCGGCATATAAACAAATTGAGCATCAGGCTGAAAATGAATTAATAGGCTTATTACCTGAAAAACTACAGGCAGACTTTGCGGATTTAATTCAGCAAGACAAAATGCCTGATGGGCATGAAGAAATAATAAAAGCTGCGGATAAAATATCAGCTTATTTAAAGTGTCAGGCGGAGTTAAAAGCGGGAAACAGAGAGTTTGAAATGGCTGCAGAGCAGTTAGTTATAGCTTTAGGCCAGTCAGAACAGCCAGAAGTAGTCTTTTTTATGACCCATTTTGTACCAAGCTGTGGATTAACATTAGATGGATTAATGAAAACAAATTAATTTTTTAGTATGTATTTGTATGAAACTATTGATTTATAGTGCCGCTTTCCCTATCCTTAGTAGAGTTAGTGTTTGAGTTAGATTAAATAATGAGGAAAAAATGAAAATTTTAGTAAAACCTTTAATTGCAAGTGTTCTAGTTATAGCTACATCAGGTGTTAACGCACAAGGTTATTCTGGTGATAATGTTAATGACGTGATTTATAATTCTGATGAGACTGGCGACAAAGCCGTTAACTTTAAAGAATTTTATGATGAGAATGTTACTTTTAATAGCAACTCTCTTGATGTAAATAAAGATGGTTATATTTCTTCAGGCGAAATTGTTATTGATATTAAGGAAGATCTTGCTGCAACAATTAAAAAGTTGAGAGAGCATGGTGTTTCTGAGAAAAACATTAAAAAAACCATTGCAAGCGAGTTAAGATCAGCTGATGCAGAAGCAGCAAAAATACTTATAAAAATGGATGCTGATGGTGACCAATTAGTTGAGCCAGAAGAATTATTGGCTTATCAACAAAAGCAATTCAGAAAATTGGATAGAAATCGTGATGGCGTTATTTCTAGTCTAGATATTAAGAAGAAAGAAAAGAAAATATATAAAGGCTGGCCTATCACTCAAGGCGGAAATTAATTTATAGAGCGTTTTATTTGCTTATGAGCTATGTTCCTATAAGTATTTAGAGCTTTTCTGTGATTCTTGCTAAGAACAAATTAAAACCGACATTTTGTCGGTTTTTTTGTATGTGTATATAAATTACTACTGCCATTAAAAATAAAGTTTATGTTAAGACATTTTCCAGCTGTTGATATAGAAGTTACTCATAATCAACGAGACTATTACATTGTTGCCTTTGCTTTTGTTGCAGTGGCTTTATGTTTCTCAATTGATTCTGTGGCTAGTATAGAATTGCAATATGCTCTAGGTGTAGCTGGTTGGGCATCATTAATATTTATTCTTATTGGTGAATGTAAATATGTAAGGGCACAGGTTTTTGTCGCGGTAACATTCGCCACTATTGGTGAGAATTTCGCCTCTATTTATATGGCAGGGTATACCTATCGTTTAGAAAACGTGCCTTGGTTTGTTCCTCCAGGCCATGGTTTAGTTTATCTAACTGCAATAGTTCTAGGTCGTTGTGATCTGTTTTTAAAGCATGCACGTATGATTGCTGCTTTTGTTGTGCTAGTTGGTGGTACGTGGGCTATTTTGGCATTAACCGCAGTGATTGGACGAGAAGATGAAATTGGAACTTTGCTATTTTGTATCTATTTAGTTTTTTTGTTTAAAGGTCGCTCACCTATGGTGTATTTAGGTGCTTTCTTTATTACGACGTGGGTTGAATTAATTGGTACATCGTTAGGAACGTGGAATTGGGCTGCAATTGATCCTGCATCAACACTGACACAAGGGAATCCACCAAGTGGCGTAGCTGCATGGTATTGTTTGGTTGATGCTGTTGCTATGGGAGGGGCTATTCCTGTTATACATGGAGCGGAGAAACTGTTGATATATTTAGGGTTAAAGAAGAGTGACGAAGTGAGTCTTGATGTGAAAAAGTAAGGTTTACTCAAAAGAGTAAGGGCAGAATCTAGTCTACCCTTATTTTATTGATTTAAGCTTTAGTCGCTGTAAAAATACCGTATTCAACGAGTTGGTCAGTAAAAAGGCGATGTTGTGCTATACCAACCTTGAAGTTAGCTGTTTGAGCCTTAGAGCGTAAGCCAAGCCATTGTGTTAATTGTTGAACAGGCTTTAAACGCGTGGCAACTTTAAGCATATGATCAGCTGAGGGTAAAGTTTCAGCAGTAATATCCGTGTAGTTTATATCGCTAAATTGATTGTCTTCTAGTAATTGATTAAATTCATCACGAGAACATAAATTAGGGACTGCCCAACCATTTAAACAGATCACTATATCCTTCCATTCATCATCACTAAATTCTCGTCGTTGAATAAAACCATCACAAACAACAATACGACCACCAGGACGAAGTAGGCGAAAGGCTTCTTTTAAGAAATCCCCTTTATTTAAGGCGTGACAAACACTTTCCAATCCCCAAATCACATCAAAAGATTCATCGGCAAAAGGAGTGGCACAAAAATCAGATACTTGAAAATCTGTTTTATCAGCAACACCTTGGCGTTTAGCATGTTGAGCAGCATGTTCAGTTTGTTGCTTACTGATGGTAATCGCTGTCATCTGATTGCCATGTTGCTTTGCCATCCAAATAGAACTACCACCAATACCACAACCCGCATCTAATACATGATCAGAAGCAGAAATACCGGCTAAATCATAAAGGATTTGGTTCTTATTGATTAAAGCCTGGTGATGGGATTTAGTTTTTTCATCCCAGTAACCATAATGTAAGGCTAGATTTTCTTTATTACACCAAGCAAACAAATAATCGTTGTAACAGTCATCATAATGTTTTTCTGCATCAGCTTTAAGTTCTTCGACAGATAATTCAGTGTCTTCTCGTAAAGTACTATCACGGTAATCTTGGTTTGGTTCTAAATAATGCATTATTTATTATTATGAATAATAGTTATGGTGTGAAACGTCACATTGTATTACATTTTTTGCTTATTAAACGCTATACAGGTGGTTTTTAGTGATTAAGACTTGGTGAGATGATATTTATATTGGGGCATAAATTCACTTACAAGAGAGTAGAAGAGCCAAGAATAGTAAAAAACTGATTTTAAAATCTGTACTCTACATAAATTTGAAAAGTATAGTGATGAAGGGGTAGGTTGACTGGAATTTTATATCCTTGAAAATGTTATCATAACTATGAATTTATAACATTAAGTTAAAAGCAATGAAACTTGTGTATAAAATTAGATTTACTGTCGAGATAGTAAAACTTTTAACCTAACTTTAAAATTGGAATTACTTTGCATTATCGTCCCGAAATTGATGGGTTAAGAGCCTTAGCTGTAATACCTGTCATTCTCTTTCATGCTGGTTTTGAATTGTTCGCTGGTGGATTTATTGGCGTTGATATCTTTTTTGTAATTAGTGGCTATCTTATTACGACTATTATTTTATCAGAGCTGGATAAAGGGAAATTTAGTCTGGCTAATTTTTATGAGAGAAGAGCTAGAAGAATTTTACCGGCATTATTTTTTGTAATGACTGTTTGTTATCCATTTGCTTGGCTATGGTTAAACCCGATAGATTTTGATGATTTTTCTCAAAGCCTTATTGCTGTACCTACATTTACATCAAACTTTCTGTTTTGGAAAGAAAGTGGATATTTTGATACTGCTGTCGACTTAAAACCATTACTCCACACTTGGAGTTTGGCGGTTGAAGAGCAGTATTATGTACTATTTCCATTATTTATGATGTTTACATGGCGATTTGGTAAACAGTGGATTATTGGGATATTAATTATAGTTGCAGTTGCAAGTTTAAGTCTTGCTCATTGGGGCGCTTATACTAACCCAACCCCCACATTCTTTCTTCTTCCAACAAGAGGTTGGGAAATCTTGTTGGGTTCGTTTATAGCTTTTTTCTATAATCGATTTAGAGATATAAAAATAAACTTTTTATTGTCACAAGTAATGAGTTTAATTGGGTTTTTATGTATTGTTTTTTCAATTTTTATATTTGATAAGCAAACACCTTTCCCAAGTTTTTATGCATTAGTTCCTACTTTGGGAGCGACCTTGGTCATCGCTTTTACTGTTCCTAAAACTTTTGTTTACAGAGTTTTGGGTAATAAGGTATTTGTTTTTATTGGCTTAGTTAGTTATAGCGCATATTTATGGCATCAGCCAATGTTTGCCTTTGCAAAGTATATAACTTTTTCACTGCCTCCTTCTTGGTTGATGGCTTCGTTAACCGTAGTCTCCTTTATTCTTGCATATTTAACATGGAAATATATAGAGGGTCCTTTTCGCCGAGGGAATGGGGTGAAAACAAAACCGTTGCTTATAAGTTTTATTGTTATTTCTGCCTTATTTATTACTATTGGAATAATAGGGCATAAAACGGATGGATTTGAGACGTATTTTATAGAAAATAGACTTAATGCTGAACAACGTAAAACTTTTCTATTGATAAAAGAAAGTTCGAAATTTAATAGAGTCAAAGATGGGGAATGTGAAATCTGGGCTGGGAGAATGTCGAGTGACTTAGAAAAAAGAATAGATACTTGTTATTCAAAATATGGACCAGCAGTAATTGTTCTGGGCGACTCTCATGCGGCTAACTTATATAATATTCTTGCTAAAGTAAACATTTCGCCATTTGTTGTCGGTCTTTCACAAGGTGGTTGTCGAGTTCAAAATAATAAAAAGAAATGCCATTATGATGGGTTTGAACAATATATTGACAAAAGTTTTAATAAAGTAAAAGTTGTCTTTTTTCATCAATCAGGATCATATTTTGTAGAAGATAAAAACGGTAAGGTTGATTCTAATTTAGCATTTAAGGTAAATGAGCCTTATGTTCTTCGTTCTGGTGATATTGATACAGTTATTGATTATGTTAAAAAGCTTAAAACTAAAGTTAAAACGATATGGGTTGGGCCATTTGTAGAAGCTAGAGTTAATTTATTGTCATTAGTCTTTGCACAGAAAAATATAAAGCCTGAGATTAACAGTAAAAGTATAAGTATCTTTAACGAATTAGAATTAAAGATAGCTGATAGACTGATTCATAAAGACATTGATTCAGAAATTCCATATATATCGCTGAATCAATGGATGAATATCCAACAAGACTTTTTACTTGTTGATAATTGTTTTACTTATATGGATGTGGATCATTTTAGTAGCTGTGGGGAAGACATATTAGCTAAAGAATTGAAGACTAAATTTCATCAAGTTAAATTTTAATCGAGAAAAATGTTTAGTTTCTTGTTTTCAACAGATAATAAAAAGATAAAGCCTGTACTTTGTCTTTTTATTCTTTCTGTGCATGATTTTTATCGTTTAGAATAATGATTACTTAAAGTAACTTTGAAAAGTTTTAGCCAGTGATGGCTGATCTTGCCAGTTTTTAAGGAAGCGTTTGATATCTCTAGATTTAGCTTTATTAAAAAAATATTTATTTGAATGTTGTTTCATTGAATCAAGATCAATAATGACTGGTTTTGATTCTGATATCATAATATTTGTTATCTTTAAATCACCGTGAGAAATATTAAGAGTATGAATGTTTTTTAATAACTTTACGGTGGACTTAGCGAGGGATTCTTTTTCTTCCAATGAGTTTTTATCAGAATTAAAATAGAGATCTCCTGTCTCACCTGAAATTAACTTTGTTATAAAATAAGCTTCTTTACGCAGAGGTCCCCAGCGGTTTTCAATAACGGCAACAGGTTCGGGTGTTGGTATGCCATAAAATTGCAATAAATGAGCACTAACCCAAGAACTTATAGCTCTAGAGCGCCGAAAAGCACGACCAAAGGCATGTTGCCAGTTTTTTATATTGTACCGTTTAACCACCATTTTTATATTATCAATAGTTACAATGGCAACGGTGCAGGTATTGCCATCTTTAAGTAAATTGTCTTTATTAATATAATTATCAGGTGCATTAAGAAAAGCCTGCATTTCAGCTGATCTATATTTTCTTGCACAAATAGTTTGTTGATCCCATGTTTGCTGGTAAAAAAATAGACTACATGACCTTCCCGTTTTTGATAAACGATCTAGTTTCCTTTTTTCTCTGATTGAGAGAGTCATTAATTTGACTTGATTAATGATTGAAGGGGTTAATTCCCATTGGCGGAGAGTACAGTAATTTCCTAAGGCAGCGTCAATATTTAAATCATTAGAGGGGTAAAACTGCGCAAAAAGCAGAGCTAAATTATTAAATGCAACTTGTTGGTCATTAGAATCAATTTCAGTAATATCAGCACCATCAAGTGTAAATATTTTTTTATTTGAGACTAAAAAATTATTTAAGTGTAAGTCTTGTTGAATAATGCCATATTGATGGTGATCAGCAACTGTCGCCATTAACTGGTCTAATAAACTGGTTTGTTGAGATTGATTAGAGTCTTCCCAAAGCGGTTTTAAATCAACAGCATCCTCTATAAACTCATAAAGGATAAAATATACTTCATCCTCTGTGTGTTTTCCATAATGTAGCAATGTTGGTGCAAGGACTTTCTTTTTATTTAATAAGTGAAAACCTTTTTTTTCTTTAGACCAATGTTTCTTTGCTCTGTTTGGGGAAATGAAAAATTTGGCAAAAATTGTTTTACCTAGCCATTGGCCAATACACGAAATTCGTTTACCAGGTAAACACCTAGTGATCTGTGAGCATTGAAAGACGGCTTCAGAATTATTGCAATCAGGAAGAGTTAAACTAAAATTCGTTAAGTTTTCATAAGAAATGGTTTTTAACGTATTAATATTGTTGACTTGAGTCATTTTACTTCTCAAAAGATTCAATTATATTGGCTGCTGCTTCAGGTCTGCTGTACAAATCTTCTGTTTGACTGTAATTAATACAATTTTCAACCCATGTCGAATATTCGTTAGATGTCAGCATAGTTTCAAGTTGTTGGTTAAATTCTACTTGTGAAAAAGGTTCCTTGGTAATTAATCCCGTTTTAGAGCGTTCAACATGAAATGCATAGCCACATGCACCAGAAATAAGGACAGGTAGACCAGCAACAATTGCCTCAAGAATAACATTGCCTGTATTTTCACTAATTGCAGGATGAGCTAGTATATCTGCACCCAGCAAAAACCGAGGCACATCATCTCGACCAAGAAAAATATGAAGCTGCTTGGCAATACCATTTTTTTCAGCTAAAGATTGAAATGGTTTAGGGTTGTCTTCACCAATCATCATTATGTGAGTTCGTAATTTCAGTTCGTCAGGTAATGATGCAACACCTAATATTGTACGATTAAGTCCTTTTCGTTTAAAAGCCGAGCCAATCATTAAAATAACTTTTTCATCAGTCTGAATGTTAAATTCATTGCGCCACTGCTCTCGAATTTTATCCGCATCAGCAGGTCTTTTTCTATCGGCACTAATCCCTGGAGGAAGATGGTGAAATCTGTCCAGTTGAGTGTGGTAATGAGAAATATATTTTTTCTGTTCAATTTCAGAAAGCATCATTAACCGTGTTTTAGAACTAGGGTCAAACACCGCTTTTTCATAGGCAGAAAAGTGTCTATAACGGTTACTTAACTTATAGATAGCAGGTTTTAAATGATTTATTTTATCGACATAACAAGGATCAGCAGAATAATAAAGGTCTATCCCAGGCATTCTATTAAAGCCAATAACCACGTCATAATTTTGTTGTTCAAGTATTACGTTTAACTTTTTGGAAAAACTTTTAGATTTGCCATGATTACTCCAGCCAGTCACAGGAATAATAGTAATATTATAATTATCAGGTTTGGGGCCTTTCCAGTCCATAGTGTAAACATCAATGGAATGTCCTCGTTCTGCGCAAAGTTGAGATATGCGCAAAAAATTTCGTTCAAGTCCACCGTAAGGGAAATATTTGTAAAGGCAGAATGCAAGTTTCATATATGAAAGAGTTTTAATATTGTGAGATGTATATTAGAAATAGCTGTTCTATCCGTTATGACTAATAATAGTCCTTTGTTGCTTGGACGGTAAGTGTATCTTAATTAAAGGTTTAACTGTTAGTAAAGGGATATATGCATTTGTATTTTTATTGACGAATTTTCAATAACGGAGTAAAAAGTAAGAAGTGTGATCTGTATCACTATTAAGCATTGGAGAATCTAAGTGAAAAAAATAAAACAAAAACTACTCGCGATTACTGTTGAAATAATTTTATCTTTAGTATTTATGGGCTGGCATACGAATGTTTCTGCTGTTGATTTGCATGGGCAAACGATAATAATGGAAGCAGATGAAAAGTTAAAAATAAGTAAATGCTGTAAGGATGTCGAAAAAACAAGATTTGTAGTGATTTTTGATAAAACAGGTTGGACGTGGACAGCTACAGGCCTTGGTGGTGATGATGATTATACATACTCAGGGACTTATTCATCAAATACAAAAGGTACTAAGTTTGTGATTGAGTTTGACGATAGTTCTAAGCAAGGTCTAAATGAGACTCTAGAAGACTGGACAGAGGAGTTGGTGGAAGAGGCAGTCACAATCACTTCTTCTAAGTATTCTTTTTCTATGAAGGTAAACTCAAAGTTTCAAGCGAAAGTGGTTGGAAAAATAAAACTTAAGGGGTCAACAATTGAGCGTTCTGGTTCTGGAACTTATAAAATTGTTGCAAAAGGAAATGTTCTAAATGCTCCAGAGCTATGTGACTTTATTGAAGATGATTAATGATTACATGTTATTTGTATTGACACCGAATTGACTAGTTCTTGTTTTTCTAGAAGACATGTAGCTAGTCATTCACAACTTATGTTGACTCTTTTATGCAAAATTCTTGGGCTGTTTTTTTTCCTAAAATTATTTTTATTATATTATTGACCACAGGTTGTGATTCTCTTGTACCTGATGAAAAAAGAATATCCGTTAATCATACTGAACTTCAAGAATCAAAACTCAAGCTTTCTGATAAGGAGGATATTACTCTTCGGTTAAAAGAAAATTTGTATCCTTCGATAGAAAATAGGGATTCTTTAGATGCCGAAGAAAGTGCATATTTAGATGATAAATATAAACAAATAAAATTACCTGCAACTGAACAGGATATTAATGAGCTTGACTTAGAGGGCGAAGGGCTAGACACACTTATTGAAATAATAAAAACAAATTTAGACCCAGGAATTAGGTCTTTAGCACTTGAGCGCTTAAGTAATACGGAAAGTTATATTGCAATAGAAACTACAATTTTAGCACTTAACGATGATTCAGTAGAGGTGGTTTTACAGGCTTTAGATACTATTGAATTCATTGGTGATGAAAGTGTAATACGATATATTGAAAAGCTTTTATATCACCCTACTACTGAAGTTAGAGAGGCAGCAAGAGAGACTATTGATTTTTTGGACTAGATAAATGTCAGCCTAGGGCCGCATTACCTAAAGTAGCCATTTCCAAACGAGCACGCCTTTCTAAGCTGCCAAGACGGTGTCCGTAAAACCTATGAAATATTGCTTCCACCACTGAAAGAGAATGAAACTTCTTCTCAAAATATTCAAAAACCAATTCTCTATAGTCATCTTCTGAAATATAAGGAGATAAACGCCAGTCCCTTAAGGAGCAAAGCTGCAAAGCCAATCCTGTTTCCTCATCACAATGCCTATTTACTGCTACTTGAAAATCAATAAATTTTATATCTTCAAGCGCATTATTAGCCATTATATTGCTCAGATTACAGTCACCATGAAAAATTCCGCCCTCAAGAACCAAATGTAAGAAATCAAAAATAACATGCAAAAGTTCACGAACCTCAAAGTCTGCGAGCAGATCAACAACGACTCTCGACTGTATTCTCTCAAAAAAGAGAACAGAAGTTCTTAACCATTGATTATAAATACAGGCTTGCAACTTATGTGAGGGTAGTCCTTTATTGTTTACAATAAGAGTGTTTATTGCCTCACCCATAATTCCCTGCAAACCATAACAAGGATCTACAAAAATAATTTTCGATTTTATCCGCTTCCTTGCAGGACGGGCATCACATTTGACAAAAATCGAATCATATATTTTAACACTCGCGATT
>Ga0105355_10003943_pt1 | contig 12844 bp, 8 predicted proteins | sample GOMGulsemesocosm_2_FD_83508 | JGI IMG/M metagenome (GOLD analysis project Ga0105355, IMG submission 83508) | Methane-oxidizing microbial communities from mesocosms in the Gulf of Mexico - GOM9C Gulf of Mexico | ecosystem: Environmental > Aquatic > Marine > Cold seeps | place: Gulf of Mexico... | reverse complement strand
TTTTCATTTTCATCTTCACGACTGAGCCATAATAAAGTTTCAGTCATATGTTGCATATTTAAAGCTGCGCGTTTAATTCGGGCAATAGAGTTTAGATTTTTATCATCGGTTGCACGACGTTCCATTAATTGTACGTTGCTTTTAACAACGGCAATGGGTGTACGTAATTCATGGCTTGCATGGCGTAAAAATGCTTGCTCTTTATCGAGTACTTCACTGATCCTTAACATGGCTTTTTGTTGTTGATTGGCTATGTGTTTCAGTTCTTTAAACTCAAAATCAGGAATGGGATCTGTGACATTATCTAAGGTTAAGTGATCGACCCAAATACCCAGTTGATGCAAAGGACGCATGGTACGCTTTAATAAAAAATGAACAAATAATTGCATGATAATTAAGAATAATAAAGCCACTGGCCAAGTTAATTTTATCATGTTCTTTATATTGTTTTTACTCAGAGTTTGGTAAGTGTCTATATCAATTTTCCTGGTTAAATAAAATATATTTCCATCATTAAGTGGTTGTGCTAAAACAAAAATAACTTGTTCTGGCCATGACATTATATGACCTTCGAGATTTATTCTTTCACTAAACATTTGAGTTTGGGATGCGTATTTTAAATCGGGAAAGTGCAGCTTTACCCAATCAGGTACTGTTTGCCAGTTGATATAACCTTTGAAATGGATTGAGTTTGGAATATCAGGCTGCTGTTTATTGTTATAGGCTTGGCTGAAACTTTTTGCTTCAAGATGTAAATCCTGAAAGTTACCTTCATCTAATCCGTTTACAAAGTAGATGTTTATTAATGCGGTATAACTAAGTACAACCAAGCAGGCAATAAGCGTATGCGCAGTGATCACGTATTTACGTAAGGTTTTATTATTGTTCATTGATGAGCTTCCATTTAAGGTTTTAACGCAAAACCTTGCCCTGAAATTGTTTTTAATAATTTATCTTCATTCTCAGAGTCTATCTGTTGACGTAATTTAAAAATATGTACTTTAAGGCTATTACTGTCAGGAATTTCATCACCCCAAATAGCACGTGATAGTTGATCTCGACTAATTACTTGTGGAGATTTGCGTATTAATATTTCGAGTAGTATCCATCCAGTGGGAGACAGTTTTAATTCTCGCTGGTGGCGTTTTGCGGTTTTAGATTTAAAGTCCACAGATAAATCAGCAATAGAAAAGTGACTAGATTGGCCACTTTGTCGCTTGGATAATACATTTATGCGGGCTATTAACTCTAACATTTCAAAAGGTTTAACCATGTAATCATCGGTACCGACATCAAAACCGGCTAATTTATCTGGTAGTGAGTCGCGGGCGGTGAGCATGAGTATAGGCATGCTTGAACCCAGTTCACGAATAGATTTACATAATGTTAAGCCATTCATTTGTGGCATATTGATATCTAAAATTGCCATATCATAGTTATTTTTTTCAATCAGCTGTAACCCAATAACGCCATTTGCTGCATGATCACAATAAATGTCTTCTATTTCTAGGTAATCTATTATAGTTGCGGCTAAATCTAGGTCGTCTTCGACAAGTAATATATGTGCTTTCATTTTATCAGTTAGTTTATTGTTATTATTAAGAATATGAAGCTGTAGTATAAACTCTACAGCTCCATCAAGGTTATAGTGCTGGTTTTACTTTAAAAAAGGCGGCGTACAATACTGGAACAACACCTAAAGTTAATATTGTGCCAACACCTAAACCAAAGGCTAATACATTTGCCATACCGTAAAATAATGGGTCTTTATTTAATATCAAAGGTAATAAACCCATAATTGTGGTTACTGTGGTCATAGCTATAGGCCTAAGTCTTGTCATACAAGAGTTGATCACAGCTTGATATTGCTCAACACCACTGGCTATTTCGATATCAATTCTATCAATTAAAACGATGGCATTATTAATAATAATTCCCGCAAGACTGTAGATACCAAGAGTCACCATAAAACCAAAAGGTGCATTCATAATTAATAAGCCACTGACAGTACCAATAATCAATAGTGGAATTGTCAGTACTATGATTAATGCACGTCTATAAGAATTAAATTGAATTACTAATAAAATCAAAATGAAGCCAATTACCATAGGCATGCTAGCACCTAGGGCTTTTTGGGCATCGGCAGACTGAGTGATAACACCATCGTATTCAATACTATGGTTAACAGGTAAGTCAGCCTTGAGTGCCTCAATATCCTTATCTATTACTTTTTGTAAATCTTGTGCTGTCATTGCAGTATTCGCGGCTTCTACGCTCACAGTATTAAACATGTCTTCACGTTGAATTTTAGAATACTGATTAACAGGCACGAAGTCTGCTACTTGAAATAGAGGTATTGCGAGCCCTGAGGTATTAGAAAATACTGATGCAGTGCGTAACCTATCTAGATTAAAGCGTTCGTTATCGTTTGCTCTAAGTAGAATTGGAATGATGTCATCACCTTCTCTAAATTCAGTGATATTTGTACCATTGAAAAAACCTTTTAATGCGGTCGCGATATCATCAGATGTTACACCAGCGCGGCGCGCACGATGTTGATCTATTTTCACCATGACTTTTACAATGCGATTTTCCCAATCGGTACGTATATTCTTGGTATGCGGTACTTGATGCAATACATCCATAATTTCTTGTGCTTTGGCATAAATAAAATCTTTATCAGGGCCTTTTACCTGAATCTTTATAGAACTAGAGTCTGATGGTCCGGCAAACATACGTTTTACTCGACCAAATACATTAGGAAAGTTTTCAATCAAACCATTATGTAATTTACTCACCATGGTATTTAAGTCAGTGCCAGGTTTTACATTTAATACAACAAACCCTTTGTTATCGGCTGGATCTTCAGGTGTTAAGGTTAAAACAAAGCGGGGGCCATTAAATCCTGAATAGCCTGAATAACTGGTAATTTCAGGGAAACGTTTTTTATCATCAAGCCAAGAGAAAACTTGCTTCATTTGACGGTTGGTTTCTTTAGCTGATGTACCATTTGGTAAATCAATGTACATCATAATTTGAGTACGGTCGGAGTCTGGGAAAAATTGATGGGAAACAAATTTAAATGCTGCCATCGATGCAAATAATAATGCAAACATCGCAATCATAAATACAGCTTTATGACTTAAAACCCAATGTAAAAATGCTTCGTATTTTTTATAAAACATGCTGTTTTGTGATGCACTTTGTTTACCTGATGACGGTTTTTCTTTTTTGATAAAGAAATAACATAAAGTAGGCGTAACACATAAAGCTAATACCCAACTTGTTAATAAGGTAATTAAAATGACCAAAGAAATTGCTCGGGTAAATTCACCAGCAACGTGTTCTGCTAGTATAAGCGGTAAGAAGAAAAATATCGTGGTTGCTGATGAGCTTAATAATGGTAAAGCAAGCTCTTTTCCGCCTTGGCACATGGCTTCAAAGCGTTCTTGACCATCTTCGATTCTACGTTTAAAGTCTTCGGCAACAACAATGCCGTTATCAACCAATAGGCCCAAAGCTATGATTAAAGTGGCTAGGCTCATTTTTTCTAAAACCATGCCACTGTATTGCATTATTGCTAAAGTTGTCAGCATGACAAAAGGCACAATCGAACCTACAATCAAGCCCGTACGCATTCCTAAAAAGAAAATAACTACAACTAATACAATAGCGAGTGTTTGTAATACGTTTATTGATACACCCCTTACGGTACGTTCAACTTGTTCTGCTTGATAGGTGGCGATATTAATTTTATAGCCGATAGGTAACGTGCTTTGCACATCATCAATTTTGGCTTTTACTCTCGGTGCGTATTCTAATAAATTAAAGTTTGGTAACATGGCAATGGAAAGCATGATTGCAGGTTTGCCATTAAAGTAAGCTGGCTGATGTGGTGGGTCGATATAATCTCTACGTAGTTGCACAATATCTTTGAGCGCTATAGTGTCGCCTGTGCCCGGTATTGAGATATGGGTATTGCCTATCTCTTCAACAGAATTAAAGTTGCCTGTAGGCTCTATTACAAAAGATTTTGCACCTGTATCAATTCGCCCTCCTGGGCTAATGATGTTTTGTTTTTGCAAAGCGCTAATAATCGCTTGAGGTGAAATACCTAATTGAGATAATTTAGCCGAACTGGCTTCTAAAAATATACGTTCATCCTGAATGCCTAATATATCAACTTTTTTAGTACCCGCAACGGCATAAACATGGTCGCGTAAATGTTTGGCAATATCATGAGATTCACCCATAGAAAAACCATCAGCCGTTAAGGCTAAGGTTACAACGGATACATCACCAAAAGAGTCGTTCACAAAAGGTGTACGTGTGCCATCTGGCAAATTCGCTTCAGCTTGTTTTACTTTGTTACGTAAATCTTGCCAAATATTATCTAAATTAAAATATCTATCATAAATTTCTACATGGATCACAGACTGACCCGTAGTCGATGTTGATGTCAGTTTTTCTACTTCTGGAATTTTTCGAATTTCTTTTTCTAACGTACGGGTTATTAATTGCTCTACACGCTCTGGCGCCATACCTGGATATGACGTTGTCACTATCGCATTTCGGATAGTGATAGATGGGTCTTCTTGCGCAGGTAATGTAAAGTATGCAAATAGACCATTGATCAGTAACAATGCTAAAACCATCAAAACAGATTTTCGATAAGTAAAAGCGATTTGAGTTAAATTCATTTTCAAGCCTCAATTATCAAAAATTAGTTAAATTGTTTTACATGTTTATCAAGTAAGCGCACATTTTGGCCATCACGTAAAAAACTTACGCCAGCTGTTGCGATAATTTCACCCACTTTTAACCCTGAAGAAATCATCACTTGGTTATCTATAACATTCTCAGTTTGAATGGTACGTCGTGAAATTGTTTGTGTTTTTTCATCATAAACAAATACATAAGAAGATTGTCCTGAACCCGCTCCGATAGCAGATAAAGGTAAGCGAAATGCTTGACCGCGATAGCCCGTACGACCAACACCTTCAAAAGTAAAATCAACTTCTGCAGTCATACCAGCTCGTAAGCCAACAACAGATGAGTCTATTAATACAGTGACAGGAAATGCATTGGCTGTTTGTGCACGAGTACCAATTTCAGTCACAGTACCATCACCGGTTAATTCAGGAAATGCAGGATAGTGTATTTGCATTTTATTACCGGTAGATAAATCACGAATTAATGTTTCTGGCACCATAATTTGTACTTCTAAACCGTCTTCACCTTCAATTTCAAAGACAGTTTGTCCAGGTGTGATTTGCATTGATGGTTCTATACTTCGCTTGGTGATACGTCCGTTATATGGGGCTTTTAATTGGCTATCATTTAAATCTTTTGTTGAAATATCTAATTGCGTTTTTGCTAAATTTACGGCGCTGGTGGCTGATTGAAATGCCGCTTGTGCATTATCAAAACCAGATTTTGAGACCAATCCTTGTTTAGATAACTCGGTATAACGTTGAAATTCATTTTTTGCTTCGACTAATGCAGACTTTGCTTTTTGTAAATTAGCTTGTGATGATTGTTGACTAAAAACAAAACTGCGTTTATCTAGAGTTGATAATATATCGCCTCGGGTGACGGCTTCACCTAACTTTACTTTTACTAAATCGACTTTTCCGCCAACTTGAAAACTTAAATTAGTGGCCTCTACAGGTTGTATAATGCCAGATAAACGCCTTACTTGATCTAGATTGCTTAATTTTACTTGAGTCCAAGCAATGGGTCTGATCACCTGTTCTTGAGTGACTTCAGGTTTACTACAACCGATAAGTCCAATTGTCAGTATGATTAAGGTTAGGCAAGCACGCATAAAGCTTTCTCCGTTTAAATGATATAACTGAATAAGTGTAGACTAAATTAGTCTTTATAATTCAGTTGGTTTCTGGCTATTTAATATAGATTTTGAGTAGTATAAACAATGCAAGGTTATGGATGGGTTAAACTTGGAATTAATTACGCTATTAATTGTAGAAATAATTTAGTCATGGGTAAGGGTGTTGATCCAAGTTAAAAATTTTGTCACATTGGTATTTTCTATTTTATCTTGAGCGATAACAAGCCATTGATAGTCACCTAAATCAACCGCACCTTCAAAAGGCTGAATTAATCGTCTTTCATTTATATCTTGTGCAGCTAACTTTTCACTGACTAAGGCAATACCTTGGCCACTCATTGCGGCTCGAAGTAATATATCTGAACTTGAAAACCTAGGACCTTTGCTTGGATTGATATTTAATACATTATTTTCTTTGAACCATAAACTCCATGGTGTATTTGGCTCTTGCTCATGCAATAAAGTATGCTTAGCAAGATCTTTGGGAGAATCTAGTTTGATTGACTGCTTTAGAAGTAGCGGACTACATACTGTAATGAGTTTATCCTGCATTAATGGCACGCAGTGGAACTCAGGCCAAGGTCCCGTTCCCGTTTTTATTGAGATGTCTATGTTAGATTTAGTCAAAGGTTCTGTACTTTGTTGTAATGATATTTGAACCTGAATTTCGCTATGCAGTTTATAGAAATTTGGTAAAAGTGCTAAAAGCCAATCACTGATATAAGGTTCTTTAATCGTTATATTAATCGTATTATCAGTTTTTACATTTTGAATATTAGCAGAGCCTTCATGTATTAAATCAAGTGCAGCTGTGATTGTTTTTATATAGCGTCTGCCGGTGTCATTAAGCTTTAAATTACGCTGACTTCTATCAAATAGTGCAATTTCCAACCATTGCTCTAATTGTTTAATATGACGTCCTACCGCGCCTTGGGTTATATTTAACTCTTCACTGGCATTTTGTGCACTGCCTAATCTTGCGGTAGCTTCGAATGAAATAAGTGCGTTAAGAGGTGGTAATTGTTTCATAGATCACAAAGGCGATTTAAATGTTGGTGAATTATCCTTTTATATTAGTTCAATAGCTATCTTCTGAGTGAAATTAAACAATAGCGCATGCTTATTTGTGTGATTAGGTACTTTTAATGGGTTTGACTCAGGTTAGTTCATAGGTAATTAAACAAGATTGGAAATCTAGAATTAAACGTTGAGGATTTAAAGTTTTTAATTTTAGTGAGTTGTACCTATATTGTTTTTTATTTATATTCTATCTTTAATGAATTGATTTTTAAGTGTTTATAGTTATATTCGTTTTATCAGTTCTTAAATGGGAAATGTGTCATTCCCATGTATTTAAGACTCGAAAGTATGTCATTTTGTGTCTATGTTTTACAAGGCATTTCAGCTAAGTTACTTATCCTATTTTAACTGTTACTCACCGAAAATGACCTTTTTTAATTCATTAACCCTGCTAGTTTTTAGTCATTATTTCTCATTTGTTAAATAGAAATCTTGGTTGGAGATTGACATGAAATTGATTTCAGCAGCGTTAAAAAGCCCAGCAGCAGTTGCGGTAACAGTAGCGCTTATTTTATTGGTTGGCGTAATTAGTTTATTTAAGTTGCCCATACAATTATTCCCCGATATTGAGCGGCCTCGCATTGCGATTCAAACGCAATGGCGTGCAGCTTCCCCTAAAGAAGTCGAGTCAGAAATCTTGGAGCCGCAAGAGCAAGTATTAAAAGGCATTCCAGGTTTACGTTCAATGAATGCGTTTGCGAATCAAGGTGGTGGTTTTATCAATCTCGTATTTGGTGTTGAAACCGATATGGAGCAAACGCTTATTGAAGTTATAAGCCGAATGACAAGAGTACAAAGTCAACCTAGAGACGCCTTACCGCCACGTATTATGTTAGGTGGTTTTGGTGGCAATAACCCTGCATTGACTTGGTTCTTTTTGCAAGCGTTACCAGGTAATGAAAAATCAATCAGTGATTATATTGATTTTACCGATGATGTTATTCGCCCGCGCTTAGAATCAATAAATGGGGTTGCTGGTGTACAAACTTTTTCAGATCAAAATCGAGAAGAGTTACAAATCAGATTCGACCCAATTAAAGTAGCGCAATATGGTATTCAAATTCCACAGTTAATTTCATTAGTGTCGGCAAGTAATGATATATCTGGTGGATTTATTGATGTTGGCCGTAGGCAATATACCTTACGTTTTAACGGTAAATATAAAGTTGATGAGTTATCTGATTTAATTTTAGAGTCTCGAAATTTTAGTAATATACGTTTAGGTGATGTGGCTAAAATATCAGTCACTCGTCAAGACCGGCAGCAGTTAGCAATTCAAAATGGTAATCCTGCATTTTCATTTCGCATCGATAAAGCCAATGGTGCAAATGTACTTGAAACATTAAACAGAGTAAAAGATGAAGTCGCGTTAATTAATGAGGAAGTACTTGCTGATAAACAGCTTGTGATGGTGCAATCATTCGACGCATCAGTTTTTATTTATCGTGCGATTAATTTGGTAACAAGTAACTTGTTTGCCGGAGTCATTTTATCTTTAGCTGTTTTATGGCTGTTTATTCGTCGTATGCGGGCGACTTTGATCATTGCGACAGCCATTCCAATTAGTTTATTTTCTACTTTTATCGTATTACAGGTTACGGGTCGTTCTCTTAATGTTATTTCTCTTGCGGGATTAGCGTTTGCAGTGGGTATGGTGCTTGATGCTGCAATTGTGGTACTTGAAAATATTTTAAGAATGCGTGAACAAGGTCATGATAATCATAAAAGTGCAGAGCTGGGTTCTAAACAAGTTTGGGGCGCATTGTTAGCTTCTACCGCAACAACGGTTGCTATATTTTTACCTGTATTCTTTTTAAAAGATATAGAAGGGCAATTATTTGGAGATTTGGCGCTAACGATTGCGATAGCAGTCTCAGTATCTTTATTGGTTGCAGCTGTTTTATTACCTGTATTGACTAAGTACTTTTTACATGACCGCAGCATAGTAGACCCTAATCAAGCCTTGTGGCATAAAATAACAAATTTGGTAATGTCTATTACGAATACATCTATTAAGCGATTAATTTTAGCGACTACTATGCTCGCGTTACCTATCACGGTCACCTATATTGCGATGCCAAAACTAGATTACTTACCTCCTGTAAAACGTGATGCCGTTGATGCTAATTTACGTTTCCCCCCAGGCGCTAATGTTAAAACGTTAGAAAAAGAAGTTGTTAATCCTATTGTGGAGCGTTTAAAGCCATATATGGATGGTACAAAAGAGCCTGCTCTTAAAAATTATTATATATTTAGTGGTCCATTTGGTGGCAATTTAGGTATTAGAGCCAAAGATCAATCTAAAGTCGATGAATTACTTGATGTTGTTAAGAATGAAATATTAGTCGATTTACCGGATACAACTGTATTTGCGCGTCAAGGTAATTTATTTGGTGGTTTTGGTGGTGGACGAAGTGTGCAAATGCACCTTCAATCTAAAGATAGCAATGCATTACAGCAAGTTGCTAAACAAACTTTACAATGGGTAAAAGATGCGATACCCGATGTCAGTGTCAGGGCTAATCCAGGACTTGAAATGTCTGAGCCTGAAATTAGATTAACACCCAATGATAGGAATATTTTAGAGCAAGGTTGGGATCGCAGAGATGTTGGCCGAGTAGTGCGAACTTTAGGTGATGGTCTGTACGTTGGAGAATATTTCAATGGTACTAAACGTTTAAATATGATTCTACGTGCTGATGGTTGGAGCGATCCTGATTCATTGGGTGATGTGCCTATCGTGACTGGCAATGGCACAATTAATCAATTATCTGAGCTAGTAACAATAGATAGAACCGCAGGACCTTCACGTTTAACAAGAATTGATGGCAATCGTACCATTAGTATTAATATTAATCCGCCACAAGGTTGGTCATTAGAAGAAACAATCGCTGTACTTAAAGATCAAGTAGCACCAAAAGTTGCACAAGCGATGCCTGCGGATGGCAATGTTATTTATGGTGGTAGTGCAGATCAGCTTGAAAAAGCCATTGGTATAATGAGTGAAAATTTTGCATTTGCATTAGTGATTTTATTTCTATTGATGGCTGCTTTATTTCGCTCCGTGAAAGACAGTGCTTTAGTAGTGATCACCATACCTTTAGCGACTGTTGGTGGTATTTTAGCGTTGCAATTACTTAACCTATTTGTATTTCAACCGTTAGATCTATTGACCATGATTGGCTTTATTATTTTGCTCGGTTTAGTTGTTAATAATGCAATTTTATTGGTACATCAAACACGTTTAGCGCAACAAAATGGATTAAGTCGTGAGTCAGCAATTGAACAGGCGCTCACTTTACGTTTAAGGCCGATATTTATGAGCACAGCTACCAGCTTCTTTGGCATGTTACCTCTGTTACTTGTTCCAGGTGCAGGCAGTGTGATTTACCGTGGTTTAGCGGGGGTTATTGTGGGTGGTTTAGCTGTAAGCACAATATTTACAATAATACTTTTACCGTGTTTATTAAGACTCAACGCAAAAGACTTTGGTTTTAATAAAAAATCGAAAAATGATTCGAATTTAGTATCCGCAGCAAATATTGTTGCTGAAAAATAATTTAAGGAATATCTGATGAATAAATTAGCTTTAAATTTAATACTGGCAGGCATATTAACAAGTACGATGGTAATAGCTGCTGATGAAAAAGACGCAAAACTGGTTACGGTTCAAACCGTGAAAAATGAACAGGTTAATCCAACAACGTGGTTACCCGGCAATGTGATCAGTAGAACTAATTCGCCTATTTCTGCGGAACAAACTGGGCAATTATTATGGGTTGAGGATATTGGCGCTAAAGTTGAAAAAGGACAAGCCATTGCATCAATTGATAATAGACATCTGAAGTTACAACTAACTCAAAGGCAAGCACAACTTATGCAGCACCAAGCAGAAGCTGATTATTTGCTAAAGCAAAAAAAACGCATGTCTAAACTCAATAAAATGAACAATACGGCACTCAGTGAGCTTGAGCGCATAACAAAAGATTTAGCGATAGCACAAAATGAAGCGTTAGCATTAAGCTCTCAAATAGCGCAAACACAATTGGCAATAGAAAAAACCCATATTAAAGCGCCTTTTAGTGGGAGTATCAGTAAGCGATTTGTTAATGTTGGTGAGTTAATTTCAGTTGGACGTCCTTTAGTGCAATTAGTAGATACACATCATTTAGATATTAAAATTGCTGCACCAATAAGTATTGCACCTTACTTACAAGCCGATAACAAGGTATTGGTTAAATGGCAGAAAAACTTAATTGAGTTGCCTGTGAGGACTTGGAGTCAAGCGGGCGATCCCTTATCACGTACTTTTGATGTGCATTTATCTGCGGATGGTTTAAACCTAGTTGCAGGTTCTGCGGTGACAGTTTCTTTACCAAAAAGTACAACTAAAATGGCGACCTTAGTACCAAGAGATGCCTTAATCGTAAGAGAAAAAGAAACATTTATTTTAACGGTAGATGAAAATGATGAAGCCCAAAAAATTAATGTATTAGTAGGATTAGGAATGGGTGAATGGGTATCGGTTACAGGTGATATTAATGCGGGTGAAGAGGTTATTATTCGCGGCGCTGAGCGATTACAATCAGGAGAAAAAATAAGACGTCATAAAGACTTAGTTGCAAAAGTTAATTAGATAATCTGGATTCAGTTTAATAAAATAACTCATACTACTAAAACTATTAGTAGTATGAGTTATTTTATGCTGCTGTTAAAGTAAATAAACCTAAAGCAGCTAAAGCGATCCCTAAAACCTTACTGAATTTGTCACCCAAGGGCGCAATCTTTTCAATTATAACAATCATTGTTAGGGCTAATATCCACTTTAAATCCATTACACCAAATACAAATAATAATGCCATTAATAACCAACAGCAACCAATACAGTATTGGCCATGTTTGAACCCTATTTTTATAGCGTTGATAGTGCCTTCTTGCCATTGAGTCATGATAAAATTTAGGGGCGAACGACATAAATTAAGGCAACGCTGTTTAAGAGGTAGCCACTGATAAATTCCTGCTATGATGAGCAATAAACACGCAAACCACTTTTGTCCGATTATCATCATAGGGGTTAAAATTGATAAATGGTGAAGCCACCATTGAAGTAAACTAATAACTAAACTGTATAAACTCCATGTTATTAGATATCCCAAAATAAAATAGAGTGTATGCACATATTCAGTATTTCTAGCTTGTCTTTTTTGATTTATTTTCTCAATTAATAATACAACAGGTATCGCAGATGGCAGCATCATTCCTGCCATCATAATTGCCCACATAATAAATAGCATTACATTATCGAAATAGCTCCATTGAGATACTGGCGCCATATTCATTGTCATTTCAACTAACATGTAATACCAACTCATCACTATTAATGAAGTTAATGTGAGCAGTACTGTTTTTTTATGACGAAATATTGAGAGAGCTTTATGCAAAACTAATTAGCCCATTCAACTTGCGCTTTAGCTGCAAATTTACCTACATGTTCAAATTTAAGGCCATTATGATTCATCGACATTTCATTTGTAGTACCTATGATGCCGTCGTTCCAAAAGAAGCCACCATCGGGATAGGTGATATGTACATTTTGATCTTCACCATTCATAGGGTTCTTTAATGGGGTATGCTGTACTGTTAAAACGCCTTGTACTGAAAAAGATGAATATTTATCGTCAACGTTCATAGATATGTTTTTAACTAATGGACCTTCAAACTCACTGAAAGTATCTGCTAAGGCTTCAAATGGCATGCCGCCAGCTTGACCTGAAAAAATGGTGGCTATTGCGGTTACTTGCTCAGCTGTTGCTGTACTATCAATAAAAAGTGCGCCTTTGCCATTACCTTCATGAATCGCTTTAGGCCAAGATGCAGCAAAAACAATTTTCAATCCCGTTAAATCGGCATTAT
>Ga0105355_10003942_pt1 | contig 12845 bp, 12 predicted proteins | sample GOMGulsemesocosm_2_FD_83508 | JGI IMG/M metagenome (GOLD analysis project Ga0105355, IMG submission 83508) | Methane-oxidizing microbial communities from mesocosms in the Gulf of Mexico - GOM9C Gulf of Mexico | ecosystem: Environmental > Aquatic > Marine > Cold seeps | place: Gulf of Mexico... | reverse complement strand
TTGGCGCCATTAAAACTTATTTCGAACACAGTGAAGCTATGCTAGCACGAATACACTCATCAATTTTATGTCGATGGCTCTCCGGCAGCTGCTAATGTGAAAGGCGAATTTGTCACGGGTTCAGATTCATGGCGTACTGTGTTAGTTGGTGGATTGAGAAGGGGTGGGCAAGGTATTTACGCGTTAGATATTACTGACCCAAGTCGCTTTGTCAATGGTGATAATAGTGCAGACAATACCCGTGCCGCAGCCACTTTATTATGGGAGTTTAGCGATGATGTCGCCTTAGGGGCGACTGCCGATGACAAATACACTGCCGATGCTGATCTAGGTTACAGCTATAGTGATCCACAAATAATGCGCTTAAACGATGGCAATTTTTATGTGGTGCTCGGCAATGGTTATAACAGTACAGAAGCTGATGGGAACGCCAGCAGTACTGGCGATGCAGTGCTCTATTTACTTAACGTAGTCACCGGTGAAGTGTTTAAAAAAATTAGTACGCAAACAGGTATGAACGAAGATCCAAATACGGGTTCACTAGGTAATGGATTGGCCACTGTGACAGGCTTTGATGGTGGTCAGTTAAGTGACGGTCACCTAGCAGGCAAAGCTGATGGAAAAGTTGACTACGTTTATGCAGGGGATCTATTTGGTAATGTTTGGAAATTTGATTTATCCAGTACTGATCCAGATAATTGGGGGGCTTCAGCCCCTACTAGGTTATTTACCGCGCAAGATGCCAGTGCAAAGAATCAGCCTGTGACGAGTAAAATTGAGGCTGTGCGTTTATCTAACAATGAAATAATGCTGTATTTCGGTAGCGGTAAACTACTTGAACAATCTGATGCTCAAACGGTCAACATATCGACGCAAACTTTCTACGGTATTGTCGACTCAGGAACTACATTGACCCGCTCCAACCTATTAGAGCAGAGCATATATTTCCAAGACGACTACAACTTTTCTGGCATTACCAAAGAAGTCCGCCTAACTACTGAGCACACGCGAAATGCGAGCCAGCAGGGTTGGTTTATCGATTTGAAGAAGCCCGTGGATGACGGCAATGGTAATATAAGCTATGAAAATGAAGGTGAACAAGTCATAGTTGGCGCCAGATTTATAGATAATTATGTGTATTTTGTGACCAATATTTCCAATCAAGATGCTTGTTTGACTCCCATTGAGAAAAACTTCCTAATGGTGTTAAGTGCAAGGTCAGGCGCTAGTCTCAACAGTGTTGTGATAGATACTAACGAAGACGGGACAATTGATGAGGCGGGAGATAATGTAACTTTATCGGACGGTTCAAGTAAGACAGTCTCAGGTCGTACCGGCTTTGGTACTCAGTTACCAATTATTATTAAAACGGGTGATGTATCTAGTGATGGTTCTGAAGAGAGTGTGATCTGTGATGTTAATAATAAATGTCATAAAGTTAAGTCACCCAAAAAAACTTGGACTAGGCTTTCTTGGGAAGAGATAAGAACACAGTAGAGAGGCAAACTATGAAATACATCAAAATTTGGCTGCTGTTTTCTGTACTGATTAGCAGTCCAAGCTCGGCTTGGGCACAAGTGTTCAGCGGTGAAATAGAATCCATAAATCAGCAGAAAAAACAGTTTAAGATTGAGGGAAAAACTTTTTATGCAGTTAAAAAAATAACGGTCACCGCGCTAGAGCATGACCCTGGAATTCTGGAGTTTAAAAATCTTAGCGCTGGTATGTTTGTAGAAGTTAAATATAAGAGAGAGGGAGAAAAAAGACGCCGTCATATATCCGCTATAAAATTGCTAGTACACTAAATCATTTGTCCCTCAAGATTGCTTTCAATAGAACCTTGTTGCGAAACCATACTTTCAATACCGTATAACATTTATTCAGGCGATTTAGAAGTGTTCATCGGTTGCACTAATATGGCTCCCTCAGCCGTAGGATCTCTAGTCATTATGATTAATTTCGATATAACATCAAACAAGCGTTTATAAAAAAACCTTCACAGTGTAGCCAGAAAAACATAATTACATTAATATAAAATGAACAAGAATGTTGTTTCTTTGAATTAATATAGTTGAGTCTGGTATGTGTTTTCATCAACACGGTCAATCCTATATAGAATTAGCAGTTGCGTTATTGCTAATGAGTATTTCTCTGACAGGCATGGTTGTTGCTATTTTAAGTGTGCAGCAGCTCAGTCGATACGCTATTGAGCGCTATGATCTTGCGCTACTCTTATCTAATATTTCAAATGAGTTACACTTAAATAAAGCCGAAGTTGCCAGAGATCAAAGTCATTACCTCACTACTATTGATAAAGCTAAAGTAATCTCCATTAGTTGTGCAGCTAAGAAAGACTGCCCACAGCGATTACAAGCGCTGAGAGACCTAAAACAATGGCAGAGAAAATTAAATAAATCATTCTTCGCTTATTCAATGGTTATGTGTCGAGATAGTACTATATATGATGGTGAGATTGAAAAAAGCGACGGGTGTGATAATAAAAAGTCTAGTCCATTGGTCATAAAACTGTGGTGGCAAAGCCTGCCTACTGATGTCACTCATTTTTATGTGTTAGAGCATGCGGTTTGAATAAGCAAACAGGCTTCTCAATGGTACAGCTATTGATTAGTAGTATGTTAGGGCTATTACTTAGTAGCGCAGTGTTAAGCACGGTTATAGCGGCTATTTCTTCTCATCGATTAAGGCATGCCACAGAGACCCTACAAGAAAATATTGCACTCGCAGAATATTTTATGCGCAAAGACATGCGTGTAATTGGCTTCAAAAGCTGTTTTGAAAAATCGTCATCATTTATTAACAATGTATCAAAAGGTGTAGTAGGGAGTGATTTCAGCACATTCTTAGCACCAACTGTGATGCTAAACACCTATAAAAAATCTGACACTCTTGTCTTTGCGGCTGTAACCCATGGAGGTACAGAGCTTGCTGGCGATATGGCTAACAGCCATGCGCAACTGGATTTAGCTGCAAACAATCCAGTAAAAGATCACCAGGAAATTTTAATCACTAACTGTGAAAGCGCTGATTTTTTTAAAGTATCAGCGCTTTGGAATAACCGTTTATCACATGACCATAGCGCCAATACAGATACAAATTTAAGTACTAATTACCTTCGTGGGTCTCTACTTTATCCCACTTACCTTATTCATTATAAAATAGCTTTAGGGGCTAGTGGGCAGCCTGGGTTATTTAGGAAAGTAGGCGAGAGAAACTATCAAGAGCTAATACCAAATGTTAATCATTTTCGTGTGGAGTTGGGTGTTTTCAATACCTTAGAAAAAACAGTCTCGTACCATTTCTCAGATGAGAAAATAGAGAGCGCTAACATCGTAAGCATTCGACTCTACTTACTATTGAGCTCAAATTCGGCTGTATTAAGTCAGAAAATGTATTATAAAAATTTTATTGGCAATATGGAAAAAGCGAAAGATTTACGTTTATACAAAGCATATAGCATAGTGATTGCGCTGCGTAATTCCCGCTACTTACTTAACCCTGAAAATAACTCCCTTGAAGAAGGCTCCTTTGCAGGTTAATAAAGAGTGCGGGAGTTTTATCTTATTGGTGTTAGTGCTCACTTCTTTTTTAGCTGGATTATCATTGTTAGGTTTTAGGAATACGATCCAAAGTAGTAAACTAACAACAGGGTTTACTAATAATAAATTAGCATTCTCACGTGCCCAAATCGCTCTAAATGAAGCACAATCGCACATAAACTCGGGGCAGGTTTATCAAATTAATACAGATCTATCACCGGTTGATTCTGGCCATTATCCACAATTACTGGGAGTTAGATTATTAACCACGCGCGTAATAATGAATGAGATAAGCGCATGGCGGGATAATAAATATGTAGTGGTCAAATCGACGGCTAAAAAGGAAATAGTTAGCAGTTATATAGTAGAAAAATTATTGCTAAACGGTGTTGATGGGAAAGCGCAATATTTTAGAGTAACTGTTAAAGGCTTTGATCACGAAGGGTTAAACCTAGTGACTTTACAGACGATTGTTCGAGATCGTGATCAGTTAAAACGCTTGTCTTGGTTACATATACCATAATGGAATGATTATGAAGCTTACTCAAAAGGCATATACATTATTTGAGTTGCTCATGACAATTACTATCATGAGTTTTTTGCTGTTAGTGGCGCTGCCAAATTTAGCTACATTTATTGATAAGCACCGACTAGAAAGTAACCTTGAATTGCTATTGCTCTCCATAAAAGCGGCTAAAGTATCAGCGTTAAAGCATAACAGTCAAATTACTATCTGTCGTAAGACTCATCACCTGACAGACTGTGTCGGTAATAGTTATAAAGGAAAAAAGAATTGGAGTAATGGCTGGCTGGTATTCGATGATCAAAATTTAGACCGGCAATATCAAGTTAATGAGCTACTCATTAACGAGGTAAACTTGACTCAGGATCATTGTCTAATTATATGGAATAGAGGGGATTATTTGAGTTTTAGTCAGTTTGGAGTGATACAAGGTGGTAGGGCCGGGAGTTTTAAATTATCTTGTGATGAACAACACACCCAGTTAATCATTAACTGGGTGGGGCGTGTGAGACGTCAGAATTGACGTTTATATTAATCGTAGATTGTCGGAATTGGCTGTCGCTTGTGCTCAGTTTTCAAATAGATGCCAATAATCTTTTGTTCCACTTCTGTACTGACATCTTTACCTTCTAAGAAGTCATCTAATTGATCATAACTTAGGCCAAGGGCTAGCTCATCGGCTTTTTGTGGCGCGAGTTCTTCTAAATCAGCAGTGGGGGTTTTCTCAATTAAAAGAGCAGGGGCTTGTAGATACGCCGCCAATTGGCGCACTTGGCGTTTACTCAAACCAAACAGAGGCGCAAGATCACAGGCACCATCTCCCCACTTGGTATAAAAACCAGTGATGTTCTCTGCTGAATGATCTGTGCCAATGACTAATCCACCGACAATTCCGGCAATATGGTATTGCGCGGCCATGCGTTGACGCGCTTTGAGGTTTCCTTTACTAAAATCAATCGCAGCAGCAGATGGGCTTGTTATATTCGCCGCTTGTATGCCTTCAAGTACCTGCTGGTGTATCCCTTGGGTCCCGGATTCTATATTCACCGTAACGCTTTGCGACGCTTTGATAAACTTAAGCGCTATTTGCGCGTCGTCTTCATCTTGTTGCTGGTTAAAAGGCAAGCGTACCGCAATAAACTGATAAACATTATCTTGTGCATTAAGTTGATCGACAGCTAATTGGGCTAGTTTACCGCAAGTGGTAGAATCGACACCGCCACTGATACCTAAAACGAGATTTTTTAAACCCGAACGAAGTAGCTGTTGCTTGATAAAATCAACACGCCTTTGCACTTCAAACTGCGGATCAATAATAGGTAAAACTTGCATCGCTTTGCAGATAGATTGGCTATTCATGGCGAAATCCTAAAATTAGTCAAAAAGGCCAAATGTCACGGTATCAAACCATGAACGTTTTTGGCTAGAATCTTTATCTTCAATAACCTTTTCGGGCGCTTGCTCAGCTGCTGCAGCGGGTGACCACAATGGCGGTTGGTTACTAGTGGAGCCAAATAAACCAAAAGTTGCCGTGCTTAATAGGCTGTCTACTTTGGTTTCATAATTAGATACGGTGTAATTAGGGAAGTTTTTATTGAGTACTAACTTACTGTCAGCTGCCAAGTCGTCAAGCCCTAGCTGGGTATAAGCTTGGTACATGATTTCAAGTGCTCTTGGTGTCGCTATCGATTCTTGGTAATTTTCGATCACGAAGCGGCCTCTATTGGCGGCTGCAACATAAGCGCTACGTTCCATATAGTACTGCGCGACTTGTACTTCATGGGTTGATAGGCGGTTTTTCAAAAAGAGCATGCGCTTGTTGGCATCTAATGCGTATTGGCTGTCTGGATGGCGACTCACTAAGGTGGAGAATGCATCAAAAGATTCTAATGCAGCACCAGGGTCGCGTTGGTTTTGATCAATCGGCAAGTACTTTTCAAGCCAACCTGATGTCTGTTCAAAAGCCGCTAGGCCTTTCAAGTAATACGCGTAATCGACATTTTCATGGGTAGGATTAAGGCGCACAAAACGATCGGCAGAAACGACGGTGGCATCGGGTTCATCATTTTTATAATAAGCGTAGATGAGTTCCAGCTGTGCTTGTTGAGAGAATTGGCCAAATGGGTAACGAGCTTCTAATAGCTCAAGCTTTTCAACAGCAAGTGGATAATCACCTTCTTTTAAAGCATCGATTGACTGTAGGTAGAGCGTGTTTTCAGGAATGTCGGGCTTTTCTGTTTCTGGTCCAAAGATTGAACAGGCCGAGGTTAATGCGCAGAAACTAATGATCAAAAAAACTTTTGAAAAACTCATTCAATTTAATCCTAAACAGGTATTTGTAATTGAGGGGATGACCAATACAGTCCAGGAAAACTGATTGCCGCTTGGTCGTATGCCCCTTAAATGTTGGCAAGATATAATAAGATCAAGCCTTATCAGACATCTATATGCGGCTATATTGTAACGGGTTATATGGGGGAAACAAGTACTGTTCTATAAGAAGGTGACAGCGTTAAACAATCTGCTATTTATTATATTGAACCTGTACTTGCATAGAGGTGAGAAGTGTATTGAATTTATCACAATCAACAAAGGCTTAAGTCGCAGCAGCTTAACTTAAATTGGTTATTGATTAAGCTCCATCTAGGGCTCTATTTCCCTTAGCGAAACTTACAAGGTAAGGTGTTCTATTGCGGAAAATTTGACTTTGGTTTTACGTGACTTACTAAAAAGTTGTTGTAGTATAAGAGTTTTTTTAAAGGTTAAGATAAAAACAAAGTGAGTTTTTATTGTATGTAACAAATATACAGGTATCATGCATCGAAAGTAAAGTCGTTAAAGATTCTGTTCTGTCGACTAAAATTTCTATTTAGCTCTTCAAAAACGTAGTGTTCATTCAAAAAGATGAAAACATCAGAAAAATTTGAGAATAGCGAAGCAAATTAAATAACTCTTAGTGGTCAATTAGGGCGCGGAAGAAGAGGGTTGATTTATTGCCAAAGAGAGTTAATAAAAAAGCTATACCTTTTATAAATAATAATCATTCGTTTGGTTTAGACGGTGCCAATATCGTCTGTTTTGGCTCATTTTTAGGGCTATGTTATTGCATTTTGGTAAAACAAGGAGTTTTTAAAAAAGGATTTTGTATGGAAAGATTACATAAAGGCTCTACTCTGATCGAAGTATTAATCACTATGTTAGTGGTCTCGATTGGTTTGTTGGGCATGGCTTCTTTGCAATTGCGAGCGATGACGTTGAATCATGGTGCTCTGCAGCGGCTGCACGCTATCAATTTAGCGAATGAAATAGCAGATAGTATTTATTTAAACAGTGACGAAGCCGCGAACAACCAATATCAAATTGGTATAGCTGATAATTCTGCACAAGCCCCCGACACTGATAGTATCGCTTTTAGTGATGTTACACAGTGGCTGCAAGTCGCTTCTGAAAAGTTACCCCAAGGAGACATTTTTATAGGCAATGCCGCTCAGGTTGATAGTGTTTGGAGTTATCCTGTGTTTGTGTGCTGGACAGACAAATTAGCTGATATAGAACCACTAGCGGGGTGTGGTACAGACGAAAATGGCGTTGATCGTGTGGGTGTTACTTTGACAGCGAGTAGCCGTAACTGATGAGGTTAATAGAATTGCGCAGACACCCTCGCTACCAAGCAGGCTTTTCCTTGGTTGAATTAATGATTTCTATGCTGCTGGGAATGTTTCTGATTGGCGCTCTGGTCAGTGTCTTTATTTCCTCAGGACAAAATTATCGCGTGCAACAAGGGATTGTCGAAGTTCAAGACAAGGGCCGGTTCACACTAGCTAAAATTCGAGAAAGTGTCCACCGAGCAGGTTTTGGCATTGAATTTAATGCGCCCACTAATTTTCCAATTCAAATAATTACAGCGAGCACCGATGTGGCTTCCTGTTTTCCAGCTGCAGCGGACTCTAGAGTAGTGCAGATTCGCTGGATTGATAACAGCCTCTGGAGCCAATGTTTTTATGTGGTGGGCGATACACTCTGGCGATCAGAAAGAAAAGATCAAGAGGCGGCCGTCAATGTAGAGATTATGGATGGTGTAGCGCACTTAGCATTCTCATTTTCCATTGACGCGGATGATGATGGCAGCATAGATAAAGTTGATGCTGATGGCAATATAGATCGGGCTGGTGGTAATGCTTACAACGATAAAGCGCAAGTTGATACCAATTGGACTCAGGTTAAAGGGCTGAAAATAGATGTAATTGTCGCTAGTAGCACTGAGCGAGTGACAAATCTAGAGGCCCCTTTTGAACAAACAGTCCCCTTGAACTCAGGAGGTGCGACGGTGATTGAGAATCCTAATAGGCAGTTGCTGCTCTCTTTAGGGGCAACATTCGCCCTGCGAAACCGCTTCCAATGATAAATAGACAAAACAAGCATCAATCAGGTGCCGCGTTAATCATAGGTTTGATTTTTTTGTTGCTGATGTCAATTGTGGGCCTTTCTGCCATGAAAAATGTCACTATTCAAGAGCGTATCAGTGGTAATAACATCTCATATAATCGTATTTTTCAAGTGGCGGAAAATGCATTAGCGACTGCTGAAAAAGCCACTTTAGTCGGTACCTTTTCACAAAATTATATGATTAAAAATATAGTGGCTGACAATTACTTTAGCGATGAGCAAATGGCTGATAGTCTTCACTGGCCCTGTCTAGACCCAAATTACAATGAAAGCAATGAGGCTGATGACAGTAAGTTTTGCAATAGAATCGCCAATCCCAATGCTTTCGTTATGATTAAATACGAACAGGATGAGTTACAGGCCGGTCTATATAAAATTACCGTGTGGGCGCAGGGTATGGGCCGTTCAATAGTGATATTACAGTCAATGTTCCAAAGTAAATAGGATAGGCAATGATTGTCAATTAGCTTGGGTAGTCAGGCTGTGTTGATAAATAAGGAGAAAGATGAAAAAACCTATACTTACCGTCAAAGTATTTACACTTTGTGTGAGTGTATTCGGATTGGCTCAAGCGGGTGATTTGGCGCTGCCTCAAAAGCCATTACAAACTTCCGTCTTTGTAAAACCAAACGTCATGTTACTGTTTGATAATTCGTTAAGTATGAGAAGGGGGCTCGGTACCTCTACACGTCTAAAAGTCGCTCAGAAAGTGGCCAGCGATGTTATCAATAATACTGATAATGTACGCTTTTGCCTTGCCATATTTAATGCCCCTAAAAGAGGAGAGGTGAAATTAAGCGATGGTATAAAATACCCAGGTAAAACCCGTGGCGGTAAGGTAATTATTGAATGTGCTGACAATAACCAGCAACAAGTAGCAAGCCGTATTAGCCAGTTTACCGATCAGTCGATGATATTTTCTACGCCATTAGCAGCGACAATGTACGAAATAATCGAGTATTTTAGAAATGGCAGGTCTGTTTATAATAGCGGGCCGGTCAAGTCCAGCCCTGTACAGTACCGCTGTCAGAAAAACTTTACTATTGTGCTTACCGATGGAGCCGCCTATTGGGATAATAATTTCCCAAATTTTAAAAATAAATATGGCGCTAATGTAATGGGTAATTATGATCGCAGCTCGCTAAGCAGTGATAATTATGTCAGGGCTAACATTAAGCGCTTAGAGCTAAAAAAAAGAAAGGCGCAATACGAGTTTTTAGATGATATGGCAAAGCTTGCCTACGACACCGACTTTCGTTCTGGTACTGCAGTAGATCTTACCGGCAACAGTTTCGATGATCCCATGTTTGAACAGCAAAACATGAATACATATACTATTGCATTCACACTAGCGGCGAACAGCCGAGCGGCACAAATGCTCAAGAAAACGGTAGATGATACGCATGGGCGCGGTGAAGCTTACTCAGCCGACAATCAAAATAGTCTGCAAATTGCGCTGCAAAAAACATTATCGTCCATTGCTCAAAGTAGCTTTTCGGTAAGCGGTGCAGCGGGTAGCGGAGATTCACTGGTTACCGGTTTCAGGATCTTTCAAGCTCGATATACAGAAGATAATTGGCAGGGTGAGGTGTTTGGTCTTGCTATTGACCCTGCTACCTACCAAATAGATCAAAGTAAATCTTGGAGCGGTCCGACAATAGCGCCTCACAGTACACGGGTAATCTACTCAGGTTTTTCGGGAGGGAGTTTATTTAATGACAAAAATTCTTCATTTTCGACACTAGTGGGTGGAAGTGAAGCTGAAGGTAAAAAAATAATAAATTTTATCAGGGGCGATAAAACCACCGGATTTCGAACCGACAAACCTGCTATGGGGGATGTAATTAACTCTACTCCGGTCTATGTTGGCCCAGTACCTAAAAACATTGGTTATGAAGTGTCTGATGCCATAAAAACTAAATACCAGACTTTTTATACTCAATCAAAATCACGTAGTATGGTTTTTGTCGGGGCAAACGATGGCATGTTACACGCTATTGATGCAGATGATGGTCGAGAAATATTCTCTTTTGTGCCTACTAAAGTATTGTCTAACTTAAAATATCTCACCCAACATGATAATCAGCACCGTTTCTATGTTGACGGCTCTGCGCTCACCCAAAACGTGTACATACCCGCTAAAGGGTGGCGAACAGTACTTGTTGGTGGTCTAGGTAGAGGCGGGCAAGGTATCTACGTGTTAGATGTGACCAGTGACAGCTTCACCAATGATTCCGCTGGAGCAAGCAAAACGTACATGTGGGAGTTTAGTGATGAAGACGATGCCGATTTAGGTTTTAGCTATTCTCAACCGCAAATTATGCGACTTAATGATGGTAAGTTCTATGTCGTCTTAGCCAACGGATACAACAGCACTTCTGCAGAGGAAGGAGATACTAATGTTAGTACTACTGGTGAAGGGGTGGTCTTTATTATCGATTTGGCAACGGGGAATTTGGTGGAAAAATTACATACAAATACCGCGGTTTTAAACGACCCAGAAGGTAAAGGAAGAGCCAATGGAATAGCGACAGTCAGTGGCTTGGATACAGATGATGATGGAAAAACGGACTATTTGTATGCGGGTGATTTATTTGGCAACGTTTGGAAATGGGATTTGAGTGCTATTGCTGAAGGCGATGTATTTTCCAAACAAGATGAAAGTGCGAATATTGCGGCGCAAAAATTATTTACGGCCAAATACAACAAAGGTGCTACTGAGTCTATGCAATCTATTACCAACTCACTTACCGTTGTCAAGCTTCCCATTAGCAATACTAATATGTTGTATTTTGGCACGGGAAAATATTTAGAAGCTGCTGATACTGACTCTAAAAATATAAGTACGCAGACTTTTTACGGTATCAAAGACACCACTATTTTAAATAGGGGTGAACTACTAGAACAGCGCATCACGTTTGAAGGTGAAGCGGGTCACAATAGTATTGAGAGGTTGACCAGTGATAAAAAGATCATAAACCATAAAGGTTGGTTTATTGATTTACAGCGGCCGACATATTCCCATGACAACATTATCGCTGGATTTAAAGACGATGTGATCTATGAAAAGTCGGGAGAGCAAGTGATTTCTCATGCTGTTTATCGCGATAGCTATAATGGCAGGAGCCATTTAGGAGATGGTCGTATCTATTTCACTACAGCAACAAGTTCGAATGATCCTTGTTTACCCAATTCCACAAATTACTTAATGAACCTTCAAGCCAGCAGTGGTGCTAGATTCGATTATGTCTCAATGGATAATGACGGCAGTGGTAAAGTTGATAAAAATGATGGCGTGATAACCGGTGATGGTCAACAGGTATCGACCTCGGGGATAAAAGTGAGTAGTTCACAGGCACCTATATTTGTTGATGTATTAGATAGTTCAGGTCGAAAAACAGAGAATGAATTGATCATTGTAAACAGAGGTAAAGTCAGTGGTGCAGATGATAAATTCGATGTCATTCTTAGTCAAAAGTATGCATTATCTGCAAAGCGAATTTCTTGGAAAGAGATAAGAAGTAAATAGTTTAGTGTATTTAAGAGTAAACGTTGTTTTACCTTGGTGTAAAATGACGTGCATCATTTGAAAAGTGAAACGATGGCTAAATTATTCAACAAGCACGCCCTGTTGTATATTTCTGGTGAATTTAAATAGCAGACGATTAGGTGGCTCGTATTTACCTTTATTGATTCATCCTTAAGTTAAGTCAATTGTTAGTGACAATACTTGGTTTTTAAAAATTCAGCTTGATAAGAAGGTCAGTGCTTTAAACAATCTTTTATTTAATAGGTTGAATTGGTATTGATTGAGGTATAATGCGCTGATTAAAGAATCTAAGTAGCGACTGGATGCCATGAGTCCAAGCTATCAGCTAAATCGGAAAGTGAATGTCAGAAAGTATAGAGTTAGAAAGCCGTGTTCCCAGTGAATATACCGGTAAACGTTTTGATCAAATCGTTGCCCTGCTATTTCCCGAGTATTCAAGATCACGTTTAACAGCGTGGATTAAAGAAGGGGCTATTTTAGTTGATGGTAAAGTATTGAAGCCCCGTGAAAAGCTTTACGGTGGTGAGAAAATATTGGTTGCTGCGCTGATTGAAAATATGGAGATACACGAGCCAGAGGAAATGGACTTAGATATTGTCTATGAAGACGACACTATCTTAGTCGTAAATAAGCCCGCTGGGTTAGTGGTGCATCCTGCAGTCGGGAACCGTACAGGCACATTATTGAACGGATTATTATTCCACTACCCTGAAATAGCCCAGGTACCTAGAGCGGGTATCGTACATCGCCTAGATATGGATACGACCGG
>Ga0105355_10003940_pt1 | contig 12852 bp, 9 predicted proteins | sample GOMGulsemesocosm_2_FD_83508 | JGI IMG/M metagenome (GOLD analysis project Ga0105355, IMG submission 83508) | Methane-oxidizing microbial communities from mesocosms in the Gulf of Mexico - GOM9C Gulf of Mexico | ecosystem: Environmental > Aquatic > Marine > Cold seeps | place: Gulf of Mexico... | reverse complement strand
GGCTTATTTTACTGAAAAATTTTCGCTGTTATTCTCAGAGCGAAAAGTACCTGAGCTAAAAGAGGTTTTCAATCGTCGTTTTTGGGCGCCTTATCGTCAACAAGCAATTAATGGAAATAGTGAGCTTAGCCATGATGTGGTAAGAGTTCGTTATGAAACTTACCGTTTGGGTTTTCTCGCTCATAATGCTTCAGCAGAAGAAGCTAAGCAGCAAGCACAAGCTGGTTTAGATTACTTTATTAGTTTGCGTAGTAACTTTACAGTACCTAAAGCGAGCCATGAGCTATTAGCAAGGTTAAGTAAAGAGTTCCCTTTAGTAGCCATCAGTAACGGCAATGTAAATACTAAGGAATTAGGCATAGATCACTATTTCCAGCATATTTACCATGCAGGCTTTCAATCAAGTAATGGCCCTGCAGAAAGTGGACATTTGCTAAGGCAGAAGCCTGCTGCGGATATGTTTACCTTGGTTTGTCGGAAACTCGACATTTTACCAGTAGAATTATTGCATGTGGGTGACTGTGGTTATGCCGATATTCATGGTGCGTTAAATGCGGGCTGTCAAACGGCTTGGTTACCTCATTATGGTGTTGGTAAAGCGTTGAACCAGTTGCCTCATATTGAGTTAAGTAATGTCAACCAATTACTACGCTTATTGAAATAGCTAATTACTGAGTTTCTTCCGTATTAGCTGGATTTTGGCTATTGTTTTTTATCTGTGCAGGAATGCGAATGGTAAATAAAACCCCTTGTTTTTCTTGTTGAACATAATCAATGCTACCGAGCAATTTTTGGGTGATTTGATTATAGACAATCGGCATACCTAGTCCGGTACAACCTGTATTACGCTTAGTAGTATAAAATAAATCAAAGACTTTACTAGTTCCTTCATCTCCTAGACCTAAACCATTATCGAAGTAATTAATCACAATGTCTGTATCTTTTTCTTGGATATTTAAGGTGATGCTAGGGGAGTCAATATTGCTAAAAGCGTGGGTCAGAGAATTATCAATAAGTTGGTTGAACACATCAATGATGACATCTTTATAACTATTCATTATCACTTCACTTTCGAAGTTTAACGTTAGCTGAGTATGATGCTCTTTTAGTATAGCTTGGTACGAATCACTTAATGATTGCATAAGTTTATTAAGTGAGAACGACTGTAATTCTTCATGTTGGTTGAAGGTTGAGAGCGATTTGAAGCTTTTAATTAACAGAATCGATTTACTTAAACTGCTATTTAGTAACTCCATCCCTAAACGACATGCCTCTTCACTACGTTGTAATTCGCTCCGTGATAGCTTTTGTGACTTAATTTTATCAAAGGTTTTTTCAACTTCATTTTCTATTTGGCTAAGAGAAGTAACCATAATGCCTAGTGGTGTATTAAGTTCATGGGCAACACCAGTAACAAGGCTAACCATGGAAGCCATGTTTTCAGAGGCAATTAATTTTGTTTGGGTATTCTTTAAGCTTTTTAATGTTAACTCTAATTCCTCATTTGAGGCTGCTAGTGCTTTTGTTCTGTCTGTTATCTTATCTTCTAAATTCAGGTTTAACTCATTGAGCTGTTGTGTTTTCTCTGTTACGTTGAGTTTATAGCGTAGAAAGCGTTTTTTTATATTATTAGCAAATGCCAGTGAAATAATTAAAAGTATAAGTGAGACTGTTGTGCCTATCACTAGCATTTGTATTAGCTTTTGCTGGTTTGTTTCGTTTAACGCTACTTTTTTTGCAAGTATAATACTCTCAATATCATCTAAGTATGTGCCAGACCCTATGGCCCATTGCCAATCCTTAAAGCCCTTTATAAAAGATGTTTTGTTGGCGGGCAAGCCGGTGCTTGGTTTGATAGTACCTATGTAAGAAAGGTAATCTTCGCCACTCTTTGCTGCCTTAATTATTTCCTGGGTGATTAAAAAGCCATTACTATCGACTAGGTCTAATCTATTTTTACCTATGTGCTCTGTTTCGATGTGGTTGAGATATACACCTTTATCATTAACAACAAATATATAGCCGTCTTTACCGTACTTTACTCGACTAATACGCTCCAAAATTTCAACTTTGAGTTCTTTTTCATAATCGAGCACATAGTCGCCTGTGCCAATAAACCAATCAAAAGGAGCAAAGTGTTTACTGTAACCAATCTTTTCATATTCTGTTTTGGTATCCGCTGGTTTCTTCCACCACCAGCGTAGAAAACCTTCACCCTGCGTTGTGGCAATATTGCTTAGTTCACGAATAACATAATCGCCCTTAACATCTTGAAAGTCCCATAAATTAGTGTTTTGTAAATGTGTTAAAATAGGGTGCATTACAGATAAACCATCATTTTGGTAGACAAAGAAGTATCCTCGGCCTTTATTAAAACGAATATCTCTAAGTGCATCGCTAATGAGTAGCTTTATTTCACTTTCATCTTTGTCTTGGTTATTTCTATAAATAGAGCTAGCAATGGCATGGGCTTCACGAACTCTTTCTTGTAGGCTGGTCTTGATTTTTTTAATTGATTGAGCTTTTTCACTTTTGATGAGGTTATGAACTTTTAATACCTCATTTTTAATAAGTATAGTTTCTTCAAGAATCGAGTCTGCTCTGATCCTTTCTACTTCAGCATTAAAGTGATCGTTGTTATTTTTATAAATGAAGAGAATTGCAGCAAGTGATAGTACTAAGATAAAAAGTGGTACTAGTTTCACTGTACGAAGAATTTTTATTTCATCCTTGTTAAGCATGAGATTTCTCAATATTAAACACAAGTGATATAGGGGGTGATTTTAGGGATAGCATCATATTTTTAGAAAATTTACCGTAGCTAAAGACGATCTAATCCCTTTGATTATTTAGTATATAGTTCCTTGTTTTAATGTATTCATTCCATGAATATTTAAAATTAGTGTAACGAAGTTAAAGAATAGTAGCGAGAAGTATTGTCTCTTTTGTATAAATTAACAGGGTAAGCTTTTGGAAAGTAGAATGAGTTGATAGCTAGGGCTTAATTGGCGGTTATACAGTAAGTTATAAAACAGTAGATATAAAAAAGCACCAGACTCTTGGAGTGTGATGCTTGATATTTCAGACTACAATTCTAACCATATTGAGCTTTATTAAGCTAATACGGTATGGGTTCAAATTATTGTTTTAAACGACGGGCGCCAAAACCAATAAGAGCTAAGGCGAATATTGCTAAAGTAGCTGGCTCTGGTACATCGTAAGATATGTTGCCGCTAGTAAAAGCGTGAGGGTTTGAACAACAGTTTACATCGCCAGATAAGTTAAATTCAATTGATACAAAACCGTCAGCTATAATGTTAGCCCAATCAGCTTGTGCGATAGTGGCAACGCCTGTCATTGTGATGAAATTTCCGTGATCACCAACGTAGTCATCACCTGAGAAATCAAAAAGGTCGTTATTTGTATTTCTATCAAAAACGACACCAAGTGAGTACCCTTCTACACTAATAGCAACATTTTCATAACCAGCGTCGAAATCACCAGCGATGTTTAGAGTGAAAGTAGCATCTGAAACTGTATTAGATTCAGCAACTAAATCAACATAACTAATAATGCCACCGTTAACGCTAGTAGATTTTTGATCTAACGTGATTAAGCCAGCATTGGCAATATTAAGTACTGAGCTCGCTGCAAAAAGTAAACTGGCAACGGTAATGTTAAATAATTTCATCGAGTATCCCTGATAGTTAGTTGAAGTAATCGCTGATGATATAGCAAAAATTGAGCCAGTGCGCTTTGTTGTTGTTTTTAAAGGGATTGTTTTGTTTTTTTTAAGTGGCAGTGCATTCGGTTGTAAATTTATTGGACACTTGAACAAATTTTAGAGGGCGTGACATATTTATATGGCATACTGTAAAAATAAACAGCGAGGCGCAGTAACTAATCTTAAATAGTGATATACTTTTTTTTCTTTTTTAGCAGCGCAATCTACCTCATTAGATTACCCCATATCAATAAAGGTTCTTATCCCTATGGACGTTTCAGAATTACTCGATTCACTTAATGATAAACAACGTGACGTTGTTGCAGCCCCTAAACAAAATATGCTTGTTTTGGCTGGCGCTGGTAGTGGTAAAACACGAGTGTTGGTTCAGCGTATTGCTTGGTTGATGCAAGTTGAGCACGTTTCTTCACATAGTATTTTAGCGGTAACCTTTACCAATAAAGCGGCGGCAGAAATGCGCGCACGTGTTGAGCAAGTGGTACATGGTAATACTCATGGCATGTGGATAGGCACTTTTCATGGCTTAGCGCATCGTTTATTGCGCATGCACTTTCAAGAAGCGAACTTGCCACAGAGTTTTCAAGTATTAGACAGCGATGATCAACTTCGTCTGATCAAGCGTATTGTCCGTTCTTTAGAGTTGGATGAGAAAAAATGGCCACCCAAGCAGTTTGTTTGGTATATCAATGGCAAAAAAGATGAAGGTTTACGCCCGCAACATATCGATGCTCAGTTTGATCCGACCGAAGAGCTATTTGTTAAAGTTTATAAAGCTTACCAAGAGACTTGTGATCGTGCTGGTTTAGTTGATTTTGCAGAATTATTGCTGCGAGCTCATGAGTTATGGTTGAAAAACCCAGCATTGCTTGAACATTACCAACAGCGCTTTGGCCATATTTTGGTGGATGAATTTCAAGATACTAACGCTATCCAATATGCTTGGTTAACTATGTTAGGTAAAGCCCGCAGTAAGGTGATGATAGTGGGTGATGATGATCAATCTATCTATGGCTGGCGTGGAGCAAAAATTGAAAATATAGAACGTTTTTTACAGGAATATGATGATGCTCAAACTATCCGTTTGGAGCAAAATTACCGTTCCACCGCGAACATTTTGAACGCGGCTAATAAATTAATCTGTAATAACAATAACCGTATGGGTAAAGAGCTGTGGACTGATGGAGAAGCTGGCGAAAAGATCTCAATTTACACTGCCTTTAATGAAATAGATGAAGCGCGCTTTATCGCGGGTCGTATTAAACAGTGGCGTGATGAAGGTGGCAAGCTAGATGAAGTGGCAATATTGTACCGTTCTAACGCCCAATCTCGCTTGCTCGAGGAAGCGTTATTACAAGGACAATTACCTTACCGCATTTATGGTGGTCAACGATTCTTCGATCGACAAGAAGTTAAAGATGCGCTTGCTTATATGCGCCTTATTAATAACCGTGATGATGATGCCGCTTTTGAACGTGTTATTAATACACCTACACGTGGCATAGGTAATCAAACATTATCTTTAGTACGTGACGCGGCGCGTGGTATGTCAGTAACCATGTGGCAGGCCTGTCAACAAATGTTGCAAGCAGAGCAACTTAAAGGCAGAAGCGCAAAAACCATTACTGCTTTTATACAGCTTATTGAACAACTAGAAGATGATACTAATAATTTAGACTTAGATCAGCAGGCCAATTTTATTATTAGTCATAGCGGTCTAAAAGCCATGTATCAAGCTGAAAAGGGCGAGCGTGCAGCGCAAAGAATAGAAAACTTAAATGAGCTTGTTACTGCATGTCAAACCTTTGAAAGCGATCCAGAATTAGTCGAAGAACAAACACCATTAACAGCCTTTTTGACTCATGCAGCGTTAGAATCTGGCGAGTCTCAAGCAGATGAATTTGAAGCTGCAGTACAACTAATGACAATGCACTCGGCTAAAGGTTTAGAGTTTCCATTAGTCTTTATTGCTGGTCTTGAAGAGGGCATGTTCCCTTCACAGCAATCAGTGGAAGAGATAGGCCGCTTAGAAGAAGAACGCCGTTTATGTTATGTCGGCATGACAAGAGCAATGGTTAAGCTATACTTGTGTCATGCGGAAAGTCGGCGTTTATATGGGCAAGAGAAATTTCATAAAGCCAGCCGATTCTTACGAGAACTACCAGAAGAGTGCATAGAAGAAATTCGCATGCAGTCGCAAGTAAAGCGTCCTAGTAAAGTGGGGAAGTTTTCTAATACCTTTACACTTGAAACCTTTGAAAATACGGGCTTTAAGTTGGGGCAGCAGGTTAAACATGCTAAATTTGGAGAAGGTGTGGTACTTAACTATGAAGGCAGTGGTGCTCAGTCACGTATTCAAGTGAATTTTGCTGACGTAGGTAGCAAGTGGCTTGTGGTTGAGTATGCTAACTTACAAGCCATTTAGCTTTAATTTTAAGCTTGTAAAGTCAGTACAGTAACTCATATAAAAATCAAAAGGTGTTGTGATGTCTCAAAGATTGTTAGTGGTAGAAGACAGTAAACCGATAGCGACAGTTATTAAACAAATAGCTCGTTCATTGAAGTTTGAGGTAGTGATTGCCACTAATCTGGCTGAAGTAGAAAATATATTATCATCAGATACTGATTTTTTTGCTGCTACTATTGATTATGCTTTGCCTGATGCACTTGATGGTGAGGCAATTGCTTGTGTGTTATCTCATGGTATTCCTGGTGTAGTTATGACGGGGAAAATGGATGATGAAACGCGTCAAAAAATATTATCGCAGCCGGTTATAGATTATATTCCGAAAGAAAATAGCCAAGCATTTCTCTACCTAAAACGTGTTTTACACTGGCAACAAACAAACAGTCAAAATACTATCCTTGTGGTTGATGACTCTTCAGCTGCACGTAATCATATTGTTGAACTATTAAAGCGTCGTAACTTTAATGTTATCACCGCTAATAATGGCATTCAGGCATTAGAGAAACTGGCTCAGCACAAAAATATTAAAATGGTCATTACTGATTTAGAAATGCCGGCAATGGACGGTATTGAGTTGACCAATGAAATCCGCCGTATCTATACCCGTGAACAATTAGCGGTAATTGGTATTTCAGGGGCAAGTAATGGTATTCATTCAGCGCGTTTTATAAAAAATGGTGCCGATGACTTTTTACGTAAACCGTTCTGCCCAGAAGAATTCTACTGTCGTATCACGCAAAATATTGAAAGCTTGAATAATATTGCTAAAATTCAGCACGCAGCGAATACCGATTATTTAACTGACTTAGCTAATCGTCGTGCCTTTTTCCGCAGTGCAGAAATGCGTATTAAGGAATATACGAGTAAAAAAATCCCTTATTGCTTAGCGATGATAGATATTGATTTCTTTAAAAAGGTTAATGATAGCCATGGTCATGATGCAGGAGATCAAGTGTTAAAGGTTATTGCCCTTTATATGCGTAAACACTTTGGTACAGGACTAACAGCACGTTTAGGTGGAGAAGAGTTTGCTGTTTTAATCCACGGTGTTGATAGCGATAACTTATATAACAAGCTGGATGATTTTAGGCGTGAAATTGCAGTATCTACTATTCCCGCTGGTGATATACAGTTATCAATTACCTTAAGCATAGGCGTAGTTTTTGACAGTCAGGAGGCACTTTCTAAGCAAATGAATGAAGCCGATAATGCACTATATTTAGCAAAAGAAAATGGTCGTAATCAAGTGGTCATTTCAGGTGCAGAACTTGAAGACTAGCTAATACTTAAGTAGCCAACAACGCATTATTGATGATAGCGCTAGTATTAAGATACTAGCGCTATTTTTTTAAGCACGTTTCTTTAATGAATCTAGGCTATAAAGTGCTAATGCAGCCCAGATGAAAATAAAGGTGATTAACTCAGCATCTTTCATCGTTTCTTGATAATAAAAGGTCGCTAATAAAAACATAATACTTGGCCCTAAGTATTGGAAAAAGCCCAAAGTAGAAAGTGTTAAGCGCTTTGCTGCAGCAGTGAAAAATAGTAGTGGCGCTGTTGTTACGACACCAGCCATTATTAAGGTGAAGTTTAGGTTACCGAGGTTTAACACCATATTACTGGTGCTGCTATCAACAAAGAAAGCCCAATAAATTAACGCGATAGGTAGCATTAAGAGAGATTCTATAAAGAGTCCGATAAATGAGTTTACTGGTAACTTCTTTCTTAATAAGCCATAAATAGCAAAAGTACTCGCTAACGCTAAAGAGATCAAAGGTAGCGTACCTAAAGCAACTAGTTGAACAATAACGCCAGTAACGGCTAAACCTACAGCGATTAACTGGTTGCGGCGTAATCGCTCATGAAAAAAGATCATACCCAAAATAACGTTAAATATTGGGTTAATATAATAACCTAAGCTAGCATCAAGCAAATGATCATTGTTAACAGCCCAGATAAAGAGGAACCAATTTACTGCGAGAAAACTAGCGGACAAAGATAGCTGCAGTAAAATTTTGGGCTGTTTGAAAATAATGACTAATTCAGACCACTTCTTCATGGCAACAATCATTATTAGTAAAAATACCGTTGACCAAATTACTCGATGCATCAATATTTCACCTGCAGCAATATCGGTAAGCAGTTTAAAATATATCGGTGCAAAGCCCCAGAGTAGATAGGCGCTTAACGCACTTAAAGCACCATTGCGGCTGGCATTTGATTCAAGTTGGTTATCAGAAGTTGAACTCATAAAATTATTACTGGCGACAAGGGTGGAGAGGACGCGAATAGTAACATGGTATTTAACTAAGGTGCAGTCGGTAAGAAAGCAAATATATTGATTGCTGTAAACATGTGAATACTTAACATGTAAGTTTATCCAACCATGTAGGTACCAGTACCAAAGGCCAGATGTTCTCCTAATTCATTGTGCATTTCCATGCGCGCTACAGCAACCTTACTGCCACTACGGATGATGCGTGCAGTAACGGTAAAGTGCTTTCCGCGGCCAGGGCGCAAAAAATCTGTACGTAAATCGATAGTACTCAATTTACTTAAGCTTGCGGAGATATTTGCAGGGTTAATATCATCGAGGTGCTCAATAATATTCGCTGCAGCAACGGCTCCACCTGCTAAATCTAATGCAGAGGCGGTAACACCACCATGAAGAATTTTATGTATTGGGTTGCCAATTAACTTATCTTGCCAGGCAAAACTAATTTCTGAGTGTTCGGCATCGAAACGGGTTAGCTTTAAGCCAAGTAACTGATTAAATGGCATATTAATGTTCCAGAAATCAATTAGCTGTTGGTGAACTTCGGATTTTTGCATATTAAGGTATTACGCTGGTCAGACATGTTAGTCTTTTAGATTAGCATGTAATTTGTTTCTAGTTTAAAAATTATTTTTCTGTGCTAGGTATTCATTGCCACGCTGGGTTAAAATGATGATATTAATCCAACCTTGAATTATTGATACCTTTTTGAATACCTCGCTAACAACCGCACAAACGAACACAGACTCTAATGCATTACTGCTAGAAACCTTAAAACATCATTTTGGTTATGAAAGCTTTCGTGCAGGACAAGCTGAGATCATTAATAACTTGCTACAGGGTCGAGACTCTCTTGTCTTAATGCCTACCGGTGGCGGTAAGTCATTGTGTTATCAATTACCTGCTGTGTTATTACCTGGGGTTACTGTGGTTGTGTCACCGTTAATTGCTTTGATGAAAGATCAGGTTGACGGTTTAACAAGGCAGGGCATTTCAGCAGCTTTTATTAACTCCAGCCTAGAGCAAAGCGAGATTAATGATATATTTGCACGGTTAGCGCAAGGTGATATCAAGTTACTGTATGTAGCACCTGAGCGACTAACCAATTATTACTTCTTACAAAGCTTGAGTCAGCTGCCATTAAGCTTATTTGCCATTGATGAAGCGCATTGTATTTCTCAGTGGGGTCATGACTTTAGGCCAGCTTATACTAAGCTGCAGTGTTTAAAACAAAACTTTCCATCAGTACCTGTTATGGCGTTAACCGCTACCGCAGATGTGACTACCCGTAAAGATATTTTAAACCAATTAACCTTGAACAACCCGTATATCCATCTTGATAGTTTTGACCGAGCGAATATTCGTTTTACCCTAGCACCTAAATATAATGGCGAAAAACAGCTACTGGGTTATATCAAAAAGAAGGGTGAAGACAGCGGCATTATTTACTGTAATAGCCGTTGGCAAGTTGAAAAGCTTTCTAAATATTTAGGGGCGAGTGGCATTAATTGTGCAGCTTACCATGCAGGCTTAGAAACTGAAATTCGCTCTATGGTACAAGAGGGTTTTACTAAAGATAATATTCAAATAGTGGTGGCAACGGTTGCTTTTGGTTTAGGTATAAATAAACCCAACGTACGTTATGTTATTCATTATGAGCCACCGCGTACGTTAGAGTCATATTATCAAGAAATTGGTCGTGCAGGTCGTGATGGTTTAGATGCCGAAGCACTATTTTTAGTTGATGAAAAAGATGTCGCTCGCATTAAGAAACGTATTAGTGAAGGCGATAATCTACAGCGGGTTAACGTGGAAATGCAGCGTTTTGCTGCCATGGATGCATTTATTGATGCACAAACGTGCCGTAGACAAGTAGTGCTTAATTATTTTGCCGAATATACGGAAAAAGGTTGTGGTAACTGTGACATTTGTCTAGATCCACCTAGTCAGTTTGATGGCACTATAGAAGCGCAAAAAGTACTTTCTTGTGTTTTTAGAATCCAGCAAAAAGGTGATATCAACCACCTCATTGCTGTCTTGCGTGGCGAAGTTAATGATAAAATTAAACAACTAGCACATGATAAGGTTTCAACTTTTGGCTTGGGTAAAGGTAAAACAGCAGGTTATTGGTTTACCATTATTGGCCAGCTTATTCATTTGGGTTATTTACAGCAAGACATCGAACAAGAGTCTGCTTTATGTTTAACAGAGGCATCACGTAGTGCTCTAAAAGGTGAAGAGCCGTTAATGTTGGCAAGCCCTCGTTTACAAAAAGCGAGCTACTGGCAGAAAAAAGCACCACAAAAAAGCTATGACAGAGCCCTCTTTGCCAAATTGCGTGAACTACGCAAAGGCATTGCTGATGGTGAAGATATTGCGCCATTTATTGTCTTTAATGACGCAACTTTATCTGAGCTGGCGCGAATACAGCCAAAAACCTCAAGAGAAATGTTGAGTGTCAGTGGTATTGGTGAAGTGAAATTATCACGTTACGGCCAACCATTCCTTGCTTTAATTAAAGAGCATAATTCTAGATAAGCATTATCACTAAAACGCTTAAAAAATAATGGCTTAGCTGTCTGGTTTTTTTACATAATTAGAATGTTCAAACCATGCATTTTTAAAAGTATCGTATTTTAGTCTTTATAATCAACATCTTATTTTTTAGGCGCGATTCTTGCTTTATTGGTTGCAATCTCATGTAATCTTTATAATGGACTTAAAAATGAAAAAAGTGATAGCAGCAGTAGCAGGTTTAACACTTGCAGGTGCAGTACAAGCAACACCAATGAACTTGGATTTTACTAGTGGTACTTATACTAGTAATACTAGTTATTCTGAAGATGGCTTTACACTAGCAGTTGATTCAACAGGTAATCATTTTGATCAAGGTTGGAGTGGGGCAATTGGTTTCCATAATGGACCAGCTAACCTTGTAAGTGATAATAACTTAACCCTAAGTTTTGGTGGTGCTGCTTTTGATTTTTTAGATATCGATATGAGCAACTTCAACAATGATGGAAGATTAGAGTTAATAGGATCTGATGGCAGTAATTTTATTAGTTCAACACTGGGCTTACAGAGTGTTAGTTTTTATAATGTCACCTCAGTATCTTTTTCAATAAGAGACAGATCTGAAACGGTATTTGGTGGTGTTTCTTGGAATAACATCACTGTTGATTTTGGCTCTACAGGTACCAGCATTCCTGAGCCTACTTCGGTCGCTCTACTTGGTTTAGCACTTGCTGGTATTGGTTTTTCGAGAAAAAAGAAAACTCAATAAAGGCTAAACGTTAAGCTATTAAGCCCTGAAGTTAATTGGTCAGGGCTTTTTTATGTCTGAAATTTTCCCTTTTGTACTCAGCTTTTAAGTTCTTTATAAAACACAAAAAAACCACTGAACTTAAAAGTTGAGTGGTTTTTTATTTAGCACTACCGCTGCTTATATAGCTTTGGCAATAAAAACTGAGCTAACCCAGGACAAGAAGAGTTATACCATTTGTATTAATTAATGGTTGCAGAATTTAATGAGAATAAATTTTCAAGAACAAGGCGCTTGATTGAGCAATAGCTGGCTATTGAGATTGAAAGCAACGATGTTATTGGATATTTAGGTCATTTAAAAATGATCATTTTGTTAGTACAACTGGTATTGAACTTATTTTATTAAGTTACTCTTTCTCAGCTGCTTCAGTTTGTTCTGTAGACTTTTCGTTAGTTTGAGCTTGTTCTTGCTCTTTTTTCTCATCATGGCCTTCGCCACCACATCCACCACAACAACCCATAATTTACTCCAGTTATTTTAAATTAAGTTCAAATCAATCATTATGTAATGATAGTACCCGACTAATTTAGTCAAGTACTTGATCAAGATCAGTATTTAATCGGTTAGTGGCTCTTTCTGTTTATAATACCAATTTGATTAAATTTCTTCCCAACTCAGAGCTATGCTCTATGTTCAATAACAAGGCGAATTTGTTTCGGTCTAGTGAGTCTAAATCAAATAAATTTAACGACGTTAGTGTGTCTCGAGCAAGCTCCCAGAGGTCGAGTTTACAAGGCTTACATGCTTCGTTATTGATTTTGATAAGGGAATAACCATTCTCTGCAATCAATGCCTTGCCTATAAGCCTTTTAATTCTCGCTGAGTGGGAAAGAACTTAATCAACTTGGTATAACTGTGAATCAGCTTGTTTTATCATATCCTCTAAATAATCAGTAACGGTATAGTCCACCTCTTTTTTTGTAATGGTAATGGCTAATGCTTGTGAAAAGCTTGATTTTGCTAAGGCATACTGGCTAGTCCTCATATATGCTTGAGCAAGGTTTTGGTGTGAATAGGGCGATTCAGGATACAAATCAACAAAT
>Ga0105355_10003927_pt1 | contig 12893 bp, 9 predicted proteins | sample GOMGulsemesocosm_2_FD_83508 | JGI IMG/M metagenome (GOLD analysis project Ga0105355, IMG submission 83508) | Methane-oxidizing microbial communities from mesocosms in the Gulf of Mexico - GOM9C Gulf of Mexico | ecosystem: Environmental > Aquatic > Marine > Cold seeps | place: Gulf of Mexico... | reverse complement strand
TCGCCAAAAGCAGAAATAAAATGTTTGATTCTGCCCGAAACTATAACCCGATAAGGGCGCGTTGATGTAAACTCAACGGTATCACCAATATTATAGCCCCAAAGTCCGGCGTTTGTAGATATTATCATCACATAATTAACACCTACCTCAACATCTTTTATGGTTATCCGTTTAGGGTTTTTATCATAAAACGTATCCGCAACAATAAATTCATAAAAGATCCCTGAGTTTAATTGCAATAACATGCCTTTCTCATCCTGTTTATCCTGAAAGGCAAAAAACCCTTCACTCGCTGGATACAATTCTATACTATCGACTTTTCTACCTATAATGTTTTCAAATTTGGCTCTATAAGGCTCATAATTAACGCCTCCAAAAATAAACAAGTCGAAATTTTTAAATAAATCTCCTACTTTTTTACCTGATTTCTTCTGAAGGATTTCAAAGTACATTTGAACCCATGATGGAATACCGCTTATAATGGTCATATTCTCATTTATGGTTTCTTCAACAATGGCATTGACTTTAGTTTCCCAGTCTTCAATACAATTGGTCTCCCAACTTGGCATTCTGTTTTTTTGTAAATATTTAGGAATATAATGTGCTACAATTCCCGAAAGTCGTCCTAATTGAATGCCATTTTGCTCTTTAAGTACAGGGCTTCCTTGGAGAAAGATCATTTTACCATTTACAAAATTTGTCTTTCCTGTTTCTGCGACGTATAATAAAATTGCATTTCTAGCCGCATCAGTATGACTTGGCATACTGTCTTTAGTGATAGGAATATATTTCGCTCCTGATGTTGTGCCTGAAGTTTTAGCAAAATATAACGGTTTGCCTTTCCAGAGTACATTTTCTTCTCCTGCAACAACACGATCTACATATGGTTTTAAGTCTTCATAGTCTCTAATAGGAACCCGTTTTATAAAATCTTCATGCGAATTAATACTGATAAAATCATGATCTAAACCAAAAGCAGTTGACGTCGCATTAGAAATTAAGTTTTTAAAAACTTTATCTTGAGTTTCTATTGGGTTATTGGCCCATTTATTCACTTTCTTCCTAATTTGCTTTGCAAATGGTTTAGCAAGAAGTGCCTTAAATGATGTTATTTCTGATATTTTCATGTGTTGTATCAATTTCTCTTAATGGAGCCTTTTGACTGTACTTAATGTAAGTGAGATATCCATGTTTTGATTCCCTAATTGTTTATTCTGTTTCGTTACAATTGTATGATAAAAGAATTCCCTATTCAAAATCAATAAAAGTACTTGGATCAATGGGATAACCATCACTCCAGAGTTCAAAATGCAAGTGTGGACCTGTTGTTAATTCTCCTGTATTTCCTGAAATAGCGATAACCTCTCCCGATTTCACCAAATCACCTTGGGTTTTGGTAAGTGAAGCATTGTGTTTATATGCCGAAATAAGCCCGTTACCATGGTCAATAATTACAACATACCCTGTTTGTGTTGTCCATTCTGCAAGTATTATTGTGCCATCGGCAGCAGCCTTAACTGGTGTGTCTTTAGCAACCACAACATCTATGGCAAAATGTTTTTCCTGAACATTATACCCTTCGCTAATGGTTCCATTTACAGGAGGAAAAAGCACAAAGTTTACCCGAGAAGTCGCTGACTCAAATAAACTGTATTTATCTTCTTTATTCACTTTTGCTCTCAACAAAGAATCTTCCTTTGATGGGTTCAAAATTATGTTATCCATATCCAATTCTGCAGCCTTAATAATCGAATCTTTATTAATGGCAACCGTTTTTATATCTCCTTTTAAAACACGTTTAATCGATTCAAAATACTTTTCGTTTAAAGCAATGACACGTTGCAATGAATCTGTTTTATAATTAAGTGCTGTTGCTTGTTTTTTAAGCGCCGTAGACGAATATCCTGGAATATATTCTCTTAATGGCGTAAAGGCAATTAAAATGGTAGTTGCAGCAACTAATAAGATAGCTGTTAAGGACATTAATACAAACACATTTAATCGTGTTAATTTAACCGAAAAACGCTCTTCGAAAGTATCCTCATTGAGAATCACTAATCTGTACTTATGAAGTAACTTATTTTTAAATTTTTTTCTGTCTTTTTTTTGCCTTGCCATAATTACACAAAACTAAGGAATTGTTAAGTAATATCATATGCTATTTAACACTATGCTGAGTTAATTCGTTGGATGTCATTTTTAAAATAGGCCCCTGAATTAATCAAACGCTACTATGACTTCCTTATCATTTTAATCTAAAGAATAAAAGACAAAAGATCCAACTTAGATTCAGACCCTTTCTTAATTACAATTCAAATAAAAACCATAACTCAACAGACGCGTAATTCTTTTTGATTAAACGTATTTTTTAAAGTTTAATTATTAACTTTGTATTTTAAAATAAAAGTTTATGAGTTTATATCTATTACCCTTAGCGATTGGTGCTCCACAAATTATTTTAGTGGTGGTTGTTGTTCTATTATTATTTGGTGGAAAGAAGATTCCTGAATTAATGAGAGGTCTTGGTAGTGGTATTAAAGAGTTTAAAGACGCCAGTAAAGACGAAGACACTACAGATTCAAAAAATGATAAAGAATAAAGGATTAAATCCAATATATAAAAAAAGCCAACGCAATGCGTTGGCTTTTTTTATACTACTTTATTTTAATTGACCTCATAATTGCCTCCAACTCAAACATATAATCTCGTTTAGCCACAGATGGTGCAAATGCAAACCCTTCAATAACCAGTAGCCTTTCATTTATTTTATCTTCAATAATATAATTCAAAAAAGGTCCAGCCATAAACGCATTTTTAACTTCCCAAGTACTTCTTGTTTCTAAAGCTGGCTTATTATCAATTATAGTTGTATTTAAAAACGGGGTGTAGGCTTCCTCAGTAATCATGTAGGATCCATCGATTGGTCCGGGAATGTGGGTTTTTCCTATGGAATCTCTCATTTTAATGATATCATTAATCGCATCATCTCCTTCAGAAATAGCATTCAAAGGCATTTCATATAACATTAAATTCATATTCCCTCCTTTATTGGTATCACGTCGTAACCAAAAAAAGTTGTTCTCTTCTTTAGCTACTCTATAGGCTGATGGAAACTTAATCGTTAAACCTAAAGCTGTTTCAATACTGTTGTTTTTGTGTAAAGACTTACTTATACGTCTTTGTTTTTCAGTAATCTCAATTGATTTAAAAGCAGCAATTATTTTTTCAGAATTCTCTTTGATTAGCGAAGTAATTTCAAAATCCGTCTTTCCTCTTACAAGTACCAATTTTTGAGGTTTTGCAAAAGAATCATCTAAAAACTTTAACTCAGCGGCCTTTCCTTTTTCAATTTTTAATACTGTTCTGTTTTTTGTAGCAAAACCTGAAAACACCTGTGTTGGCATTTGTCCCATAGAAAACAATGGTTCTTGCTGTGGTAATCCATATACTTCTGCTCCAAAAATTTCTCTAATATTCTCGCCAATATTCCCCTCCCATAAGTTATTATCAATAACAACTGATAGGTTATTTATATTTCCCGAAGATGCTGGCAATACTCTTTTTCCCTTAGAGCTATTGTTATTACATGCAAAGAGTAAGAGCATAGATAGTGCAAGACTAATTGTTTGTTTCATTCGTTTACTTTTTTATGTTTTTAATTGCCAGATGCACTCCATTATTATGCAAATGAATAATCTGGTGAACCTATTTCTTGGACACTACAAGAATCATTCCGAGTTTTAATTTCGTGCTTCTAATATTGTTCCAGTCTTTTAAATTTTGAACCGAAACCCCTGGGTGTTTCTGAGCTATACTCCATAAAGAATCGCCACTTTTAACTTTGTAAGTTTCAGAATTGGTGTTTACAACATCCGATGATTTATTTGAAGACTTTGTGCCAGAAGCTGTAAATGCCGGTTTTCGAGGATAAATAGTTAAACGCTGTCCAACTCTAAGATTATTGCTTCTCAATCCATTCCATCGTTTTATTTGACTCACTCTAACGCCATACTTTCTTGCGATCTTCCCAAGATAATCTCCAGACCGTACACGGTATCTAATTCGTGAACTTGTTTCAAAAAACTGAGGTAATGGTTTTTCACGTTTATCAAATTCTGCTTTTGCAAAAGCGTATATTTTTTCTTCATTATTTACAAAAGCCCCTATATGTTCTCTAGGCAATCTTAGCGTATAGTTTTCATCTTTAATAAATGGTATAATATCCAACTTATATGATGGGTTTAAAAACTGCAATTGTTCCATTGGAATACTTGTAAGTTCTGCAACTTGATCAAGGGTAATCATTTGTTTTACCCTAACAGTATCGGTTTCAATATATTTAAACTCTGGTTTTTGAGTTTGAAACCCATGCTCTTCCGCATACTCAAAAATATACATTGTAGCTAAAAAAGCAGGAAGATACCCTGCTGTTTCCCTTGGTAAATGCGGTCTAATATTCCAATAATTGGTGTAGCCTCCTGAGCGTCTAATTGCTTTTGTAACATTTCCTGGCCCCGAATTATAGGCTGCCAATGCCAAATCCCAATCTCCAAAAATACGATACAAACTCGCCAAATATTTACTTGCCGCTTCTGTAGACATAATCGGATCAGATCGCTCATCAACATAACTACTAACATCCAAGCCAAATTGTTTCCCTGTAGCAAACATAAATTGCCACAATCCTGTGGCTCCAACCCTAGACTTAGCTCTTGGTTTTAATGCTGATTCTACAATGGATAAGTATTTAACCTCAAGTGGAATATCATGGTTATCTAATTCTCTTTCAAACATTGGAAAATAATAATTACTCAATGTCATTAAGCGAGTTAAAGATGTCCTTCTGTGCTTTAAATACCCTTTAATCACACTTTCTAATGAAGGATTATATTCAATATTAAACGGTGTTCTAGCATTAAGTTCTGCCAAACGTTTTTTAAGTGTGTCTGTTGGTAGATCCGGATAATCAATTGGATCGTATTTTAGCTCAGATACTGACTTATAAATTGTATCATATAATGTTGAACTATACAATTCATTTAGCCATTTTTTATCAAAATCTGATGCTGGTTTTAAATCTTCAAGAATTCTTTTAGATAATGAATCTTCAACAGGTTTTATCCCTTCAAGAACTTGAGATTTCCCATCAATTATAGTGTCAGAAACAATCACATTTATGATCGGTTTTTCTTGTTTCTTCGATCCAATAGTGTCCTTGGTTTGAGAATATCCAAACTGAACACAAAACACTAGTATTAATATTCTCAAAATCATATGTTGGGATTAATCTAAAAACGCCATTTTATACATCAAAATGATGGGTAAACATCGTAAATAAAACGCAGTTTAGGCTAAAATCGTGCTTTTAAAGCAGAATTGAAAATTTCTTTAGTTAAGCTATTCTAAAATTGCCGCAATTCCGGGGAGTGTTTTACCTTCAAGACTTTCTAGCATAGCTCCACCTCCAGTACTCACATAACTTACTTTATCTTGAAAGCCGAATTGCTTTACAGCTGCTACAGAATCTCCTCCTCCTACAAGTGAAAAGGCTCCGTTTTTTGTGGCTTCAGCAATAGAGTCTCCTAGAGCAATAGTTCCGCTAGCAAAACTTTCCAATTCAAAAACACCCAAGGGGCCGTTCCATAAAATGGTTTTACACTGGTTTACAACTTTATCGAAATTTGCTTTAGATTTTGGTCCACAATCTAAGCCTTGCCAACCATCTGGAATATGATTTACATCTACAATTTGAGTTTGTGCATCATTGCTAAAACTATCAGCAGCAAGAACATCTACAGGTAAGTGAATTTGAACATTCTTGGCCTTAGCCTGTTTCATGATTTCCAAAGCCAACTCCATTTTGTCATCTTCACAAATAGAATCTCCAATTTGTCCCCCTTGTGCTTTAACAAACGTAAAGGTCATTCCGCCTCCAACAATCAAATGATCTACTTTGTCTAATATATTTTCAATGATCGTAATTTTAGAAGATACTTTAGCTCCTCCTAAAACCGCTAAGACAGGCTTTTCTCCTGATTCCATTACCTTTGTAATACTTTCAATTTCTTTAGCTAGCAATGTCCCGAAACACTTGTTGTCATTAAAAAATTGAGCAACAACTGTTGTTGATGCGTGTGCTCTATGGGCTGTTCCAAAAGCATCATTTACATAGATATCACCAAGCTTTGATAATTGTTCTGCAAAGTTTTTATCACCATTTTTCTCTTCGTCATGAAAACGTAAATTCTCTAACAATAAAATTTGCCCTGGCTCTAAATTATGTGCTGCGGCTTCTGCTTCTGCACCAACACAATTTGATACAAATTTCACTTCTACTCCAATAATTTCAGAAACTGTTTCTGCAATATGGCGCAATGAATATTCGTCTTGAACACCTTTGGGTCTCCCAAGATGAGACATTAATATACAGCTGCCTCCATCTTCAAGTATTTTGATAATAGTTGGTTTAGCAGACATAATTCGGGTTGCATCTGAAACCTTTAAGTCAGCGTTTAAAGGCACATTAAAATCTACTCGAATTAAAGCTTTTTTATTCTCGAAGTTAAAGTCATTAAGAGTTTTCATCTGTTGTATATTATTTAATTGTAAATCCTGAATCAATCAGCAAAATAAGGTCTTTTATGTTTTCTAATAAGTTTTTTTCTAACTTTTTTGAAAGTACAGGTTTTAATAGTCTTCCAAAAAGTTTAAAATCAGCATAAACTTCAATGTTTAATTTTGTGAACCCTTCTTTACTATGTTCCAATACATAGTATACATTCACTTGCTTAGTAAGTGGAATATTTGTTGTAGACTCACCATAAACTAACTGCCCGTCTTCTACTTTTTTTGTAACAGTTATTTGGCTTGCCACTTGATTTTTAGCAATTAAACATTTGTGTTTTTGTCCTGCTCTATTTACTTTGTTTTTATCGTATTCTAAGGTATCTACGCCTTTTACCCATAGCAAACGATAATCAAAATTACTAATCACCTCATAAAGTTCAAGTATTGGTAAATTAACAATTTCTGTTGAAATAAATAATTTGTGTTTTGGTACTTCTTTGGGAATTGGGGCCACATAGGGAAGCGCCTTTTTTAAATGAGACAAGCCTTCATAATTATATTCTATAGCTCCAAAATCGTATGTTGCTACCAAATTAGTAGGAGTAACATTGTCGTTATTTAAGTCCAATATACTTTTAGTAAAAAGTGCATATTCTGGCAATGGAACTTCATTTTTAAGCAAGCGGTGAATCTGTATTACATTGCTTCCAAATGGTTTATGCGATTCTTTTACCTTTATGAAATCTATCTCCCCATAATGAACTATAAATTTAATCTCAAGATTATAAGCAGATGAACAAGCGCCACATTGACAAATACGCTCATATTCATAGCGTTTTAAATGGGTGTGAAACGCTAAATACATGGCATAAATTTGGCGTTTGATTTGAGAAACATCTAGGGTGTCTTCAATTTTATAGAAAAATAAAGCATCCCCTTCTATTTCGGCAAGCTCTAATCCCGTAGTATTAGAATCTATAAGAATTTCCAATAATTCAGATATAATATGCCCACTGTGCTTAATGTCAGTATGATGAACAAACTCCGTAAACCCCGAAATATCTGGTATAAATAGAAGTGCTTTTTGCATTTTAAATGCGCTATTTTCAATTTAAATTAATGGATAAAATTAAGCCGTTTTCCCTTCTTAATCTATAATTATTTCGTAAAAATAGCCGTCTTATTTTAGGGAATTATAAGTTAGCAGCATTCCTTCTATGGCTAGATATTATAATTTTATTGAGATAATAGCATCGATTAAGCCGGAATGAGGACATTTTTGGTTTTCAACCCGCATTAATTAAAGACCAATTCGGTCTTATCCATATTCACTTTAGAAATCCAACTCCATTTAAAAGAATCTAGCGTAATGAGCTTTTTATAAGATTTATAAAACTCACTAATATTTGCCTGTTTAGCACTTTCATTTCTATAAAAAACACAAACGTAATAACGACTATTGTCTGGATTAATAAATATTTTAGGGGTATACTCTTTAGATTCGAGAAATAGTTTCCATGATTCTGCATCCTTACGATTTGCAGCAACCTTAGTAACAATATAATAACCTTGTCTAAATGAAGAGAGCGCGTTTAATGAAGGCGTTTGTAAAGCATGCATCTTGGAACTCGTATTGAATTCGTCATTAGAAGAAGCTAAGCTATTTACATCTTCCGAAGGTATCATAGATCCACTTTCTCCGGCCTTAAGAACCCACGAGTCTTTAAGGTAATTTATTTTTCGTAACCGCTTATATGCTCTAAAGACATCGTCAATATCCTTATCAAAATAGATATACACATAATACAATTGATTATTAGGGTCCGTGAAAGCTCTTGGTGTATGACCATTTCTAGTTAAAAACTGTTCCCATTTCTTAGCATAATTTGAATTCGCAAATATATTGGTAACCACATAATACCCATCCTCTAAATCAGAAACGCCTCTCCTTGTAGATTCTATGACTTCGGCTCTTATTTCTTCTATAGATTTAGTTGATCCGCTCTCCAGTATATCTCCTTCTGTAATAAGGTCTTTAACAACTATTTCTGTCTTTTTAGGTTGTACTTTTTCAATTATTGGTTTGTCAGTATCTACTACTTCAACAACAGTAATCGTCTCTTCAGGCTCGCTGTCTTCAATCACCACTTCTTCTGGATTTGTTAATATTTCACCAGGTGTTAATTCGATATCCGTAATCGGATTTGTTTTTAGTTCCTTTAACCGAACTTCTTCATAAAAAGATTTACTTACTTCCGTTTTAAAAGCAGTAAAAAACAAATGAAACATATCTGATTGTGTAGAATATCTAAGCGTCGTACGTGTTTGATTATTAGCAAGTACTTGCTTTGGTATATTCATTTCTGCCAAGTCAAATCCAAGCGTGTTTTTACTATTAGGGTTTCTATTAGTAACCAAATTGTCATTTAAGGTAATTGAACTGTTGAAAAAGTTCTGCTTACGTCTAAATGAACTTTCTAATATTGTAAAGTTATTCGTATTTCCATTTAAAATTGCACATTTATCTTTTCCTAATTTATTGTCCCCTTCTAAAGCGGCTACCATCATTGAGGCTTTGATATCTCCTTCTTCATTAGTTTTAAAATCTGAAAAATCAATATCTATTAATTTATTCCTAAGGCTAGAAAAACCGTTATAAGTTGTGATATAAACAGGATTACTCGCATCGGTTTCATAAACAATAAATAAAAACCAACCTCCTGCACCTCCACCTGCAACATATCCTTCAGCGGCCTTAACGTTTGCAACGGTATACTGTCCATTAATTTTTTTTGCGTTTTTTAAGTTTTCGGTTACATCTGCAAAACAGACATATGGTGATGTTTCCTTGAGTTTATTATTTTTATATCCGTCAAAAAGAATCTCTCCGGTAATATTTTGATAGGTCCCTTCTGGGGTTTTAAGCTTGACTGTTTTAAATCTCCCCTGGCGTTTTGTTCCTTTTAAAATAGTCTTCGGATTCTCAGCTTGACGTTTTGTTCCATTGTCATATGGGTAAATCCCAGCCCAATATAGCGTGGCGCTAACAATTTTTGCTTGATTATTTGGGATGGTTAATGATGCCTGGCTAGAGCTAAAGGTGTTAGCATCTGCATCAACATCGACATACTTCATTTTAATTTGATCGTTAAGTACGTTCAAATCGTTAAAAGGCTTGGTACTGTGCTTACTTAATATATTATTTCCTACAATTACAGCATCTCCATTAACATAAAATTGTTGATGCATTTTAAAATCTACTTCTTGAGAAAACAAGAGCGATTTAAATAATAACAAGAAAAATAAACAAAACTGTGCTTTCATAAATTGTTGAGGGAAAAAGCGTGATTAGTATTTATCTGGATTGATATACTAAGGTAGTCATTTCGTAAAGTGGGTATTATTTGCTTTTGTCGTTATTTTTAAATGTTGTCAACAGTCATTAACTGTTTATTTAAATTTTAGTTTTTTTGTGATTGTTTGAGCCATTTTCTATACATAGCAAGGCTTATCATAAACTTTGATGTTTATGAATTATCTGTAAATTATGTTGATTTTTTCAGACTTATTAACATATAAAAACATAGGAGTCTCATTTTTAGCTTAAATTTTTCTTTCTGTTTTTAAGCAACTCACATAATTTCTAATATGGTCAATTATATTATATTTGTCTCATGCTATTCTCAGAAATTATAGGCCAAGAACACCTAAAAAAACATTTGACACAAAGTGTTGACAATGGACGTATTCCACATGCACAACTTTTTGTTGGCAATGAAGGAAGCGGTACACTTCCAATGGCAATTGCATATGCTCAATATGTATTATGCACTAATAATGACGGAGAAAACTCAAGTGGGAACCAAGCTTGTAATTTGAAATTTAATAATTTATCACATCCAGACTTGCATTTTGCTTTTCCAGTAGCCACTAATGATAAAGTTAAAAAACATCCGGTTTCTAAATTATTTCTTGAAGATTGGAGAGCGCTTTTAAAATCCCAACCTTATTGTAACCTTTTTGATTGGTATAAACAACTTGGTGTTGACAACAAACAAGGTCAAATTGGAGTTGATGAAGCTCACGATATTGTCAAAGCATTAACTTTAAAATCGTATGAAGGTGGCTATAAAGTCATGCTTATTTGGATGGCCGAAAAAATGAATATAGCGTCTGCAAATAAGCTGCTTAAACTCATTGAAGAACCTCCAAACAAAACTGTTTTTATACTTATTTCTGAAGATGAAGAACAGATCATTTCTACAATTCGTTCCCGTTGCCAAATTTTACATTTTCCGCCATTAGCAGAACAAAAAATTAAAGAGGCCCTTATTAAAAAATATAGTTTAGAAGAGGCCGTAGCGACTAAAATCGCACATCAATCCAATGGGAATTTTAATAAGGCTTGTGATTTGGTCTATCAAGATAGTGAAGATCTTCAATTTGAAGAGTGGTTTATATTTTGGATTAGAAGTGCTTTTAAAGCCAAAGGAAATAAAAGTGCTATTCATGATTTAATGTCTTGGAGTGAGGACATTGCTAAAACCGGTAGAGAAACACAAAAACAGTTTTTACACTTTTGTCTTGATTTCTTTAGACAAGCAATGCTATATAATTATCAGGCGAAATCATTGGTTTTTATTGAACCTAAATCCAAAAATTTCAAGTTGGAAAACTTTGCCCCTTTTATACATGGAAATAATATAATGGATATTAGTAACGAACTTCAAGATGCTATTTATCATATTGAGCGAAATGGAAATTCTAAAATAATTTTAACCGATTTATCTATTAAATTAACACGTTTACTTCATAAGAAATCTGCCTAAAATGACCGATACTAAAAAATGGTTTGTCATTGTAAATCCAACATCTGGAAATGGATCAAGCAAAAAGCTATGGCCATCAATAGAAAAGCTTCTTTTAAAGTATGAATTTCAATTTATTCACGCCTTTACTGAACATTGTAATCACAGCGTAGAGCTAATTCAATTATCTGTAAACGAGGGGTTTACGTCTTTTATTTGTATTGGTGGCGACGGTACTTTACACAATATTGTCAATGGCATAATGCTACAAAAAACCATTGCTCCTTCTACTATATCTGTAGGTGTAATCCCTATAGGAACTGGCAATGATTGGGTAAAAACACATGGTATTCCTAAAGACATTGAAACTGCAATTCAAATTATAAAAAATGGAAAAACTGCCCTGCAAGATTTGGGTAAAATACAATTTTTGGATAGCTCTAAAGCTCCTGTTTATTTTAATAATTTAGCTGGTGTAGGTTTTGATGGTTTTGTTGTAAGCAAAGTTGGGTCATATAAACATTTTGGAGCTCTAGCTTATCTTGTTGGAACCATAATGGGTTTGTCTTTTTTTAAGAACTTTAAAACCGAAGTTACAATTAACAATGAAACCTACTCGGTAAAATCCTTAATGGTTTTAATTGGATTGTGTCAATATTCTGGTGGTGGCATGCAGCTTACAAAAACACCAAACCCTTTTGATGGATTATTTGATATTAGTCTTGCCGGAGATTTTAGTAAATGGGATATTCTTAAAAACACACTAAACCTTTTCAATGGTAATATTGTTAATTTCAAGAAAGTACAAAGTTTTTCGTCACAACATATTACAGTAAAAATTGCGCAAAAGCACAAGCCTTATATTCAGGCAGATGGTGAATTAATTGGCACCGGAGATTTTGAAGTCTCTATTATTCCGAAAATCTTTAGGTTTTATATAAACTAACGCCGTTGTATAAGGCTAATGGATTCTAACTAGCGTGTTCTTTAGTTTCACTATTTATGGATTAACATATTCTCGTAGAAATAGAAAAGCGAGACTATATTGGCCTCGCTTTAAAATTTATTATAATGTATTTACTTATTTCTTCTTATACACTGCATTCAATGCGTCCAGAATAACTTGAGTAAGATCAGCATCTTCTTTTCCAAACATCACACTTCCTGCCTCATTACTTCCCAAAATAAAAGTATAACCGTTTGAATTTCCGTAATCATGTACAAATGCTTTCACCTTTTTAATTAAAGAATCATTTTGGGACTGACTTTCTAGAGCTATTTGTTGCTGCTCAAATTGTAGACGCTGTCCAATAACCTGATCTTTTTGTTGAAATTCTTGCTGTAGTTTTTGCAGATTAGCTTGAGACATACGTTTCGCTTTAATTTCTGCTTCTTTAACTTCTAATTGAAACGCCTGGGTTAAACTGTCTCGCCGTTTTTCATATGCAGCTATTTTTATTTTAAGCACATTTTCAATATCTATTTTCTCTTGATAATCATTAATTAGTATTGAATTGT
>Ga0105355_10003926_pt1 | contig 12894 bp, 10 predicted proteins | sample GOMGulsemesocosm_2_FD_83508 | JGI IMG/M metagenome (GOLD analysis project Ga0105355, IMG submission 83508) | Methane-oxidizing microbial communities from mesocosms in the Gulf of Mexico - GOM9C Gulf of Mexico | ecosystem: Environmental > Aquatic > Marine > Cold seeps | place: Gulf of Mexico... | reverse complement strand
GTGGAGTCGGCTGTGTTTTAAACGCATTTGTTAATACTCACTTAGGTGGTAAGTCATGTTGGGTGCACTTTCGAATCTTAAGGTACTGGATCTCTCGCGGATACTTGCAGGCCCTTGGGCTAGTCAGTTATTGGCGGACCTCGGCGCCGATGTTACCAAAGTTGAGCATCCAGCGGGGGATGATACCCGCCGTTGGGGTCCACCGTTTATGACCGATAAACAGGGCGAGGCAACCGCCGAATCGGCGTATTTTCTCTGCACCAATCGCAACAAGTCGTCCGTGTGCATAGACATGAGCACAGAGGAGGGCCAACGCCAATTGCGCGACATGGCCTGTGCAGCCGACGTAATGATTGAAAACTTTAAGGTCGGCGGTTTGGCCAAGTACGGCCTTGATTACAAAAGCTTAGCGGCGCTTAATCCTCGATTAATCTATTGCTCGATCACCGGCTTTGGTCAAACGGGGCCTTATAAACATCGTCCCGGCTACGACTTTTTGGTGCAGGCCATGGGCGGCTTGATGAGCGTCACCGGTCAGCCCGATGGTGAGCCGGGCGCGGGGCCGCAAAAGGTCGGGGTCGCGCTCACCGATATCATGACCGGGCTCTACGCCAGTGTGGGTATTCTCGCGGCCTTAAGGGAGCGGGATGTGTCTGGCTTGGGTCAGCAGGTTGACCTGGCGCTTTTTGATGTCACCGCCGCCACTCTGGCCAACCAAGCCAGTAACTTTTTAGTGGGGGGGCTGGTGCCGGAACGACTCGGCAATTCGCACCCCAATATTGTGCCCTATCAGTCGTTTGCCACAGCCGATGGCCACTGTATCATTGCCGTGGGCAACGACCAGCAGTTCACACGGTTGCTCGGTGTATTGGGACTGGCGGGCCTAAAAGACGATGCGCGATTTGCCACCAATGCGCAGCGGGTGGCACACCGAGAGCTTTTGATTCCCATGCTGCAAACGGTGTTGAGTGGCCGCGATAAAGCCCATTGGTTGAGCGAGCTGGAAGCGGCGGGTGTACCGGCAGGCCCAATCAATCGTATTGATGAAGTCTTTGCCGACCCACAGCTGTTGGCCCGCGACATGGTGATTAATCTACCGCACCCAGACAACAGCGAGCTGCGACTGGTGGGCAACCCCATTAAGCTGTCGCGCACCCCTGTTGTTTACCACAAGGCGCCGCCGCGTCTGGATGAGCATTGATAACCATGTTTACCCGTCTCGCACAGCCCCGCGTTCTGATGCGCCCAGTGCAATGGCGGTTTTAGTTTGCCGCCTCAATTTTACTAAAGTCGATGCTGTTCTCTTTGGGGGAGTGTTCAATGGCCGCAACCTTTTTATATTGAGTGGTCAAAATATAACCAAGGCAGGCCAATATCAGGGCAATCGCCAAGGCGCCAATCCACTGGATTTGTAAGAAGTCGAGTTTAAATAACAGGGTTAGCCCGCTCATTAAAATGATGTTGCCGACGATATATTTTGTCTTGCCGAGGCGCGCAACGGTGAGGTTGAGGTTGTCAGTGTAGAGACGGATTAACGAGTCGAGAGAGTTCACCACAAAGATAACCCCCACCAACACCATGGCCAAGTTATAGAAACCGGAGGTGTCGAGGGCGTTGGCGCTGTAGTAATACAACACACTGAACCACACAGCGATGGGCAGAGATGGGAATATCATCATAGCGATTAAGACTTGATAGGTTTTTAAACCACCAACAAAGCGTGAGGTGAATTGACCGATCATGATGCTCCAAGCAAACCACCAGAGTAAGTAGAACTCGTGGTAATCATTCATTGGCAGCACAAACTGATGAATGTTGACGAAGTAGTCACCAATCATAGCGAGAGTGGTGAAAAACTCACCCACACGAAGACCTTCAAAGAGAAAGGCATTCGCCCACATCATGACGATAAGGGCCATAAATAGCCCCGTGCTGGCCAGGCTGAGCAGACGTACATAACGCAGGCTGGTGCTTGAGTAAACGGCTGCGGCAATGATCACAAATACAATGAGATAGAAGCTGCGCACAATGGTCTCACCGTCGCCTATTTCGGGTAGATACCAAGGTAAGTTGGTGAGCAACAGATATGCGGTAAAGGCACAGGTACCTATGATGATCAGGTTGTTGATGGCCTTGATGAGTGGGATCTCAAAGAATTTAACCTTGGGTTCTATGACGCAAAAATAGAAGCAAGTCAAAAAATAAAATGCCCAGATTAAGAAGGCCCAAAAACCAAACTCTATGGCCAAAGGATTGGTGAAACCGTATTCAGGGGAGGCGATTAGATCGGCATAGCCGGGGAATTCGGTGAGCGGAAACATGATCAGGCCGACATCCAAACCTGAGGTAAACAGTATGGCGATAAAGGTAAAGGTGCGCACCGGTGTCACACCGATACACTCCACATTACCCCAGCGATAAATCACAAAAATGATGGATAGAAAAGTAAAGAGAATACCTAGGGTAAGCCATGTGGTCATGATTAAAATCCAAACTTAATATTTGTATTAAACATCAGATATCGCCTGTATCGCTGCGAGATCACTCACCTAATCTTTTCATAAAAGTAACGAGACTCGGCATCATTCTTAGGATAGGTTTACACCGTCGGCGCTCGTCCTAGCCAGAATCAGACACATACGAACTATCTCGCGGGTGCCCTGTGCCGCTGTTGTTCTTGCCAATTTTCACTGATGATGACCTCGGCCCGGCTGGGGGCTAAGGGTGTTTTACCCAATATCAGGTCCGCGGCGCGCTCGGCGAGCATAATGGTGGGTGCGTTAAGGTTGCCATTGGGGATGCTCGGGAAAACAGAAGAGTCCACTACCCTGAGGCCCTGCAATCCATGCACTCTGGTTTGTGAATCGACCACAGCCATATCATCCTCCCCCATCTTACAGGAGCAAGAAGGGTGGTAGGCACTCTCGGCCGAACGTCTAACAAAGCTGTCTATCTGTTCGTCCGTTTGTATGTCAGTGCCTGGCTGAATCTCTTCGCCGCGATAGTCGTCCAGTGCTGGCTGGTTGATGATCTCACGTGTTAGGCGCACGCAGGCGCGAAAACCTTCAATGTCGTCTTGATGGGAGAGGTAGTTAAACTGAATGCGCGGTGGGGTATAGACATCGCTCGAAACCACATTAACGCTGCCGCGGCTTTTGGGTTTGTTGTGGCCTATGTGTACCTGAAACCCGTGTCCAGCAAAGGCTTCTTTGCCATCGTAACGCATCGCCGCCGGCAGGAAGTGATATTGCAGGTCCGGCCACTCGAGACCCGCTTTTGATCGAATAAACCCGCAGGACTCAAAGTGATTGGTTGCACCTAAACCCGACTTATTCAACAGCCAGCGGCCGCCAATGAGCAGTTTGTTGAAAGGGTCCAGTTTGCCGTTAAGCGTGATTGGTTTGAGGCACTTAAACTGAAAATAAAACTCGAGATGGTCCTGTAGGTTTTCACCCACCCCAGGCAGTTCGTGTACCTGCTCAATACCGGCTTTGGCCAGTGTTGCTGCAGCGCCAACGCCAGAGAGTTGCAGGATATGTGGCGAGCCAATAGAGCCGGCCGACAGTATCACCTCTTTATTGGCGATAACTTTAAGGTGCTTTCCTTGGTGTTTGAAGTGCCTGTGTGCAAACTGCTTATGTTCTAAGTGCACGCCGATTGCTTTTTTACCGTCAAACAATACCTTGTGTACCAGAGCGTGGGTGATAACGGTAAGGTTATCGCGTTGCATAGCCGGTCTTAGATAGGCGTTAGCGGTCGAGCAGCGCACGCCATTTTTAACGGTCATCTGCATGGGGCCAAAACCCTCTTGCTGCGCGCCGTTGTAGTCGTCAGTTTTCAAATACCCCGCATCTACGCCGGCGTCGATAAACGCTTGGTAGAGTGGATTTTTCATATTATTGCCGTTATTGACAGCCAGTGGGCCATCCACACCACGGTATTCACCTTTGCCACAGGCACCTTCACCAAACGAGCAGCTTTCGGCCTTTTTAAAATAGGGCAAGCAGTGGGCGTAATCCCAATCTTTGGCGCCCAGTTGTTGCCACTCATCAAAATCGCGGGCATGGCCACGCACGTACACCATGCCGTTAATGGATGATGAGCCACCCAGTACCTTGCCGCGCGGGCAGTGCATGTTGCGGTTATCAAGATTAGGCTCGGCTTCGGTTTCAAATTGCCACGCATATTTTGGGCTGTTCATCGGGATCGACAGAGCCGTAGGCATCTGAATAAAAATGCTCTTGTCACTGCCGCCGGTTTCCAGCAATAAAACGGTATTGCTGGGGTCTGCCGATAAACGGTTGGCCAGCACGCAACCGGCACTGCCGGCACCGACAATAATATAGTCGTACTCTTGCTCTGTTGTTGGTGTCATGTCAGTCCCTTAAAACGGGCTTTCAAGGGGCTGCATGCCCACGTATACCGCTTTGAGTTGGGTGTAGGCTTTCAGCGTCTCGCTGCCATTTTCGCGACCAATGCCCGACATCTTGTAACCCCCCACTGGCATTTCGGCAGGTGAGGCGCCATAAGCGTTGATCCAGCAAATACCTGCTTGCAGCTGATGAATCACACGGTGCGCACGGGTGATGTCTTGGGTGAACACCCCGGCCGCTAAGCCTAGGCGCGTATTGTTGGCGCGGCCTATCACTTCATGCTCGTCATTGAATGGCAGTACCGACATGACGGGGCCAAAGACTTCTTCTTTGCTCAGTGTCATCTCATCGGTGCACTGGCCAAAAATAGTGGGTGCGACAAAGTAACCCTTAGGGCAGTTGTCGGGCGTGAGTGCGTGGCCCCCGGTCAGCAGCTCGGCGCCTTGCTTTTTACCCGTCTCGATGTAGCTCAATACTTTTTCTTGATGGGCTTTGGAAATCAGCGCGCCAAAGTTTGTGGCTGGGTCCATTGGATCGCCGCAAACGATATTCTCCAGAGTGCGCTTAACCAGTTTTTCAATAAACTGTGGATAAATTTCTTGCTGCACAAATACGCGGGTAGCGTTAGTACAGATCTCACCTTGGGTGTAGAAGTTACCCAGCATGGCGGCAGACACAGCGTTGTCGATGTCTGCGTCGCTGAAAATAATCAGCGGTGATTTGCCGCCCAGCTCCATGGTGACTTCTTTTAAGGTACTGGCGGCAGCACTCATGACTTTTTGACCGGTAGCCACTTCGCCGGTGAATGATACCTTGGCAATATCATCATGCTGGGTGAGCCAGGCTCCCACGTGCCCATCACCCTGCACCACGTTAAACACACCGTCGGGCACACCCGCCTCGGTAAAAATTTCGGCCAGTTTTAAGGCGCCGAGCGGGGTTTCTTCCGAGGGTTTAAAGATCATGGCATTGCCGCAAGCGAGTGCCGGGGCTGCTTTCCAGCAAGCGATTTGTAGGGGGTAGTTCCAGGCGCCAATTCCCGCGCAAATGCCTAGTGGTTCACGGCGGGTGTAGTAGAAATCATCGCCCACACTCTGTTGATTGCCTTCGATACTGGGGGCGAGGCCTGCAAAAAACTCTATTGAATCTGCGCCGCTAGCCACATCCACCACCGACGCTTCCTGCCAGGGTTTGCCCGTGTCAGTGACTTCAATTGCGGCCAGCTCGTCATTGCGCTCGCGCAGCAAGGACACGGCTTTGAGCAGGATTCGACTGCGCTCCATAGCCGTCATTTTTGACCAAACGGAAAAACCTGCAGTGGCGCTTTCTATGGCGGCCTGTTGGATTTTTTTGTCGGCGACTTCAACTAAATAACTCACCTCACCGGTGGCCGGGTTGATGACTTCAAAGGTTTCGCCACTTTCATTGTTGAGTGTTTGGCCGTGAATGTAGTTGGGGTAAACAACGGGTGTCATGGGGTTTCTCCGTGCTGCGCGATCACAGCCTCGATAAAGGCTTTGCATAGGGTTTGGGCCTGCTCGAACTCTCTGGCCGGGTCTGGATTTAATGCACTGCGCAGCCAAAAGCCATCAATCATGGCAGCTGTCTGTTTGGCGGCGGTGGTGGCATGGGCATGCGGTAGCAGCTTTTTAAAAGAGTATAAAAGATTACTGTACAAGCGTTGGCTGTTGATGTGTTGCAGCCTGGCGAGCCCAGGCTCATGCATGGCCTGTGACCAGAAGCTCAGCCACGTCTTGGTGACGGGCCGTGAGCGCTGCAGCTCACTGAAGTTGGTTTCAACAATGGCATGCAGTCGCTCAAGTGGCTGCAGCGTCCCAGCGGATGTGCGAGTTAACAGCGCTTGTTTAAGCTGATCGAGCAGGTACCTCTGGGTCGCCTCGATCAATTCTTGTTTGCCGCCGAAGTAATGGCTAATCAAACCGGATGATAATCCGGCCAGACCACTGATCGTGTTGATGGTTGTATGGTGTAAACCATGGCGCTCAACAGATACCAGAGTGGCCTCGATAAGCTGTTGTGTGCGAGTGGTTTTCATGGACGGGCGCGGCATTAAAAATCGAATTCCTGTGTTTGATGCTTGCGAGCAGGGTATCAGCCTTGCCTTGGTGATAGTTAATTGAACGATCAATTAACTATCATATTAATGGCTAGAGCCATGGCTATCAACCTTTACTGGCAGTGCTGGTTTTTCCGGTGAGTCGTAATTTACGGTTGTTGTGTATGTAGCTGTCTGTTTTTAATCGGTAAGTAATGGCGGCAGCGCAGATCAATCGCATCGGTGAAGCCTTGGGCGAGCCGCAACGGTTGGCCTGGGGCATGGAGATCAATCTATCTCACCCAGATAAGCTGGCAATGAAACGGGTGGGCAGGACCAAGAAGATGGGCAGGGGTCAGTGAGTGAATGAGCATGCCGTTGTTACGGCTATAAGTGCATTTCCATGTACTGGTGTTCTATTCCCGCCTCCATATAGCACTCGCCGTATACCGAGAACCCCAGTTTTTGATAAAAACCCACGGCGTATTTCTGAGAGCCGAGATAGACGCGCCCATAGTGCTGTTGTCTGGCGGCATCCACCAGTGACATCACTACCTCAGCGCCAAGCCCCAGTTGGCGGCAGTCTTTGCGCACGGCAATGCGGCCAATGTGGCCGTCGTTCAGGATTCTGCCCGTGGCCAGGGCGCGACCGCCTTGAATGGCCAGAGCGTGAATGGCAGCCTGGTCTTGCCCGTCAAAATCCAGCTCGGCGTCGATGCCCTGTTCTTCAGTAAACACGGCGTGACGCACCTGCAGAATATCGCTGGCCTGCTGGCCCTCAAAGGCAACAATCTTGACGCTATGCATAGAGTCTATTCCACGTGGTTTTTCTAGTGATGTTGCAGGGCGCATCGGTTTGGATGCTCCTAGTAAAGCGGAGACCGTCGCTACGCGTGACGCTTTTTAGCGGTTATTGCTTGTTAGGCTAGGCATCGCTGAATAATGGAGCCGCCCTTAAGGGCGGCTCCTCAAACAACCGGCTGCTGCATTACCCCTCCTGCTAAGGACTAGGGCAACCACTTGTGCCCTGGGGTATTAGCGGTGAAGTGCGCCTTGCTTAAAGCGTCTGCTGTTGGTGCATCTGGATATTTGAGGCCTCCGCTGAGCGCTACCGCCATTGTTCAGCGGTGCCCTAGCTATCCATTACGTGTTGCAATTGCCCCTGGTGCATTTTTTTATTGGCCTTGTCGCCAAACAGATGTTCTGGGGGCGCCATTTCCAGTCCTTGTCCCGGGGCGCTGGGCTCTGAAAAGAATCCCAAAGCGTATCCGCTCTTGGTGTAACCCAATAACGCGCGCAGCTCAGGGCTTAGGCTTTTGGCCACCTGGGGTGGGCAGGACAAGTATTGATTCTCTTCCTGACGCAACCACCCTAGGGTGTAATGCAGAAAAACGCCCAGGCGGCTTTCTTGGCTCTGGTTGGCGCCACCGCCGTGAATTAACGAACCGTTATAAATTAACACCGAGCCGGCAGACATTTCTGCGCTGCACACCTCAGATTCTTTTGGGCTTCGCTCGTCACTCCACAGGTGAGAACCGGGTACCACTCGGGTGGCGCCATTGTCTTGTGTGAAATCCGTTAACGCCCATACAGTGCTGAATTGTGGCTCTATATTGCGCGGCAGGTGTGTGCCCCACACACCACGATCCCGGTGCAGGCTTTGCCCGCTTTCACCTGGGCCAATAGATATGGCCTGGGAAAAATTAAGTTGATGCGTTTCACAGTATGGCCCCAGGTACAACTCGCAGGCTTTATGTATCAAGGGGTGCAATGCAATCGTGCCACAGGCGGGTGAGCGAGCAATCAATGAGCCAAAGCGTGTGGTCTGGTGACCGGTGAAGTCATCACGTCCTGTGCGACCGGCATCAACAAAGGGAGCCATCTCAGCGTTTAATTGCGCTAAAGTATCTGCAGATAGGACCTGGTCGATAATAACCCCGCCATCGCGTTGCAAAATGTTAACGATAGTTTGCGCTGTGGTCTCATAGGGCAGGTGAACAAGACTGGCCATATTGATTCTCTTTTATTGTATTCACACATGTGTACGGTCAATAGTCGGGTAAAGTTATCCTATATTTAGCGTGATTAGGTCAATAATTTAAAACAGCAATTGCTTAACTTGGCTGTTTGTATCTCCTCAGTGAGTCCGGAGGGCTCTAGCCGAGTGTATCCGACCTTCTCTGCCAAGGGCTGTGCCAAGGTGGACATCATGCATGACCTTTTGCGCACAAGAGGGTGAGGGAAAGAGGCGTCGGGCGCCAATTGTTCGAACACTGTCTCGAGAGCCACAGCAGCAGCTGGGCATTTTACGCCTGCGCCAACTAGGCTTCAGTTGAGCTTTGCCACCGACCGAGTAGATGATGGAATATAACCCCTGCGCGCCCGACAGCTACAGAGAGCATATTGGCAGTGTGAGCCAGCAGCAGTCCTGCATTGCGCTGCAGGACGTGCACAATGAATTTGGTCTGCTGTTGGTTAAAAAAGGCTCGGCGATCGGCAGTCAGTTGGCGGCCAAGATGGCCGAGCACACACTCGACCAGGCGGTTGATGATGCCGTCGGTTTAGAAAGTACGTTGACGCAGCAATCGCTGCTCTCGGCTTTTAATACTCTGGCAGCGCAACACCCTGATTTTGTCGCGGTTACAGACCAGCGTGGGGCGCAGGGTCTGCTCGATACTCTCTGTCTGCGTCAGCCCCTGCCGCGGATACTGATGCAAAAACTCAGTGTTATGCAATTACAACTGCCCCAGCAGTTTCAGCACTCCCTGTTGGGGGCTTGGCTGGCGGCGCTCATCGCGCTGGCGGGGCAGTGGCCAACCGAAGCCATCTACCAGGCTTTTTGTGGCGCTCTATTTCGCGATCTTGGGCTGTTGCATATAACCCCAGAGTTGGTGGTCAAAGAGCCGCCCTTGAGTCAGCAGGAAAGGCGCTCGTTAAGTGTCCACCCGCGGGTGTCAGAAAAGATTATTTTGACCACGGCCAGTTATGGGGCGGATATGGCCAGGGCTGTGGCCGAGCACCATGAACATCCAGCGGGTATTGGTTACCCAGCGGGCAAGATTGCCAAGCGCATGACGGAAACCGGGCTGCTGTTGGCGTTGACGGATCTACTCTGTCGTATTTACTGCGAGCGGGGTTCGCTGATGGCAACCCTGCCGTATTTACGAGCCGCCTTTAGTGTTTATAATTTACCGATTCAGCAGGTGGCTTTTCGCCTGTTGGCGGCAACCGAATTGGCCGAAGCAAAGGCTGAGCCGATGGACGCCGAGCAGCTATCCGACAAAGCGATTGAGCGACTGGTATCGATAGGTGCCGTCTTCGCCTTTCTTGTGACCCTGCAGGAACAGTTGCAACAGGGCTTACAAGAGCAAAGTTCGAAGCAGCAGGCGATGAGACAAAAGGCGCAGACCTCTGGTGCGGCGAGTAAGGGGCTAAGGCCCCAGGGTGAGTATTTACTGTATCGAATAAAGGAGGCTTTGACGCTCCTGCGCACCACCGGTTTGGCGAGCATCGACATGCTCAGCCTGCTCGATGAAATGCGCCATGAGTCAGCGGTGGAATTATTGGACACCGCTATTCTTGAGCAGGAATTCCTCCACATCGCTGAGCATATCTACCGCCTGGGCGCTCGTTGGCTCGGCAGTGAAAACACCTTAAGCGACACGCGCAAAAAAACCATCCGCGAAACACTGAGGTCGATTCACGAGGTGGTAGAGCAATGCGAAGGCGACGGTCTCTTTATTGTTTAAAAAGTATTCTCCAGCAAGCGTAGGGTGGCCTGGTCTGGGCCATCGGCAAAGTACTTGTCGAGCAACCGCTCGAAGGTCTCGGTTTGCTCCGCCAGCGCAGAAAATAGTGTGAGGCTGGAGCGCAATTTCACGGCATCGACGGTGCCGAGAATATCCTCCGCGCTGAGGCCCTCCAAGAGCAGCAATGTTTGGCAGCACTCAATGAGTCGCGGCCCCAGTATTGGGTGCTCTAGGTAGGCATCGGCTTCGTCGTGCGAGGTGATGGCGTAGTAGCGAGCCGTTGCACTGCGACCAAGCCCCTGTATTTGTGGAAAGATAAACCACATCCAGTGGCTCGCTTTATGGCCTCGGCCTAGCTCGGCCAGTACCTGATCATAGAGGGGCGCTTGCGCGCTCAGGAATCGTTGCAGTGATGCCATGATGCGCCTTTGCATGAGTTAATGGTATTTCCCTATTTATCTTCCCTCGGTTCTCCAGCTCTTGCGCTTGCCACAGGGCTGCATTGTTAACTTTAACAATAGTCCTTTGTTTTATCCTCTGTCGTCCCTCACGGGCAATGACATAAACCAGCCTTAAGAGACGGCTGGGCCTTGTTTGCCATGACCCATCTAACGCTGGGAAAGTCTGATCATTGCCAGGCCTTATATTTTTTGCCTTAATGGTCCAAGGTTTTTCCAATGCACGGCGTCTAACCCTACAGACGACTCATCGCCAATCCTCTAGGCGTTTAAAAACCGCAGCATAACCAGAGTGGATGAATGGACCTGGATCCCTGGATCAAACAAGCGCAAAGCGGTGATGCCGCCGCTTTTGAGCGGCTGCTCGAGCGCAGCTACGACACCATCTACCGCTACGCTTATCAATGGTGTGGTCATCGCAATGATGCCGAAGACATCACCCAATTGGCCTGCCTAAAGCTCGCCAAAAACCTCAAGCAGTTTCGCTTCGAGGCGGCCTTCAGCACTTGGCTCTACCGGATGGTGATCAACTGTGCCAAAGACTGGCAGCGCAGCCAGCAGCGCCATCAGCATTTCCCTGAAGCAGCCAACAGCGAGGCACACGGCAGCGCCAGTGCAGAGGCGAATGTCTACCTGCAAGAGGTACTCAGTCGGGTCGCTGAATTTGGCGAGGGTTTTAAAGAGACGCTGGTACTGGTCTGTGGCCTAGGACTCAAACACGCGGAAGCCGCGCAGATACTCGACACCAAAGAGTCCACCATTTCTTGGCGCTTGCACGAAATTCGAAAACGCCTCGCGCTACTTGAGGAGCATGCCCCATGACCGAAGACGCTCAAAACGATTCGCTCAGCACTCTATTTGACGATGAAATAGTGCCGCCAACACCCGCCGCCAAACGCCGTGCCATGGATGTCGCCATGGCCGCCTTTACCTCTGAGGCATTAGCCGCCGAGCAAGCGAGAGGGGACACGTCCGCTGAAAAAAATGTCGATGATCGCCAAGGATTTTGGTCAGCGCTGCGTCTTAGCTTCACATCCCTAGTGAGTGGAGTAACCGACATGAACAATCGACTCGTCCTCGGCGGCGGCTTGGCCGCCAGTTTCGCCCTGATCATGACCGCCAGCCTGTTGTATCAAGGTGGAGAGTATCAAGGTGAAGAGTACCCAGGTAATGAGTACCCAGGCAAAGAGTACCGCGGTGAACTTGATCAGCAGCTGTCCGCCGGTCAAGCCTTGCCAAGTATTGCCATGGCTCCCGTCGACAAGCTGAGTGCTGCTGTGAAAGAAAAGGTGGGCCTGGCCCCTACAGAAATACACGCTCGCCTGGAGATGGAAGAGTCTCTGGAAATAGCAACAAGCTCGGAGCTGGTATCAGAGTCCAAACCGGCCGCCCTGCAATATTTTCAGTCAGCAGCTGGGCAGTCCTCCTCAAATCAGCCACAACAGGTGGCCAAAGCCGAACGCAAGCGCCTGCAAGAAATCGTCGTCACGGCCCAGAAGCGAGCGCTACCTGCTCGCGAACAAGCCGAGATGTCTGCCGCGCAAATGACCGGCGGCGCACTTGCCTATAACAAGGCCTACAGCGGTGACTTCAACAGCCCTAATCGCAACGCCTATGACCGGGACGATATGATAGCCATTGCGGCTGCCGAACAAGGCCGCGACCGGTTTGGCGAATTTGACGACAACCCAATCAAACTCGTCAGCTTCGAGCCTGTGTCGACCTTCTCCGCGGATGTGGACACAGCGGCCTACAGTTTTGTGCGCCGACAACTCAACGCTGGCCGCCTGCCACAAAAGAGCGCTGTGCGCGTTGAGGAGCTGATCAACTACTTCGATTACGACTACCCGCTGGCCGAATCGCGCCAGCAGCCCTTCAAACCCACGGTGACCGTCACCGACTCGCCCTGGAACGCGGGCAACAAGCTGCTACACATCGGCATAAAGGGTTATGAGCTGCCGCGCGACGCATTGCCGCGCACCAACCTAGTGTTCTTGCTGGACGTATCCGGCTCCATGGGCAGCGCCGACAAGCTGCCACTGGTGAAGCAATCCATGGAGCTGCTGCTGAGCCAGCTCAAGCAAGACGACACGGTCGCCATAGTGGTCTATGCGGGTGCCGCCGGCATGGTGTTGGAACCCACGAAAGTCTCCGATAAACAGGAAATTCTCGCCGCCATGAACCAACTCAAGGCCGGAGGTTCCACCGCCGGTGGCGCGGGCATTGAACTGGCCTACCAGCTGGCGCAGAACCACTTC
>Ga0105355_10003924_pt1 | contig 12898 bp, 9 predicted proteins | sample GOMGulsemesocosm_2_FD_83508 | JGI IMG/M metagenome (GOLD analysis project Ga0105355, IMG submission 83508) | Methane-oxidizing microbial communities from mesocosms in the Gulf of Mexico - GOM9C Gulf of Mexico | ecosystem: Environmental > Aquatic > Marine > Cold seeps | place: Gulf of Mexico... | reverse complement strand
TGAAGATTACGACCCTGGTATTATTACCGCAGGCATGACTGCGCAATTTGGTGGCGATTTAGAAAGAGTAAAACGCACCCTTAATTTTATTTGCCAAGTACAGCAAGCGGATGAATTAGCGGGAAACTCAAACCGTCTTATGGACGCCGAGTTTATTGCAAAGCACTTTGATGTGATCCGCTGGATGCCAGATAAAAAACAAGCGCAGGGCTTTGCAAAAAATAAACCACTGTTGAAAAACATCCCTGATGATAAAATTTTACTGACTAAATATTATATTAAACTTGCGAAAGGCACTGCAAAGCAAACCCCTGAAACACCTTATGCGTTATATGCACTGCCAAATGATGAACAAGGTTTAACGCTAGAGCAGGGTGATACTGATCGTGAGTTAACGCGTCATCAACTGACCAAACAAGATGTGTTAACGGGTATTTTAGATAAAGATAAGTTAGCTGAGCCTATGGTGTGGTTATCTCGTTACGATTTAGAAGATTCATTAATGCAGGGCACGGTGAAAGTAGATATCACGTCAGGCTCGAATAGTGTTACGAGCCAATTTTTTAATGTGCATCGCAACAATGGTATTAGTTACCAACGTAATTTGAAAAAAGAACAGCAGGGGCGTTATTGGTATTTTAAGAAAACCGATTCGGTGATGGGGTACGGTAAAGACGCCAATCATAAGATCCCCGTTTACCCTATGGTCACTGTTGCTGGTGATTTAGCACACTTGGGGTTAGGCAAGTTGATCATGCTCACACACAATGGTGAAAGTCGATTAACGGTATTAGCTGACACGGGCGGTGCCTTTGAAAACAACCAATACCAGCTGGATTACTTAGGTGGGTATTTTAAAAACTGGGATGACTATATTAATACTTACCGTACCTTCCCTGATTATTTTGAAGCGCGGATATTGTTGTTAAAAGAATAATATCGATAATTTTAATGGCAGAACCCAGATATTCAATAATCAACAGGGTTCTGCTGGCAACTCAGCTGTGTTCATCAGGGCTATTTATCGATAAACCACATCATTTTTAATGTAGATAATCTCTACTCGGCGATTCTTAATACGGCCTGCTCGCGTTTTATTTGAAGCGATTGGGTTCTTTTCGCCTTTCCAATCGGTATTAATCACTTTTTCATTTACTCCCTGTTTAATAAAGTAATCTCGCACCGCCTCTGCACGTTTTTGGGAAAGCTTTAGGTTATAAGCTTCAGGACCACTGGTATCGGTGTACGCGATTATCTCAACGCTTATCTCTACTTGGCTCGTTCGCATTTTTTGGGCTAATTGTGCTAGGGCACTGCTATCGCTAATTTCTGCACTATTAAACTTAAATAACGTACTGCTATTAAGTGTTGTTGGTACAACTACTGGCTCGGGTGGTGCTACAACTTTAGGTGCAGGTTTGGGTTTACCAAATTTATAATTAATACCCACACTGAACTCATAAAGGTCATCTTCGGTATTTGGTACGTCACCAATCAAGCGATAACCCGTATCTAATTCCAGTTGTTGCGATATTTGATATTTAAGGCCGATGCCACCACTAAGGTTTAAGTCATTACCAATAAAACTGTTACCCACTTTTGCGTACAGGGCTGCACGGTCTGATACATGGTAGCGACCCATTAAATAAGTTGAAAATGCGAGCAATTTTTCTGGTTCTGCACCCTGCTTAAATTTACCAAAAGAGCTTAAATCGGACTCAACGGATAAAAAATTATTAAAGTTATAACCAACGACTACCCCCAAACTTGCAGTTGATGGATCTTTATCACGTTGTTGCTTGTCTACTTCGGTAATGTTCTCTTCAATATCTAATACCGTTGCGCCTAATCTTCCACCTAGGTACCAGCCTCCATCATCATTAAAGGATTCTGCATAACTAAAACTTGAGCTTAATAATAAAAAGAGAGATAAATAAACACGGCTCATAAACTCACCTCAAACATAATAGTGAAATAATCGGCATAACTTGTTTCTTCAACATCGTCCACAGAAATATTGTCGTAACCCACTCCGAGTGTAAAAGGGATTAAGGTGGAACTAGGTGAATGGATTTCTGCTTTTCCATCAGTCACCACTTTGCCTTTTTCAACTAACTGGCTACCCGTACTACAGCCTTGGCAAGTGATGCTATAAGGAATTGAGGTTGAGCCACTGCTGACTGGCTTTAACTGGTAGTCATCAACCGCCTTATTGATTAATTCAAATTTCAGGCCATTTTCAAAATAACCTAACGCTGAAACCTTAAAGCCAGTTAGACCACTCACAGTCTGTGCCGTGGTATCGTATTTCGGCACTATGTGACCATTGCCTAAAACATTAATACGGCTTAATACACTGGGTTTGTAACTAATTTGCACAGAGAAAGTAATAGGTACATTGCGATATGTTTTTACCGTTTCCGAGCCCTTTGCAAAGAAACCATAACTGATCACGGCACTCACTGTACCTGAGTAAACCCCTGTTTTTTTGCCTTTTAGTTGTGCGATTAAAATGCTTTTATCAAGTTTGATAATTGGCTGAATGGCGCTAAATGGCACCACAAGATGATTATAATTAAGGATATTATCGGCAATGCAAAAACCACTGCCCGAAGTGCGTTTGACGGTAATCATCCCCATCATGGTTGTTTCATCACAGCTTGGGTAGATATCTGAGTACCAGTCACCTTCCCAAGTTGGATCTGGCTGATAATTCACACCACTGAGAGTGAGTGGCACAGAGACATGCTCACTACCACTGCTTAACGTTATAGTGAGGTCAGTGGGCGAGGTATAAGTGCCCGGTACCCATTTTTGTGTTTCAGGTAAACGAGCAGGTTTAAACCAATAGTTAGGCGTAATGTATTCACCATTATTACTGGCGTTATACCATTCCAATTTTTCACCGGTTAATTTACCATTGATGGTAAAAGCATGGGCATTAACGGTTAATAAACACAGTAATAATAGGTAACGCATATTATTGGCCTTGTCTTAAGGTAATTTCTTGTTTAAATGTTTCATCATGGTTAAGTAAAATCACATCTAAGTCTTCTTGTTGTAGTTCTTTTGGCACATGCAAAACACGTGTTCTGCCCGCAAGTAGCGTAAAAGTCGCAGTACATAACGCAGGCTTTTCTTCATCGCTTTGTTGTGTGGATTTATTATCTTTACATTGATCAATCAGCAGGGTGAGCATGGTATTACCGCTGTTTTTAGCGGTGATGTTAGTGCCGTCATAACTTGCTAGATAATCAACGTTGCTTTCTGATGCTGGGATAATGTAGTAGGGCGAAAAACCAAATAACATGTTAATTTTTGACTGATCTTCACCTTCATTACTATAAGAAACGGGTTGAATATGGATTTGGAAAACTTGGTCAACTGAGCGGTCACAACTGTCGCCACAAATATTCTCAATTTGAATGTCTTTAACCATATTCGGCTCAATCACTAATTTTGATGGCTTCGTTGCTATCTGCCAGTTATCTAAATTTTTACGCGTGTAGGGTGTTTTGATAATCTGATTGTTTTTTATTTCCACCTTCGACACTGAGGTTTTTAAGAAATAAGTAATATTATCAGTATTATCCAGCGTAAAAACACCCGCTTGTTGATCTGCGTTTACTAACATTAAACTACTGATAGCCATTGCTGATAGTGGTGAAATATTGAGTATTAAGCTAATAAATAAAAGTGCTTTTATTCTGTTCATCTGCTATTTCCAATTCAAAGAAATGTTATTTTTGTTGATATTGTTTAACGCATACAGGCTTAATTCATTTAATAAACCCTGCTGCATCGCTGTTAGCATCTCGGATGTTCTTGCATAAAGGTATTGGCGTTGACCGACTTCACGAGAGATTGTTTCAATACCTGCCTTTTTCAGTTTTTGTGCCGTTTGTGGGTAATCAACGTCACTGTCAAAAACACCCAAGAAATAATATTGTTTACCATCAAGCTCAATAGGCTGGCTGCTATTACTGAGCTCGGCCCAGGCATTACTTTCATCTAAACCAGGCAAGCAGTAGTTATTACCCACATTGCTAATGGTGCTTGAATTTCTATCTAAGCCCGGTGTTACACAGGTTTGGTTTTGTGAAAACAGCTCATAATCAGCACCAGCAATCACAGAGACTTTAAACACACCCTGTTCAATTTTTTCTACATCAACACAACCGTCGCCAGCACATTGCACCTCTGATACTGCGTTATCATTAAGGTCATCAAAGGAGGTGATAAAGGTTTTAATTTTTACCAAATCCATATCTAAACTGATCACGGTACCGGGTAGTGCGTATCCATTCGCTTGATGCTCATCTTCACTGATGTAGTTAGACGACTCGGTATCTAAGCGCACATTAAAGTCGTTGTATTTATCAATAGCGATTACTGTATCTTCTTGATCTATATTGTCGTTATAACCCAGTTCTTGCTCGTGATAGACAGATAACAGGCCACGGTGTTGATCGGAATCTTGTTGACTCTGTGCATCAACCACAATGTATGCATCACTTTTCTCTGCCGTGAAATACAATTTGCCAGTGTTAGAAATAACTTGTGTTGTTGATAGGTTCGCGTTTAACGATTTAGTACCGTCCGAGCTGATGTAAACGTACGCATCAGAATTAACCACACTGTTATGGTAATTTGCCGAGCTACTAATATCACTGTCGACACGGCGCTCATAATCACTGCCGGTATAAGCCACACCCATTTCGGTATTGACCGATAGGTTGTCACTAAGCTGTTGATTATTGCTGATGCTATTACGAAACTCTTCAACGCCTTGATGGCCTAAATTGAGTGATGAGTTTGCGCTCCAGTCCGTTGATAATGGGACCGACCACAAGATACCTGCGTACCAGCCATTTTTATTCCAGCGGTAATCTTCACTTTGATAAGTAGCGGAAAAGTTTAAGGTTGAGTTGGCAATAAAGGCATGTGAATAACCTGTACTGACTGACCAGTAGTCACTTTGATCTACATATTCTTGGCCATTATTAACAGGATCCACTTTGTTATTCACAAACAGTAGATAACCCTGACCAGAATAAACGGTTGCTGATACATTAAGGGTTAAGCGTTGGTAACCAATGTTCGATATCATGTAGTTATCTAATGTGTACTCACCGTCTGCAGAGTGGTAGCGTTCGTAACCAAAACCAACATTGTAGATATTGGTATCGGCGGATAAAAACTGGCTGCCATTATCAAACAGTGCGTATTTCACATCAGCATTTGCATATTCAGCAAAAGATTTTTTAGCCCCAATTTCAACCATGGTATTTTCTACATTGGTTAATACACGTGTACCCACTAGCGTGCTATCCAATAGCTGATAAGTGGCTTTTGCCTCAACAAAGCTATTTTCCTGTAACCACAGGTCGTATTGTTGTTTATTTTCAGGCTCTGTTAGTGGGTCACTTTCTTTTTCATTTTCGTAGCGGTCATTTAATAGGCCCGCTGAAAAGCTAAAGTCATACTCACCTTGGTTCAGTGAAAAAGAGCTGTTATTAAAAATTTGCTGTCTTTCTGTTAATAACTCACGACCACCTGAGACCACCACAATAGTTGCCATGTAAGAGCCGTAGGGTAATTCACGAAAAGATAAACTCTGTTGTCCTGCATCGACATTTTTACTGTAAATAAGGTTACCTTCGCGGTACACCTCAATACGGCCTTGGTTAGGCAATAAGTAATACAAGCTACGGTTATTCTGCTTGCCACCGCTAATTAAATTATTTGAAGAGGCGTAGCTCACTACATCCTGTGAATAACTGCCGGTTAAATCTAAAAAAGCGGTACTGTTTTGCTCGTAGCCATATTTAAAGTGGCCTAATTGAAAGCGGCGGTTCTTAAATTCGTAGTCGTAGGAGAGCTGTTCGACATCTAAGTCATTGCTGCTACTATCGAGATAAAGGCTACTGCGTAGATTGCCGTATTTGAGGCCTAATAAGCTTTTATCACGTAAAATAACTGAAGAACCACTGTCATTAAAGTAGTGGTAGTTAAAGTCCATGCTGTTAATGAAACCGTAAAGGTCATTGTTTGAGTCATGGAATACTTTACTGGTTTTGCTTTTGTCTAATAGTTTGTTATTAGCAAAAAAGGTAATGTGTTTTTGTTCGTAATCGTAAGAAAACGCAAACGCTTCTGGAATCATACTGCACTCAGCCACCTTGCCGTGACAAGCAGTAGCATTAACGATATTTGCTTTCATCATTGCAATAATATTATCGACGGCCTGTTTTTTAATGTTGTTCGCTAGCAGGTAACTTTCGATTTTATGTGTGCTTTTATGGCTTAATGTCGCAGATGTTGGTGTTGCAACCACGCGGATAGATAATATTTCGGTGGCACTTGCCATCTCAAAGGTAAAGCTCTCTTCATGGCCCTCATACAGGTCAGCAAATTCAGCGGGAATAATGATGCCTTCACTTTGAATCGAGGCGTAACTGAAGTTGATATTAAGGAGCAGTGCTGCAATTAATAGACATCTGATTTTCATATCTCTAACTCCACACTGAATTTAATCGCGCCACTGCAGTTATCATCGCCGTACTGAAGAGGGGAGAACGATAGGTCTACATCTAAGTCTCGGTATCTACCCTCAGTATTTAATTCATCTAAGCTTTCATTGATAAAGGAATCACCGATCGCTGCCTCTTTACCTTCAACCCAGACGGTTGCGATATTTTTACTTTTTGTTGCAAGGCCTGCTTTGTCGTAGCACTGTGACTGATTTTCCACTAACGTCAGCGCAAAGCTGTCGACGAGATCGGTTTCAACAATATTGGTTTGTAGTTGTAAAACGTCGGAAATCATTTTGAATTTATAGTTAGTTGCATCAAACTCTAGATCCAAATTCTGTTTCACAAATTCGAATTTAATGATCTCGCGATCGGCGAATTTTGCTAACTCTATATTGGTATCAACACGAAATTGATGTTGTAGAGATGAAGCGCCATCAAGCGCATTTACATTCATGCATACCAACAATAAGTGTACAAATATAAATAAACGATGACAAAAAACGGCTTGATAGCGCTTCATGGGATCACCTAAATAGCTTTAGATGAATTGATAACAGCGTGTACTTCGATGTTTTGACCAACGGCTAATGGTGCGGTGGTAGCCGTCGTATTTTCGGTAGTGAAAGTAACCGTACCAGCTGTTGCGACAACAGGTGTTGCTTGTGTCATCGGTGTGCCATCTAAATTAACCGTGGTACCAATCGCTGAAGTATCTGTTGTGCCAATGACGGTATCTAATGCGCTCATTGTCCAAGATGCATCATTGATAATGTCACCCACAGCCGCTGCAGTTTCACCATCAACAGCCTCATTGCCAGATGTACAACCACCAGAAGTAGTACCGTCAGCACATGCACGGTAATGTAATTCTAAAGAGATTCTGTCCGATGTAAATTCACCGGTATTATCTGTTACTACAAGACCCGCAGAGTCGGTATAAGGTAACGCACCGCCCGGACCTGTAATGATAACTTCGTCGCTTGGTGTTACGGAAGGTACGATGCCTTTCCAATGTAGTGTGGTTGTTGCATCAGCTGCAAATACAGATGAAGAGGCTGTTAATAATATGATTGGTAGTAATAGTTTGCTTTTCATAATGAACCTTTATCAAATCAGAGTTAATAGACCGGCTTAACTTGTATAAAAATGCGTTAGCTAAGCTTCGTGTTACTATGATAAAGACCTGATGTTTTGTGATACAGGTCACATCTAAAAATCAAAAAATAGAAATGCCTACCTGTTAACTTTTTGTTAATAAAAGAGTTGCGATGAAGTCAGGAGGTGTCTTGCTTAGCGCGAGATTATGGTGGATAAATGTTGTTCCGATGAAGTGAATAAAAAAACCAAAATAGTTATTATTTTTTGCTAATGGTCATCCGCTTACCCCTAAGTTTGTTTACTGGTTAAGGCAGCCAGCACCAGGGGCATAGTATTAAGCGGATGGTATAAACGTTATTACGATTAGTTATCGTATTTATCGTCCTGACCGTTACTGTCGATATCTTTCTTACCATCGTAGGGGCCAAATTCATTTTTCTTATAATCACCAATAATGTGGCTAAAGCGACTTTGATAGTTACCTTTACCCGTATCCTGATGCAGAAGCTCAAAGCTATCTAATACATCATCACCATCACTGTCGGATAAAATAGGCTGAGAGCAATATTCAATATCCCCCGCGTGATATTCAGTGCGATCTGCTAAACATCCATTAACTTCACTTTCTGTGGATAAACCATCATTATCTAAATCCACTAAATCAGGATAAACCTTACCCGTGGCATCTTCATTAGCAAAGCGCACCGCTGGATAAACAGTAATGTTAGATCCTGGTGACGCAATTACTGCACCGTTCATTTTAAAATCAAGATAGATACAGCCGGTTAAAATGTACGGATAAGACACTTCACCATGTTTGGGTTTGTCACAGGTTAAGCTGCTATCAAGCTCTTCCAATGGAGAGTAGAATTCCCAATGATCTTGATGAGTAGTTTTATTTCCCCGTGCAAAAAAGGTACTTCGGCCTTGGCCTGCGGTAGCGGTATAAACACCAAAAGAGTTTCCCGAGTCCCCAATAATATTATTATGATGATCTCGACCACCATATGCCTTAAGGCCTTTATGGGTTAATATTTTTAATTCATCATCAATTAATAACGCGACCGCGTTAGCTGTATTTTCGTAAAAGCGTACTTTTTTGCGATTGCTGTGACTTATTTTGCTAAAGTCGAGTGTCATGTTCAGGGCTTTACCATCTGGTAATTGTTCTCGGTGATATTGTGCATAACCATTAAATTCTAAATAATAATGATCACGCGCTTCGATACTGCTGCTATTATTTTCGTCCGCGCGATCATCTTCAACCATATACATATAAGTGACATAATTGGACGCTTGCTGATAACTCATCACCCTTCTCGCGACTCTTTTTACCTGATAAGTATCCCCATGTGAGTCTTTACCATCAAACAAAACATATAAGTCACCTTTATCGGTTAATGCAGCAATACCGGTGGCCGTTCTTGTGGTTTTAACTACGTTAACTTTTTCTTCTTTTAGGTACTTGGCAAAGCTAAGAAATATATTTTTCTTGTAATCCGGCTCATATTCAGAGGCTTTATACCAAAAAGGGTCCTCATCATTCTGACCGGTCTTGATACAATAGTTAGAGCCCGTTTGCTTGCCATGAAGCGGTGCTTCCCAGCATTGTGAAACCTTGCCGATTCTATTAGTCCAATCCATGATGACTAATTTACCTGTCTTATTAATATCAATAGCGTAATAAGTTGCGGTGCCATCATTAAAAAAAACCACCGCAGAAAGTGGACCAAAGCTTTCCACTTTTTTAACATCGTTTAAGTTTAACGCATTAATTTTATCGGTTAATTTCTGGTAAAAAGCGTTAGAGGTGCCATAGATTTGATTATAAACATTGAGATCACCCGCTTGAGTCACTTCAAAAACTAAACCACCATAACCTTCGATACGATCCGCATAGGTTACGCCATAATAAACATAACTGGTTGCCGGTAATGTAATGATGTTTTCTATCCCTTCTTGCAGGGCATTATCGGCGGTAAATAAGATGATTTTATCAGCGCCACCATTTTCACTGCTCATATTAATTTGGTAATTACCAAAACCAATGTTTTTAAGTCCCGTGGCATACAAACCATTATCGTGCATATAGGGTATTAAATCGTTTTTAAAAGGTCGCATTAAGGTATTACGACCCGCAGCACCAAGCTCCCCATCACCAAATAGTTTGATAAAACCGTTAAAAGAAAACTCTAAAATACCTTCACGGATATAATCGGTTTCAATAGTGATACTGCCACTGCTAATGCCATCTACTTCATGGTCATACACGGTATAGTTCACCGTATAGACTGCTTTACTATCACCGCGGAAAGTAAAAGAGGTATTCGTCACATCATTGGCATCTGCTAGTTTCACTTCTGCATTAAAGGCTTGTATTGAGACTAATTGAATTCTGTCACCTTCAGCATCTTCTACTAAAGGCCCAAATCCGGGAAAATTCATAATATCTAAAGTCAGTTCATTACCAACCCCTTGGGTACGACCATAGCTGGCATCATTAGCTGTTGGGGCTGTATTGATATCCCCGGAAACATCAATATTAATTAGACCAGTAAAGGCGAGGCCATTATCATCAACCACTGAATAGCTAACCTTAGTGAGGCCAATATCAACAGCATCGTAGCTAAAATCACCCTTTTCAGTAATAAAAGCTAAACCACTGCCTGCCACAATCGTTGATGTTTCAAAGATTGGGTTGGTCATGGCCAGCAGTTCACTGCTTAACTCATCGTAAATACTAAACTCAATGGTTTCACCGACCGAAGTGGCTTTATTAATATCAGGCAGTAGGTTGTCTTTAGGAATGACTTGATAGTCGTTACGCGCTTTCTGCACACCTTGTACAGCTGAAAAATTGATAGAAGCCCAGGCGCTTTTTTCTTCACCTTCAGCGCTTATGGTATAACGGTAATCACAACTGCCCGCTGTGTTGGGTCTGATAGTAAAAGATTGTTTTTCAGCATCAATATTACTTATCTGACAGGCCTGTGAATTACTTAATACTTCAATGTTTTTTAAACGGACATGGCTAGCTTTGCTATAAGCCACATAGTTAGAAATATTAAAAGTCAGTGGCTGATTCGGCTGGGAAAATTGCACTGAAGTATGAAAGTCCATCGCAGACAGTTGTGCTTCAGCTACTGGAGGTGGGGTAGGGGTGATAATATCGGGAGGAGTGATAGGTGTAGTATCATTTTCATTGTGACAGGCAACTAAAAGGCTAGTGAAAACAATCAGGGAAAAATATTTAAAAAACCGTTTCATATTCACCTCTTAAGCAATATTGATGTTTGAGAGGCGCTATTTTAGAGGATTAGTTTTGTGACAACAGGGCATGTCGATAGCGGAGAATTTAACTATGCCTAGTTGCCAGTGATAAAATTAAATAACCTGAGTGCTGGTTAAATGGATTTAGAAGAACTGATCACGGTATGTACTTCGATATTTTGCCCTTTCGCTAATGGACGTCCCATCGGCACTGCGTTTTCGGTGTTAAAAATAACGCTACCAGAAGTTGTAGTAATCGGTATTGCTTTTTCCATTGGCAGGCCGTTCATTTTGAGCTCTGTAAAGGTAAACGGCCAATTCATATCTTCAGTGCCAACAACGGTATCAATGGCATTCATTGTCCAACTGGCATCGTTGAGCAGGTCGCCTACCGCCTCAGTTGTTTCACCCTCAATGATTCCGTCTTCCTTACAGTTACCTGTGGTATCACCGTTAGTGCAAGCGCGATAATGTAGTTCTAGAGTGATATTGTCTGAGGTAAATACACCGCTGTTATCAGCAACTATTAATCCAGCAGAGTCTACATAGGGGACTAAGCCATTAGGCCCGGTAATGATCACCGAATCGCTGGGTAAAATAGAGGGGGTGATACCTTTCCAGTGTAGCGTGTTGGTTGCCGTGTTTGAGGCCGCCAGACTTGATAAAGGAAGGTACAATAAACTAAAAAAGATAAGTCGTTTAAGTTTCATAGCTAACCCTAATAATAAAATTATAAGGACTAACAATAGGGGGGTTCTTTGTTTATCAACAGGGCGATTTTAATAGTTTGTTGGGTAACAATGCCTAGTGGCTAAGAGATTCAATAGTTATTGAAGGAAAGATTGGTGCTCTTTTATCCAAGTTATCACGCCGTGGTTTGATAAAAAATCTTCGCGTTTGATAGACATTAGTTTACTTTGGCCCTGTGTATTTTCTATTTCAGTTTGGAATTTTTCAACTAACTCAAAGCCAATATTTTTGTATATCTTACCCATATTAGTATTGATAACGATACAGTATATTTCTTTGATATCAGTATCTTTGCAAATGATATCTATCATGCAGTAACAGTTATAAAGCCACCAATCGAAATTAAATCGGGTAAAGGTATGGCTAAATAAAAACTTATCCTTACTTACTCCTAGCTCTCGCGGTGTGCGATAAAAACCTTTTACATCTGCAATAAGGCGCGCTTTTTCACTGCTATCATGCACTGAGAACAGTGCGTGAGCACACAAGCGTTTTTCTTCATCTTCACAGGTCACCATAAATAGTTGGTTATCCTGTTGTAATTTCACTGCGGCTGCAATTCTCTCGGTTAAGTTTGCTTTTGGTAGGTCAAATACTCTTGCGGTTGCCGCGTTAATCTTTTCAATCTGTTTCACATCAGTAAGTGGATTGTTTGCGTTATAGCGGATGAACTTTGGGTTTTCAACCGGGTAATAAGCACGCAACAAAACCTCTTCTTCTAGGTAATGTGCATCTGCTAATTTTTGAAATTTATTACTTTTCGTTTCTGATAACTTAAGTTCTAGTTTACACAGGTATGCTAACTTATCGTATTTAGCAAAACTTAATAGATGCACAATACGCAGTGTGGAAGGGATAGAAACATTACGCTCCCAGCGGCTATAGGTAATCAGGTCAAGGTGTTCGAAGCTATCATCAAATAGAGAGAGTTGCTCAACCATCTCCGCTTGGGTAAGGGATAATTCATGACGAATTTGTTGTAATAAAGAAGATAGTTCCATTAGTTCCCTATGATATTAGTTATCAAACACTTATTTTGTTAAATACTAGCAAGTATAGATGAGAAAACCTAGATCTATACATCGCTTAGCTTCAGTGACTGCTTCTTAAGCGGGACAGGGAGGAGGCCTCTATTTATCTATAATCCCAAACAGCAAAAAACCAGCCGAAGCTGGTTTTTCATATTAACTAATCTTTTTATTTAACTGATAAGAAGATTATCAATGAAGCCTAAATTAGAACTG
>Ga0105355_10003919_pt1 | contig 12911 bp, 10 predicted proteins | sample GOMGulsemesocosm_2_FD_83508 | JGI IMG/M metagenome (GOLD analysis project Ga0105355, IMG submission 83508) | Methane-oxidizing microbial communities from mesocosms in the Gulf of Mexico - GOM9C Gulf of Mexico | ecosystem: Environmental > Aquatic > Marine > Cold seeps | place: Gulf of Mexico... | reverse complement strand
TAGACCTGCTTATGGAACTGACGGAGATTATTTCTCTAAACCTTCTGCTGAAGATATTTTTGAAAAAGTATACGATATGATGCACGAAACAAACCCTAATAAGTTTCCTTCTTTATTCTAAACATTAAATACAATATCATAAAATCCCCAATAAACATGATTGTTTATTGGGGATTTTTTTTTGATAATACATTTATTAACTACAAGGTTTTCAACAAACCCAATACTTCGGCTGAACTAGGATTGTATAATAATGCTTTATTTAAATGTGGCTTAGCAAGCGTTAAGTTCCCAAGGCTAATATTTACTTTTCCTAATAAAAGATTCATTGCATAATCAAAAGGGTATTGCTTGTTAATTTTTTCAGCAAAACTTTTAGCTTTCTTAAAATCTTTACGGGAATAATAAATTTGTGCCATCCTTGTATTAACTGTATAATTATTCACATCAATACTTAAAATAGCATTGTATAATTTAATTATATCTTCCCAGTTTTCTAAAGCCCCTGTAGGGTAAGCATATCCTAATTTTGCTTCAATAGAATTTGGCATTAATTTCATAGCATTTTTATAATATGTTTGAGATTTTAAATAATCACCATTCAAGTAGGTTAACCAGCCTAAACGAAGGTTTATTTCATAAGAACTTGCTATATAAACTTTATCCATTGCTGTAATTGCCTTAGCATAATCCTTATTGTACTCGTGAGGATAGCTTTCCGAAAAAGCTTTTGAAATATTTGTTTGGCCAAATGAATAGGCTACTATAAAAGTTAGCATTAAAGATAATTGGAGCTGTTTCATAATTTAAAATTTATATAGGATTCCTAAAAAAATTGAATTTGTGTTGTATGTTGTATTCTGAAAACTATCATCATTTTTCTCAGCTGTATAAGTTAACTTAACAGTAGTTTTAGGTGATAATAAATAATTTAAAGTACTCGATGAACGTTTTACAGATAGATTTTCATCGTTATATAATATCCCCGTTGAATAATCGGAAAACAACTGTTCCTTAATTTGTAAATAGCTCGTATTTACCCATAATTTATCCGTAAGAGAAATATTAATATAAGGCTTTATAATAACATCAGTATTACCATCGGAAAGTGACACAAACAAATCTGTAGCCAAGGTAACTCTATCCTTAAATATTTTTGGGACATAACTTAAACCAACTGAAGGAATGAATACATTTTTACTTTCAGAAACATTTTGTTGAGGTGCTCCTGGAGGTGTCATTGGTCCAATATTAGATTGTGTTTTTGATGTTTGGGTTAAGTAATTAGCATTAATATTTAACGCCATTCTGTTAAATCGCCTGGTATAGTTAGCATAAAATCCAAAAGTCATTGAAGGTACTTCTCTAGTTATGTTTTGGTTTCCAAAAGGTGTCTGCGCCATAAAAGACTCTTTAAACTTACTACTTGCATACACAGCTCCCACTCCTATTGATGAGGTATCAAAAAAGTAATTCCCTGATAAATTATACTGTACACTATTTAACTCACGATCTGATTCACTTTGTGCATAAGTACTTAATGAATGTGTAATACGAATGTTATCTGTTAAGCGATGTTTTAAGGATAATATCCCATAAAATGTATTGCTTATTTGAGAAGTATTTGGTTTTTTAATTCCTCCTTCTAGATAAACTGATTCAACAAACTTTTTGTCGTCACCAATTTCTTCTTTTGTAATATCAGTAAATTGATCATAAACCTGTTCAGCCAGTATACTTTCTCCCATATGCTGATAACACCAAAACAAGTATTTTTTTGGAAAATCCGTTTGATTATTCTGTATTGCTTTTTTTAGATAAGTTTCGGCAGTATAATATTGTTTTAAATTAAAATAGGCAATTCCCATTCTAACATTAAAGTAATAATAATCTAAATTTGCTTTCTCTCCCAAGTTCACCAACTCTTTCCATTTGGCATTGGTATACAGTTCAAACATTGTTGAATCAGTGGCTTTATAGTTCAACTCTTGAGAAAAAGAATTGAATACAGTTACCAGTAATATACCTACTATTATTTTTCGCATAAGACTATTTTATTATTATTTATTTGAAAAGAATCAATCTTACCATCCTTTATACAGAATGAATATTGCATTTCTTTATATACTTTTTTTCCTAGAGTCCCGACACAACTAGTCTCAAAAACTATTTCATTTGGGTTGTGCTCATTATCACAACTTTTAAACTTGAACGTATACCCTACTTTACAATAATGAAAAAACGGGGCTGTTAAATCATGTAATCCAGTAATAAATCTATTAAAATATCCAGTAATCATTAACTGGTCTTTCAACTCGATATCTTTATAATAACCAAGTAATACCTTTTGGGCTCCGTAGTAAAAATGCTGCAATAAACTTTCTTTCTTACCATAGAAATCAGTGAAATAGAATACTGTTCCGTTATTTACAAAATAAGCTGTACTCTTAGTTTGATGGCAATATATATACGACTGATTGTAAGCGTTTGTATAAACTTCCCATGTGATTTTTTCATTATCATAACTAAATTCAAAAGTTTTACCAGGAGTGAATGCAAAAGCCTCTGACAGTAACTTTGTTGTTTGCACATTTAAAACCGCATCTTTTTCCTTTGGGATTTCAAATGAATGAAATTTGTATTCATTCTCTTCTTTTGTAAGATGATACGCAATAGGATAACTAATTGTTTTAGAACCTATATAAGGTGTGGCCTGCAATTGGAAATGCAAATGTGGTTCAGGTGACCTCCCTGAACTTCCACATACCCCCAATAATTGTCCTTTTTTAACATAATCTCCTTTAGCGACTTTAAACGAATTTTTACGAATATGTGACAGTTTACTATAAAAATGCTCGCCATGTTTTATGATGATTGTATTTCCCCAATTGTTTTTTAAGTTTACCTCGTTTATTTTATTATCATCAATTCCATCCAACACTTCTATTACGTATCCGTCTGAAGGAGCAATTACTGGTAAATCATAACAATGGTAATCCTTTACATCCATTCCTAAATTATCGTATGTCTTCCCCTCTTCATCAATAACATCAAAGTCCCAAGCAAATTGCCACTCTCCTTTATGAGTAATATTCCCTGTATGTCCTTGAGAAATATTCCATTCACCAATTACTGGCAATCCAATATGAAAATAACTGTCCTTGTTAAATCGCTTTACAGCATTTAAATGCTTGTAATGATTTTTCTCTGGAGAAAATTGCTGTAAACTGACCAAAGTAATCCCCGATGCCTTATATCTAGTAGCCATTGCTCCCAAAAACAATAAGGTAACAATATTAAAAGGCAAGGAATATAATGGCAAGTTAATATGTACAAACAAAGTATGAAGCGCACTAATTAATAATGCAATAACTGGAATCGTAAACAACAACATTAAATATGATTTCCTTGAAGGAACTACAAAGAAACCGCCCAAGGCTATTGCCGTTAGGATAAAATTAAATCCAATGTAAGAATATATTAGCTGGGAAAAATCACCTCCAAAAAAATGATAAAACCAAAAACCAATGCTAAATCCGAAAATAGACAAACCAAACGCTATCCTTGAATAATACAATATTCCTACAGCTATTATCAATCCAGCTAAATCATTAAATTGAAAAAAAATAGCCCCTAATGATCGCAAATATAAATGTATTACATCTGCAAATGGTAAAGCACTTATTGTGTCGGAAACTACAATAAATAGCCCTGGGAACCACTCCGCTAAAGACAATACTTCTTTTTCATGCAATTCCAAAGATGAAAAATTGGAAGTACCCAAAATAATAATCCAAATCCCTATTAAAAATGGAATACTTAAAAAAGGCAACCCTTTTTTAGATAAGGTTATAATATACCACACCGTAAGAAATAAAGTAAGTATAGAGGTTAGCACTAATAGCATAAAAAATGAGCTATTAAAGTCATAAAACATTCCTAATGCTATCCCAACCATTAAGGAGTTATAGGTATAGGAACCATCTCTAATTAATTCTTGATTAAAATTAAAAAGAGAGGCGGTAACCTGACAAACCACAATACTTAAAACCCCACTAAATCCTGCTCCAATATCAAAAAAACTAATAGCAATTAATAATACTGCCAATACTTTATCGTTGGAAAAGAAAATTTGGGAATAGCTGTTTAAAATGCCATTCCCGTATAGTTTTACTGTTGCTGATATACTAATATTATTCAAGGGCTATAGTTTAAATTCTTTCAAATAAGCTGGTGACAATTCATCCTTTTCTAAGGTTTCTAAGGTTTCTTTGCTTCGTATAAGATGCACTTCCTTATCCATACCTATCATTACTATAGCTGGACGTAAAGATATAAACTGCATTGATTGCGTAATATTGTACGCTCCCATATGATGTACTACAACTTGATCTCCTGTTTTTAATGGTGGTAATGTAATGTTTTCTCGTACCACATCAATATTCATACACAACGGCCCGTAAAGTACTGTATCTTCAGTGTGCTGTCCAAATTCTTGAGCTGGAGATATTTTATGATCATACCAAAAAGAAGTGAACATTATATTGACCCCGAAATCCATGATTGTAGCTCTTCTACCATCTGATAATCTTTTATTAGAAATAACACTCCCTAATAAAAACCCTGCATCATCAACCAAAGCCCTTCCTGTTTCCAAATATAAATAAGGCAATTCATCAGGTTGAAATCCTGCATTTAATATTGCGGTAGAAATAACCTCAGCATATTCATGTATTTCAGGTACAGTATCTGAGCCACTTAAATAAGATCCTTTTAACGTGTTTTTAGAGCAAAAACCTCCACCCATATCTAAATAAGTAATTTCTTGACCGTATTGTTTTTTAATACTTAATGCTAACTCAGAAAGTTTACTTGCTGCAACACCGTATGCATTTGGTGTTAACATATAAGTTCCAATATGACAATGTAGTCCTACAAGGTTTAATTTCCCGGCGGCCATTATTTTATTTACAGCATCCCAAGCTTGTCCGTTTTCATAATTGAACCCAAATCTATCCCACATAGGATAAACTCCAGTATCCATATTCACTCGAATTGCTACTCTTGGTTTTTTATTTAAATCGCCTGCAATTTCTGTTAAACGATATAACTCATCTAAATGATCAATATGGATCGGTGAATTATTTTTAATAGCTACTCTTAAATCGTCGTCTGTTTTATCTGGTCCATTAAATAAAATTTTATCTCCTGGAACTCCATTATTAAGTGCTTTTTCATATTCGAAACGAGAAACAACTTCTCCCCACGATCCTTCTTGGTGGTATGTGTTACAAACTGCATTTAAATAGTTTGTTTTATAGGACCATGCAAACTGTACTTTTGGATATCTGGTTTCAAAAATTCGTTTTGCTGATCGGTAGTTCTCTCTTATCTTTCTTTCAGACATGACAAATAATGGAGAGCCATATTTATCTATTAAACTACTTACTGATACACCATCAATATGTGTCAAAGGGGCGTACTCCGTTCTTGTTCCAAATTTATTCATCAAGCCCGTATTTAAAGGCTTTATAATTGGTCTTTCGTATTGTAATTTTTCCATTGCTATTATCTTTTATGGGGCTAACCAAAATGGCCTAACTCCTGTTTTATAATTCTCCTTTAGTTGAAATTTTTTCAAATTCTGACATATCAACGATCATATCGTATGAATATCGTATGAACATTTTACCTACTTCATACTCTTTAAAAGGAGCTACAGAATTACCCATTCCATAATTTACTAATGATTCTATTTGATTTTGTCCTGCTCCGACTGTTAAATAACACCATGCGGGAAAACGAGGGTTAATTTCTATTAAGTAATACTCATCTTCAGTAGTTTTTATAAACTCTAATTCAAAAGGGCCTTTCCATTTGGTAGCTTTTACTAATTTTTCCGTTACTTCTAAAAGCTTCGGGTCATCAAGTGTTACTCCTGCCCATGCCTTACCTTTATCAGTAATATATAATTTTCGCATTGGCACAGCTCCTAATAAATTCCCTTCTCCATCTCCTATACCACATACATTAACTTCTGAACCGTGTACAAATTCTTGTATAATTACTGGTAAACCCCATTGTGCATTTATCTTATTAAAATGCTGAATGGCTTGACCAGAAGTATAAGCTATTTTAGCATCGTAAAACTTCCCTTTAATTACCATCGGAAAACCAAATTCATCGGTTAATTTAGGTATCTCATGCGAGTTAAAAAGCATTTTTGCAAAAGGCACTTTTATATTATGTTCTTCACCATAATCATATAAGTTAACTTTATGTCTCGCTTCAAATTGCTCTATTGATGGTAGTACCATCTTTATTCCTAACTCTTGATCAAATTGATCTTGAATTTTGATGAAATTATACAATTCCGCATCGAAATTAGGAAATAGAAAATCTAAACCTTCCACTGTATTTATATGATGAAAACGTTCAAGTAAAACTTCTTGTCCCGCTGATGGGTATGGAATTTGATATGTTTTATCTACTAGGTCATGCATATAAATTCCGGGTTCCATAGTTTCGTATGATAGTCCTATAATTCGGACATCAAAACTAGTAGCATCTCTTAATGCTCTTATTACTGCTATTCCAGGACCAGGGCTATCAATAGCGTTTAATCCTGTTACTGCAATAGTATAAATAGGCTTACTCATAATTATTCGCTTTCAGCTAATTTGTAATTAACCAGCATGCTTTTAAAATCATACAAGTCCTTTTCAATAGCATCCTTATCTGTCATATATCCTTTTAAGATATAAGTGATAATTTCACTATCATCTTTACCGTCTTTTAATAATTTTAGTATTTCTTGTCCGACTGGGTTTAAAGAATATGAATCACCTGTTGATGGGTTAAACAAAAAACCAGAATCACTGATTGCTATATTTTTTTTTACTTTCATAATTTACTGAATTTAAACACTAAACTGATTTCTGTAAAATAATTTAGTATGATTATTAAGATAATGTAAATGTATGCGGAAGAGAGATTATAAGTATTACACTATTTTGTATAAAATGTGTAACATTTTGGAAAAACCTCGAAAATACCTGTAAAAACAACACTTTTTAATGTTGTTAAAAAATGTTAAATTATAGACTCTAAGGGTTTTCTGTACATTTCAGGAGCTTCTTTGAACTGAGAAATCGTAACTCCTATGTTTTTTTTAAACTGATTACTAAAGTATTGAACACTACTATAATCCATCATAAAAGCAATTTCACTTACAGAATATTCATTCCCTAACAACAACTCTTTTGCTTTCTCCAATTTTAGTAGAATAATATATTTTTCGAGTTTTGTTCCTGTAACCTGAGAAAAAACTCTACTTATTTTATCGTAAGGTAATTGTAGCTTATCGCTTATATATTCCGAATTTCGTATAAGTGAGTTGGCGTTAAATGATTTGTAAATTAATTCAATGGCTGCTATTTTAGTTTTTTCAACTATTTCTACGTTTGGATCTACTATTACACCAAAGCCCAATTCTTGTAACCAATTTATTATTTCAACGTTAGAAACAGCAGCATCATTATATGTATAGCTAATTATCCCTAATGAAATATCAGTTATAACCACTCCTTCTATAGATTTAAAATACAGTTCAATTAGCTTAATACAGCTATTACTGAACATGTTTTTTAAATAAAAAGTTTCTGTTTTATTCATTTACAATAACAATTGAATCAATGTTTTATGGATTATAAAACCAAGTTAGTTATTATTCTTATCATGACAAGCATCTTTATTCTAAAAATTATCTTAAACTATTAGAGCATAAAAAAGCTCCATTACAAATACTAGTAATGGAGCTTTTATTTTCTATAATTACATTGACAAACCTCTATAAGTTTATTCAACCGCTTTTTCAAAAGTCACTTTTCCCCCAACGATTGGAAGCATTAATTTTGTTCTTTTTAAATCAACTGTTAACTCTGTTCCTGGACTTGGCAACAAAGTATAATTATTATCACTTGAAAATATCATCAATCCAATTTGTTGTCCTTTTTCAATTATCTGATCATCTGGCATTAAATTGAATGTCATATCATAAAATTTCCCTGGAACCAAAGGGTTACTTTCAGTTAATGAAGAATGATTTTGAGGATCTGCCCAACCACGAGTAATTATATTGTCAGTAATTACAACATCGTCCTCTTCACTCCAAGGCAATGACACTAACCATACTGATAAGTTTGCTGCAGATTTACTACTAGCCAATTTTATTGTAATTTCAATTTCTCCAGAAATATGAATATCTTTTGTCAACTTAGGACTTACATAAAGTAATCTATTTTTTGATGACTCATTTTTTGCTAAATCTTTCCCTGAAAAAGAATAATCATCTATCAAGGTAGCCTTCTCCTTTTCCTTAACTTTTTGAGTATTTAATACTCCGTTATTCATTTTACCCGAGCTTAAATAAAAACTCACAGGTGAAGCCTCTGGGTTTGGATATTCAGCATATGGAGTTGGGTTACTCTGCTCATCATGCTCTCTAACAATCCATGAACGTGCATCATTTTCTACTCCATTTTCAATCCCATGTAAATAACGTGTAAACCATCTGTTCATTATTTTAATTGGCGGAGGACCACCATGACCATTTTGGTGGTAATAAATTTGGGTTGGAAGCCCCATTTTTTTCGCTCTCTTATATATTCTATAACTATGCTCCGGCATTACATTCCAATCATTAAAACCATGCGACATTAACAATGCTGCCTTCATAGGTTTCATATCATTTAAATAATCACGTCCTGCCCAAAAATCATTATAATCTCCAGTAATTCTATCCATACCTTCCATCATTTCTTTATCTCTTACCGTGGCATTATTGTATGGGCGTTTAGCTTCATCACCACTATGAATAAAATCATACAATACATCAATATCCTCTCCTAAATACCCCCCTGGTGATCTTACCAAACCATTTGACCTATAATAATGATAATATGATGTATTTGGTGCTATAGGAATAATAGCTTCTAACCCTTCCACTCCAGTTGTAGCAGCTGCTAATGGAATTGTTCCGTTATATGAAGTACCGGTCATCCCAACCTTACCTGTTGACCAAAATGCAGTAACAGTTTCTTTCCCTTCTGGAGACTCATATCCTTTTATTCTACCGCATAACCAATCAATTACTGTCTTAGGAGCTAAAGATTCATTATCTCCTCCAACTGTTGGTGCTCCTTGTGATAATCCAGTTCCGGGTGACGATGAATGCACTACAATGTACCCTCTTGGCACCCATTTTTTAATATGTGAATTTGAAATAATCGGGCGTTTTCCCAAACGGATAACTTCTGGGTGCACTCTTTCTTGTTCTTTTTCCCCAATTTCATGTTTCACATCCCAAAACAAGCCCTTTACATCTCCTGCAACTCCTGCGAAATATGGGCTGGAAACGTAAATAATTGGGAGCTTTAATCCTTCCGTTTCTGTTTGTTTAGGTCTAGTAACTGCTACATGCATCCTGTCTAATTTCCCATCACCATCGGTATCAAATTCAGTTTCCACCCACAAATCATGACGAATCCATTTTTCTGCATCAGAAAAACCAGGTACAATTTGTGCTTGTCCGTCTTTAAAGAAAGGAAGTGATTTTATCGTTTTTACATTTTCTTGCCCATTTACTTTGAAAATGAACACTCCTAAAATTAAAATGTAAATTTTTAGATTGAATACAGGTTTCATCATTAGTACAAGTCTTTTATTAGTTATACAAGTAATATATCTTAACTAACACAGTAAAATATATGCTTATCAGTTAGCTAACGAAAATAGGTGTTTTGATAAACATTTACCGTTAAAAATTTCCTAATATATTATACTAAATTACCTCTAAAAAGATTTTTCAGGTATAAATTTAACTGATTTAAAATGTCCCCCCCCTAATTCATGCGCTATTTTTATCAAAAAAATTAAATTAAATTATAACTAAATAATTAACATCAATTATTTTCCCTCTTTAAAAGTATAAGCTTTTAAAAAAAATAACACATAATCATTTAAAACATCCTTTATTCCACTTACATATATTTTGTATCTTTAAGTATTCACTTACTACTAACTTATGCTCACAAAACAAGAAAAAACAGAATATAGGAGTTCCCTATTTTGTCATTTAGACGGTCTCGCAACAGCTACAACTGCATATGCATTACACAAAAAAGGAGTTTTAGATTATCTCTTGAAAAATGAGAAAATCACATTAAATAAACTTTCAAAAGAGTTTAGTGCTAATGAAGGCTATTTAAATGTCGGCTTAAGAGTTCTATGTTCTCAAGGATGGCTAACGCAACTACATGAGGAAGATGAAGTTTATTTTACAACCAACAATAACAGCAAAAAAGCTTTTAAATTAATTCCTCTATTTGAAGACTCCGTAAATCTATTAAAATACAGTGTTCAATTCCCTGAAGAACGTATTGGAGCTGATGCATTCACAAGTTTTGATCACATTTTTAAAAAGCTAGTAAACAATTATGGAATCACCGAATTTGACCCCGTAGAAAAACAAGTTTTAAAACATATTGAAGGAGTAGTTCTCGCTCCTATTATTGTTTTATTAGGAGTAAACGGGATGTTTCACAAATACTTTATGGAAGCTTCTTTTAGAGCTCAAGAGTTTCATAAGGACCCTGAAAGCTTTAAAAAAATATTAGATTTTTTCACTCACTTAGAGTGGTTTACAAAAAAAGGTGACACCTATCAATTTACAAATAAAGGATTGTTTTTTGCTAAAAGGGCAAGTGCCTATGGAGTTACTGTGTCATACCTTCCTACTTTTGTACAACTAGATGAATTATTATTTGGGAATCCGTTAGTTTTAAATTCTACTATAAACGAAACAGAAAAGCATGTACACCGAGAAATGAATGTTTGGGGAAGTGGTGGAGCACATAGCACATATTTTAAAGTGGTCGACGAAATTATCATCAACATATTCAATAAACCTATTGAAGAACAGCCTAAAGGAATATTAGATATGGGTTGTGGTAATGGTGCTTTCATTCAACATATATTTGAAGTAATAGAACACCAAACTTTACGAGGAAAACTATTAGAAGATTACCCACTATTATTAGTAGGAGCAGATTTTAACCAAGCGGCCTTAAAAGTAACTCGAGCCAATTTAATTAAAGCAGATATTTGGGCAAAAGTTATTTGGGGGGATATTGGAAGACCCGATTTACTGGCAGCTGATTTAAAAGAGAACTACAACATAGCTCTTAAAGACCTATTGAATGTAAGAACTTTTCTTGACCATAACAGAATTTGGGAAATGCCGTTAAATACCACAAATAGGACAAGTACTTCTACTGGGGCGTATACCTATAAAGGAAAATATATTAAAAATAGTCTAGTAGAAGATTCTCTATTAGAACATTTATTAAAGTGGAAACCATACACTGAAAAATTTGGTTTATTGGTTATCGAACTACATACTGTAACTCCGGAATTAGTGGCAAAAAACATTGGGAAAACAGCGGCAACTGCCTATGATGCTACTCATGGTTATTCCGATCAGTTTATATTAGAAATTGATGTTTTCCATAAAATTGCTATTGAAGCAGGGTTACATCCCGATTCAAAATACGCTACAAAATTTCCAAATAATGAATTGGCAACCGTAAGCGTCAACTTATTAAAAGGACATTAATATAAGTAATACGACTAAATACTTAACAAATAATTAAACTAGTCATGACAATTACCGAATTCACCATACGACTTTTGTCAGCTGCTTTTGCTGGAATGCTTATTGGATTTGAAAGACAGTGGAATAACAAATCTGCAGGAATTAGAACCAATACTTTGGTTGCAATAGGTGCTGCACTTTATGTACTATTATCCATTAACATCAATAAAGAAAGTGATGGCATTACAAGAATTATTGGTCAAGTTATAACAGGTATAGGATTCTTAGGAGCTGGAATTATTTTTAAAGAAGGTTTAAATGTTCGCGGACTGACTACTGCCGCAACCGTTTGGTGCAGTGCTGCTATTGGATGCCTTTCTGCTGCTGGCTATTTTATTGAAGCCATTATTGGAACTGGAATAATTTTACTTGTTAATTTAGCACTAAAACCTATACACAAGTGGTTGTTTCATCGAAATAAGAATTAATTCATTATTTTAAACAACAACTCTTTCAATAAATCACTTTGTGGTAAATTACTAGCCCCTACTCCTTTACTCTTTAAATCAGCCTCACGCAGTAATGCAACCACCTGACTTACTTTTCGCATAGGATAGTTTTTCCCTGCAGCCTGATATTCTTTCACAAAAAACGGATTGACCTTTAATGCTTTAGCTACACTAAACTGAGTTTTATCGGTCAAGGCATGGTATTGCAATAATTGTGAAAAGAAATTATATAATAAAGATACGGTTACAACAGTTGGATTGTCTTTTGGGTTTTGAGCAAAATAATTAATAATTCTATTTGCTTTTAAGATATCACGTTCTCCTACTGCCTTACGCAACTCAAAATTGTTATAATCCTTACTAATACCTACATTCTCTTCAATATGTATTGGCGTAATCTCTGAGCCTGAAGGCAACACCAATTGTAATTTATCTAATTCATTATTTATTTTCCCCAAATCTGTTCCTAGAAACTCCACTAACATTTGAGCAGCTTTTGGGTTAATGGTATATTTTTTTCCTGATAAAACTCTTCGTATCCAGTCAGGTACTTGATTGTCGTATAATTTTTTACTTTCAAACAATACTCCTGACTTCTCTATTGTTTTATATAACTTCTTACGCTTATCAAGTTTTTTATATTTATAACAAATTACAAGGATTGTAGTCGGCTGTGGATTTGCAGCATAAGCTTCCAGCTTATCGATTGTTCTACTTAAATCCTGAGCTTCTTTAACCAACACCACTTG
>Ga0105355_10003910_pt1 | contig 12924 bp, 9 predicted proteins | sample GOMGulsemesocosm_2_FD_83508 | JGI IMG/M metagenome (GOLD analysis project Ga0105355, IMG submission 83508) | Methane-oxidizing microbial communities from mesocosms in the Gulf of Mexico - GOM9C Gulf of Mexico | ecosystem: Environmental > Aquatic > Marine > Cold seeps | place: Gulf of Mexico... | reverse complement strand
GATATCGATGCGTTAATGGCGCACTTGTTTGCCACTACCGATTTAGAACGCAGCTATCGTGTGAACATGAATGTGATCGGTCTAGATGGCCGCCCACAAGTAAAAGATTTACGTTCGATGTTAGTAGAATGGTTAGAGTTCCGTACTCAAACTGTTCGTCGTCGTTTGCAGCACCGTTTAGATAAAGTGCTTGCGCGCTTGCACATCTTGCAAGGTTTGATGGTTGCGTTTTTAAACATCGATGAAGTGATCGAGATTATCCGTACCGAAGAAAAACCGAAAGTTGTCTTTATGGATCGCTTCGGTTTAACCGATATTCAAGCAGAATCGATTCTAGAATTAAAACTTCGTCATCTGGCTAAGTTAGAAGAATTTAAGATTCGTGGCGAGCAAGACGAATTAGAAAAAGAACGTGACCAGCTAGAAAAAATTCTAGGCAGTGAGCGTCGCTTGAAAACCTTAATCAAAAAAGAATTAACTGCCGACGCAGAATTGTTTGGTGATGATAGACGTTCACCTGTTGTTGCTCGTAGTGAGGCAAAAGCTTTCTCTGAAACTGACTTATTGGGTAGCGACCCAGTGACGGTTGTAATTTCCGACAAAGGTTGGGTGCGTGCGGCGAAAGGCCATGACGTAGATGTAGAAGGTTTAAGTTATAAATCTGGTGATAAGTATTTATTATCTTGTACTGGGAAGAGTAATCAAAATGCTGTCTTCATTGATGACGGAGGGCGAGCGTATTCTGTGCAAAGCCATACTCTGCCATCAGCACGAGGGCAGGGCGAACCATTGTCGGGTCGTTTAACCGTTCCTTCGGGCATCGGCTTTAAAGGCTTAGTGATGGGTCCAGATGAAGATCATTACCTAATGGCGACTGACGCTGGTTATGGTTTCATTACTCAGCTAAAAGATATTCAAACCAAAAACAAAGCCGGTAAGGCAATGTTGACGGTACCGACGAATGCGCAGGTTCTATCCCCTGCGAAAATCGACAGTATCGAAAAGTCTTGGATCGCTGCCATCAGTAACGAAGGCCGCATGCTGGTATTCCCAGCCGCCGATCTGCCAGTAATGGGTCGCGGTAAGGGTAACAAGATGATTAGCATACCAGGGCCGCGAGCAAGCAGCCGTGAAGAACTAATGATCTCGGCTGTTGCCTTTGGTGAAACCGATACCTTGCTAGTACATTCCGGTAAACGCCACACTAAGTTGAAGTTCTCTGACTTAGAGCACTACTTTGGTGAACGTGGCCGTCGTGGTAATAAACTACCGCGCGGATTCCAGAATGTGGACATGGTTGAGATTGTGCGTAAAGAGAAGTAGTTCTTTCGCTAACAAACCATAAGCAAATAGAAAGCCCAAGGAGTGAAAGTTCCTTGGGCTTTTTTGTGGCTACTCTTTCTCTGCTAAATCAATGAAATGCTCCTCTAGCATCATATATTCAGTCTTCGTTCTTTTTAATTCATCTTTCAGTTGTACTTGATTATCGTTGCTGTCTAATAGGTCTAGAAATTGAGTCTCTAAGAAATTCTTTTCTGTAAGAGCTCTTTCCAAAGCCTGTTCTATTTCTGAGATGTCATTGCTGATTGATGTCATATCGATATCAGTGTCGCTATCGGCAGAGGTTGCATTTTTAGACTCTTCTTCCAATATTAAGTAGCCCTGCATTAATTGCTCTAATTCACTATTTTGATTTTCTATTTTTTGCTTCTGTTGAGTGATCGTAACGGACATCTCATTCAGGATGCTGTTACTATTTTCTTGGTTCTCTACTTGGTTCTCTACTTGATTGTTTGAGTCTGGGTTTTCAGTATCTAGTTTGCTGTCATGAGTATTGCTACTATTAGTATTGCTGGCGCTAAATTCGTTGGTATTTAGATTGTCCATTTCGGACTTGTCTCTTAGTAGCCTTAGTTTTATTAACTCTTGTTTTTGTATCAGTAGTTTTTCTTCAATAAAGGTTAATCTGTTATTACCTTGTCTTATCTGTTTTCTTAATATGCTGACGGTATCTTCGTAGGCATTAGATTGTGCCTTGAGACTCGCGAGCTGTGCTTTAATATATCGTTCTTTCGTTTCATGATCTAAGCTATCGTTGTTTTCAATGACTTCAATTTCTGCCATAGCATCTTGCTGTTGCTGATTAATTGCTTGTAAATTGGCAATGCACTCTTGCTGTAATTTAAACTCTTCTATCGCTATGGGTGTATTGCCAGCATCTTTTTTATACTTAGAGAACATTTCTTTCAGCTGCTGGATTTTTCCTGCGATTAAGACCTCGTTAGAAGCTGTCTTTTTAATTCTATAATATATATACCCCCAGCTAATTATTAATAGCGCGAGCAGATTAATCATTATGAATATTAGTACTTGAATTTTAGACAAGGGATCTCTCATTTTCATGTTAGATATGACTCATAATGAGTATAGAACATTTTTTGTACTCGTTTGATTGTCCTGATGGGGAGTAAAGTCACATTATATTCACTTGGTATGGCGTATTAATTAAGCTGAGCTAATCTATAAGGAGGCAATACTTTCCTTTGAGGGTAGTGATGTGGCGGGACATAGGGTGAAGCAGAATGAAAATACTTATTGTGGATGACAGTAAGGCAATGCAACATATTGTGAAGCGTGGCTTAGAGAAGTTAGGTTATGCTGATTTGGAATTCGTCTTGGCTTCTAATGGTATTGATGCATTGAAGATAGCGCAAGAGTGGCAGCCCCAATTAATACTATCTGATTGGCACATGCCCGAAATGACGGGGTTAGAGCTGATGCGTGAGTTAGATAAAGCCATGCTGGATATTGATGTTGGCTTTGTCACCACGGAGTCATCTCCTAAGCGAATTAAAGAAGCGACAGATGCTGGAGCTCTCTTTGTCGTGAGTAAACCTTTTGATGCCGAGACCCTACATAGTGCTGTATTACCTGTCATACAAAGAAGAGGGGTTCAACATCCGCAACTCGATCTTGAAGTTGAAAACGAGGTTAAAAATGAAGTTAAAGGTGAAGTTAAAGATGAAGCTTCACAGGATGAAAGTGGTAAGCTAGATATCGTCATGCCTAAAACTGAATCTTTGCAAAAAGCATTGAAGTTATTAACAGTTAAAGAAATTTCGGTTTCAACTAAAGATATTGATGATCCTAAAACTAGCTGGCTGCCTTGTGTCATCGGATTGTTCGGTTTAGATAATGAAAAAAACATTAAAGTAGTTATTGTATTTGATATTTTGGCTTCGATGATTTTGGGGGCTGATTCAGGGGTAATATCCAAAAATAAGATTGATGTGGCCATTAAAGATAAGGTAATCCCGAAAGATATTATCTCTAATTGTGAACGGGCTTTAAGTATGGTCAGTTTAGTAATTAATCGTGAAATCGCTAGCCGAGAACTTACGATGATTAGCATGTCTACACTAACCGCTAATATAGATAAACTCGCAACTTTAGTGGGCCGAGCAGGTGTGAAACGAATAGATTATGATGTTTCGAATAAAGAGTATAAAAATGGACGTATTATTATTTTGTGTCCCTAGCTATTAAAAACATTATTCCTGTATGTAATAAAATATTGTACATATGTTTAGAAGATAAAAATGATAAAAATTGAGCACCAATCTGTTAATAATCGCTTTGTATTAACTAAAGATGAGAAGGAATGCATCTTAGAGTATAAGCTACTCGCTATTGCTGAAGATCAAACTACCGAAATTCAAAGAATTGACTTTAGCAGTACCTATGTTCCTTTTGCTTTGCGTGGACAGGGGTTAGCCGAGCAGCTGGTTGAAGTCGGCTTGGCTTGGGCAAAAGAGCAGGGCTTTCAAATAGAAGCCAGCTGTTGGTATGTTAAGAAATTTATATAGTTAATCTTACTTACAGTTAAGGATTTGTGAATAGCTACAGGCTGCTGGTCAATTTAATGGACTGGTTGCGCGTATTGGCCATGGTGGCGATACACTGTTGAATCAGCATTTAGCTTACTCGTTACATATCAAAATAATTCAACACTACCTTGCAGTTCTTGTTCATCATCCATATCCGTCGTACCACTTTCGATTGTTTCTGCAGCATTGGCATTGATTACAAGTTTGTTTTGTTGTTCGGCAATATAGGATAATAACCTTACTACACCACTTAGCGAGTCTTTCAATTCACTTGCAACATCCATACAATCTGATGTATCTAAAAATGTTTGATCGAGTCGGTTTGTAATACTTGCTTCTTGATCATCATCAAGCCCCATTCTGGGCAACATATTGTCGAAGTCGCTTATGGTTTTTCGCATTATTTCGTTGATTTTTTCTTGGCTATTATTTGACTGCTGGCTGATGTTGTCGAGAGTAATGCGAATAGCATTGGTACTTTTAGTTAGTGACTCCGCTTGTTTTATTATTTCTTTTTGGTTATCAAGAGCTAGAATTTTTTCATCAATAGAACCTAGAACAAAAGGGATAGTATCTTTTATTCTTCCATATCGCTCTGGATCTGATAATGGCATATTCTTAATTAATAAGGTGACATGGCGGAAATTACATGCTGTTCTACAGCCAAAGTCATAAAATCGACCTTGGTTTTTTATATGTAATAATAGGTCCTCCTCCAAAGGAGATATGATCTTGTCAGTACTTGATTTGTAAGTATCGCCCTGGGATGAACGTATGACTACTGAAGTATTCAAACCAAATTCGTTCATGGTATTAAACAGCTCATTAACTAAGTTATCAAACGACGAAATGCTGTAGATTTTCTCAACGAATCGTATCGCGACACCTATTTCTGCACTGCCTTTAATCGCATCTTTAGCAATTTTCTCAGCTGTTTTAACTTGATTGTTAAGCGTTTTTTTTGATTCAGTTTGTTTATATATATAATTTACTTTGGCATTAATGAGTTCTTTTTCACAAGGCTTTGTTAGGTAATCATCCCCACCTGATTCAAAGCTAATGAGTCTCTCACGAAGTGAGCTGCGCCCCGATATGAAAATGATGGGGATGTGCTGGGTAGCCGTATTTCGTTTGATATCCTCGCAGGTTTCAAATCCATTTTTTCCTGGCATTTCGACATCAAGTAAAATGATATCAGGCTGCCAGTGAGTTGCCTCATTTATTCCTGTTAGCCCATCACAAGCAGTTTTAACTTCGTAATTATCACAGATGGCGTTGCTTATAAACTTTTGAGCGGTAGTATCATCGTCAATAACTAATACTTTTGGATTGGGAAAAGACATTATTGGTTATTGTCCATGTCATTATATTTAATCTTTATTATTAGACTAGGCACCTAAGTTTATTAGTGAAAGTACTTAGATTTAATCGGTATAAAATGGTATTCGGATAGTTAATTAGTATCTAGGCATATAACAGAGAGCGAATTCTAAGGTTTGTTAGATCAGATATTCATCAAAGGTATAGAGCTATGGGGTAGTAAGCTAGGTATTAGCCAGTACTCTGAACAGATAGAAGTACGCTGCTGGTATGCTGAAAGTTTTATAATCCTTTACCGATTTTAAATTCTGATAAGCTACCAACAGCTTTACTTAAAAATCTCATTTAGAATTAATAAGCTACTGAAATACGTTGAGACATATATTCTTTTTTCTCTGCTTGATCAATTAAAGCCACTGCATAATCTTGAGAGGATATCTGACTCTTCCCATCATCATTGGTTAATAGCTGGTCGCCGCCAATACGATATTGACCACTGCGTTCACCGGGGAATATCTCTGCGGCTGGGCTGACAAACAACCAATTCACCAGGCTCTTGGATTGACAGAAAACCTCTAACGCTTCGGCTTGAGCAAGGGCTTCATCTTTATATTCTGCCGGAAACTCAGGCACTGTTGCGAGTGCTACTCCCGGGGCAACTTCTAAACTGCCTGCACCGCCAACCCAAATTAAACGTTTACCCTCAGGTAACTCTGTTAATAAACGTTGGGCGCTCTTGGCGACCATTTCATGGTTGCCTTTTGCTCGGCCACCGATGGCGGCGATGACTAGGTCTGAATCCTTTAATGCTTGGGGCAGGGCTTGATCGCCCATCAAATCAAACCCATAGGCTTCTAATCCTTGTTGCTTTAATTCATCGACATCACGGCTAATGGCAACGACCTCATGTCCCCGATTTAGCGCTTCTGTCATTGCGCTTGAACCTAACCAGCCTGTTGCACCTAAGATTGCTATTTTCATCATCTTCACTCTCTGTTTGTTTAACCTAGAGCCAGTATGTTTGTTTTTAAAAAAGTGATAAATAGTCTAATATAATTCAATTTATTTCATATATTGAAACAATGGCGGACGACATTTTATGGACAGGTTCAATGCGATGCGAACTTTTGTTGAAGTCGCCAATACGGGCAGCTTCAGCCAAGCGGCCGATCAGCTTGATCTTAGTCGGGTAAAAGTCACACGCCACGTGAAAGAGCTAGAAGACTGGCTGAATGTGCGCTTATTACATCGAACAACGCGCAGCGTTAGCCTGACGGCTCCAGGGCATGATTTATTACAGTATTGCGAGCGCATACTCGACCAAGTTGCGGGAGTTGAGCATCTAGCACGTAGCCATACCGAGGAGTTGGTGGGGGAGATTCGTATTGCAGCTCCGATTGGTCTTGGTCAAAACTTATTATTCGAGGCGATTGATGAGTTCACTGCCATGAATCCCAAAGTGGTTATGCAATTACAATTATCCGATGAGAATGCTCTGTTGGTCGAAGAACGTATCGATGTTGCTTTACGTTATACCCATCAGCCGGATGATAGCCTAATTGCTCGACGCTTAATGGCGATTGATAGTGCGGTTTGCTGTGCCCCTAAATATTTAAAGGAATATGGCGAGATTAACCAGCTTGAACAGCTAGCAGAGCATAATTGTTTACTGCACCTCGATCGTGATCACTGGAGCTTTATTGTGGCCGAGCAGACCCAAGCAATAAAAGTGAGTGGGAATATACGAGCTAATGATGTGGGTGTCTTAGTGAAAGCGGCGCTAGCGGGTAAAGGATTGGTGTATTTACCTTGCGATCTTGCGAACTCTTATTTACGCACAGGCCAGCTGGTTCAGGTCTTAGCCGACTATTCATTACCAAGCATGTCTTTATGGGCTGTGTATCTATCACGCAGCTACCAACGACCTGTGGTCCGTAGTTTTATCGATTTTCTTGCGCAGCAGTGGATGCAGGATATTCATTTAAAGTCGGCGAATGCTTGATCTAGCTTGCTATATAAAATCGCAGAAAAGCACTAGAATAGCGACATTGGGTTTTCAGATTTTTAGGCTGGTATATGCAAGACGAATTTTATATTGAAGATATGGCAATGTGGGATAGCAAACTGTTCATCAGTCACTACCCAGGCCATGAAGCGGGCGCGGCTGAATTAAAAGAAGTCTTGTATAAAATCAAGAATCAGCAAGCTAGCCAGATTGATAGTGAGGTGGCCGTTTTCGCTAAGCATGCTTTATTTGAAAGCGAATTGAACCTCTTAACACTGCCTGAAGAACCATTACAGAAATTACGTGCTCACGTAGAAGACTTAATCGGTACCATTGCCCATGCAGTGAACGAACCATTTTGGCCAGAAGGTGCCCAGGCGGATGTGGATGTGGTGGAATCTTGGTATCACATTACTGAAAACGGTGGCTATCACGATACGCACTCCCATCCTAATTGTTCTTGGTGTGGTATTTATTACTTGCAAGAAGGTGAGAGCAGCATTGATGATCGTAATGGTGTGAATCGATTTTATGATCCACGCCATGGCGCTGATCATTATCAAGATGCAGGTACTGCGTATTTATCGGCGGATGGCTTTATGGATTTTTCGCCGCTGGCTGGGCAGATTATTATTTTTCCGTCTTATTTAAAACATGCCGCTATGCCGTATTTTGGCGATAGCGACCGTATTGTTTTAGCTTTTAACTGTCAGGTGAATGCAAAGGCTTAACGTTTACAGGTGATTAAAGACCGATAGAAAATCCAGCGACGATTCTATCGGTTTTATTAAATTGGCCAAAAAAGTCTTCTGTTTTTCCATAAAAGTAATCTGCGCCTAAATAAACATCTATATTCGATTGCCAGTTATAAGTCACCTTAGGACGCAGTACTCCATCTCCATGATTAACTCCGTGTATGTGCTGCCAGCGTGTCGTTAGGGTTTCATTCAAAAACTTTGTTTCCCATAGCAGGGTTAATCTATCTTCATCGCGATCAGCAATGGCTTGCTGTAATTTATCCTCATTAAGTAATAGGGTCTGTCGATACCACTGCATCGAAATGAAGTGGTCTGATAGCCCTTGAAAATCTAACCCTATCACTGAACTTAATAAGTCACCTTTAACAATACTGGGGATAACGACATTGATTCCTTTTAAGGTATTTTCACTACGCTGATAACGGTCAGTTTCATAAGCTATTTCAGTACGAAGTGAAATGTCACCTAATACAGTGCTTGCACTGCCGCCAATCAAATGACTCGCTTCATATTGAAAATCAATAATCAATTGATCGTTATTGATTGTACTGCTCACAACTGGGCTATCTATGTAGTGATGTAAGTAATTCAAGGTAATATCCCAAGAGCTATCTTGTAGACTAATGAAATCACTGTAACGTAAACCGGTATCTCCAGACTTTGCATTTTTTTCTTTATGGCTAACGAGTTCAGAAATCCCCAATGCTGATAAACTTTCCGCTGTTATGTTTGGTACCAGCATGGGGCTAGTAAATTGATATGTTGAATTGTTTTCTGCTAGCGTATGTGTGCTAGTATCGGGAATAAGTAGCAACTGTAATATACCACTATCGGATGTGTTGATTTGAGCGTTTAGCATCCATAACGGAATTCGAGAATCGTCAAAATCATCGAGAATAAATTCACGAAAGTCTTGTGGGTTAATCACGTCTAATAACTTTAAACCATCGGCTTCACCCCATACTACTTGCTGCTTTCCTATGCGCCAGAAACTATTCTCACCATAGCTTTGCCAATACATTTCTCTGACTCTAAGAGTATTACCAGACTCATCTTCTAATTCATCTTGAGAATCAAAACGCCCTCTAGCAATAGCCATAATATCGCCGCTGAAAATACCCGCATCGATGGCCTCGCTGTATTCAAGGTCTAGCTGCCATTCGTTTTGTTGCCCTTGATTTTTCTTAGAATGAGATGAATGAGAAGTTGAATGAGCGCTTGAATGGGTGGCGTAAGCAGTTTGTTGCTTCAATATGGCACTGAAGCTATCAGCATAACGATCAGCAAAACTCATTGCCTCCTCAGCCAAACTGGCTGAGGAGGAAAAAAGTGGGAGTAAGATTAAAGGTAATTTTAAGATGGTGCTATTCATTTTGGCACACCTCGAGTCAATGCTTGGCGGCTAAATAAATTGTCTTTTACTGGCTTTTTATAATCCACTTCAGAGAAAGTAAACTCGGTTTTATGGCCACTTTTATGGTTGAGTATGGTGAGTTGGTGGCGGGTCCAATAACCATCAATCTGGCGGATATCACCGACATATAAGTCTTTCAAGGGATTTAAGTTCACATCCCAAAATTGGCCTTTTATTATGATCCAATTATCCTGATCAACCCAAGCAAGACTACGACCATAGCCGAGCTCTTTCGCCGCGTCATCGTTTTTAGGCTTACCTTCCAATAACAAGTATTCTTTGTCAGCCAAGCCATAGCGTGTGCGTTCTTCTGTGCTGATTGCTTCGCGACCTAAACTGGTAAAACTAAAATCCGCTAAACTTAGTTTTCCTTCTAATTTAATATCTTCGTACGTGGCATCAGTTCCTAAGAAATAATCTCCTCTATCCGAAGCTGAAATACGACGGGCTTTACGTAACGCAGGAAGATATAGCCATTGGTCGTCGTCTTTTTCTAGCTCAGGATAATCGTAGGTTAAGAAACCAGTATTTTTTATGTTACGTGGAGAGCGATAAAATAGAACGGTACGCTTTTCTTCACCGAAATATTTACGATATGAAATTGTTTTACGTTCGCGTATCTTGCCACGTCTATCGGTGAGTTTCATATCCATGAAGTTCACTCTATGATCGCCATCATCTATGGCGTTAATTTGTTCTGCGACCCAGTTGCCATTAGGGAGTTCAATATCACCCGCAGTGCTCTCGTTACTGGTCAATAATGTAGCGGTTGCGACTAAGGTTAACGCTAGAACTGTCAGAGTGGGGAGGCTGTTAGTCACAAGTATACCTGCTGCATTATTCGACGATTTTTCTCCGGTAATAAAGTTGGGTTTAAATAATAAAATCATAGCTGGCAAAAGCACCATGGAGAATAAGAAACTCGTCACCACCGCAATTGCAACGATAGAGCCAAAATTATTGAGTGGTACAACCTTACTTGAGATCAATACTCCAAAGCCTAGTGCAATGGCGAGTAAGTTAAAAAATAATGCTCGCCCTGTGGTTGGATAAAAACGTTGTAAAGCGGCGCTGATACTCTGTTCTTGTAAATAAAAACTGCGAATTCTATCGATGGTATGAATAGCAAAGTCGACCCCTAAGCCAATGGCAACCGCAGCAAACATAGTTGTGCCGATACCTAAAGGAATTTGGAAAAAGACCATGGCGGAGTAGACCAATAAAATACTGGTTGCTACGGGAATAAGTGCGTACATACCAGCAATTGGAGAGCGGAATAAAAGAGAAGATACTAGCCAGACTAAAAATAAAGCGATGCCCATGCCGCTAAAATGACTGAAGCCTAAATCTTTAATCCAGTGATAATTTAGGTTAACTCGGCCGGTAATAGTGGCGGTAACGGATGCATCATTAAATTGATGAGCAACATAGTTTTCAAGTTGTTCGACCAGCTCTTTAGTTTGGCTGAAGGCACCTTTATTAAGCATTACGCGGATGTTGGCATATTGATAATCGTAATCGACTTCCTCTTCAAAATCGTCAGGGCTAGAGGATGTTGAATAGAGCAAGAAGTACTGTGCAATTAAGTCGTTTTCTTTTGGGATTGTATAAAATTTATCATCCCCCTCATTTAATGCACGATTCATTTGCTTGAGGTAGTCGACAATGGATATAGAACCTTGCACTGGTGATAGGCTCTCTGCGTAAACTTGCAAGCTTTCAATTTTAGTCAGTACTTCAGTTGAAAATAATCCTTCTACACTAGGGGTTTCAATAACGATGTCTAGATAGTTTGTGCCATCGAAGCGGCTATTAATTGCATGATCGGCTTTATATAAAGCTTCATCGGGATGGAAAACATTGATTCTATCTTCGTCGACAATAACCTGAGTCGTCGCTAATATGCCGAGTGAAATTACTAGGATACTGATCGTCACCACGGTTTTTGTATAGTTCTGACTTATGTGACCTAGCGCCATCATCAGCTTAGCAAAGCTGTCTTGTTCATGACTGCGAATCTTTGTGGCGAGCTTAGGGTGTACCTCTGTTTTTAATAAGCTCATTACGGCGGGCAGCATAGTAAGAGAATATAGCCAAGCCGCACTGACACCGATTGCGGTAAATAATCCAAAGGCTTTAAACGGAGGCATATAGGCTGATGCGTATAAGCCTAGAAATCCTGCGGCTGTGGTCAATGTCGTTAGCGTAATGGGGCGCCACATTTCAGTTAATGCATATACCACTGACTCTTTTGCATCTTCTTGCGGGTGGAAGCTCCTACGTTCAAAGTATTCGCTATAAATGTGAATGCTATCGGCGACAGCAATACCAATTAAAATAACCGGTAGGGCATTAGTAATAACATAAAAAGGAATACCAAATGCCGCCATAGAGCCTAGTGTTAAAACGGCCGAGGCGAGAATAATCAGGTTGGCCATTAAGGTGGTAGAGATACGTAAAAAAGCGATAAAGATAATAATCGTGATGATCAAGCCTGCGAGTGGATTTAAACGCTTGGCATCGGCATCAATATAGCTGCCCATATAACCGGCGACGGCACCTTCACCTGCAATGTGTATTTCTAATTCGTCTGTTAGATCTAAGGATTCAACCATGCTGAGAATTTCGAGGTAGGTGTGTTCGACGAGAGCATCGTCGAGAATTTCAGCGACGATTAAGCTCGCGCTCTCATCACGGGCAACTAAGCTGCCTTGATACAGAGGGAATTGGCGAATGGCATTGCGTACTGCATCCGCCTGGGATTGCTCTGTGATGGCCCTGTCATAGAAGGGTTCGACCTCTAAGCCGTCGTAACTGCCAACAATATTATTCTCGCTGTATAAACTGGTAATGCCATCAGGATCGACATTATCGAGTTTAGCGATGGATTCCGTGATCTGGGCAATGGTATTTAAACCTTGGATCGTAAAGATGGATTCTTTAGCGGCTACGGCAATCACCATGGGATCACTTAGACTAAATAATTGCTTCACCTTGTCTCGATAAACCAGTGCCGGATTATCCGCGGCTAAAAAGGCATCGGCTCGGGTATCTTTAGTGAGTTGGGGCAAAAAACTCGCCATGGTAAAGATGAGCAAAAAACCAGCGGCTATGATGCGCTTAGGGTGATCAACAATCCAGCGGAAGAAATTCTGTGCGTTCATGATTTATCCTCTTTATTTATTAACTTATTATGCGTATGCATGTATTTAACTGTGCTTAGGTTAATAATGCATATGCATGTATTTGCTTAAAATGAATCCTATTTCCAGTATTAAATGAAAATTAGGTGCGTTTCATATCAGTAATTTTACGGCTTAACTCGATCAGTTGAATGGCGCTTTCATCACCTAAGCGAGTTTTCAATTCGGCTTGAGCTTTCGACCATTCTTTTTTCGCTTGCTGGTATATCTTTTTACCTGCTGTGGTTAGGCTTAACGCCTTCTCACGACGGTTAGAACCTTCTTTTACCTCGATATAGCCATCGCGAATCAAGGGCTTTAACGCTCGTGATACGGTTGCCTGCTCCATGACCAAGTG
>Ga0105355_10003905_pt1 | contig 12937 bp, 9 predicted proteins | sample GOMGulsemesocosm_2_FD_83508 | JGI IMG/M metagenome (GOLD analysis project Ga0105355, IMG submission 83508) | Methane-oxidizing microbial communities from mesocosms in the Gulf of Mexico - GOM9C Gulf of Mexico | ecosystem: Environmental > Aquatic > Marine > Cold seeps | place: Gulf of Mexico... | reverse complement strand
GTGAGTTGGCGATTACTTGCGGCAGGTGATGAAAGTGCGATCATCACTTTTCAGCAGCTTATTAAGCCGCAACTAGCGAGTCATCAGAGCTTTGAATCGTTAACCGATAATAATCAGGCTTTGGCTGCGTCATTACAGAAAGCTCGTAGTTACTTATCCCTAGCGGCGATGCTGGCAATTATTTTAGCCGGTATTGCCATTGCTATGGCGGCACAAGATTATGCGCGGCATCGTTATGATAGCAGTGCGTTATTGAGGACTTTTGGTGCAAGTCGAGCTTATGTGACCAAGCTATATCTTGATCAGTTAGTCTATTTAGCATTAATGAGTAGTTTTATTGGTTTGGTGCTAGGTTATCTTGGCCAAGAATTATTAACGCATTTATTATCCTCAGTTTTTCAGCAAGAGCTCCCTAGTGCAGATATATCCGCTTGGCTAATTGCTAGCTTAACGGCGCCTGTCACCCTAATAGGGTTTGCGTTGCCTCCTTTATTACGACTCGGTCGAGTTTCACCTTTACGGGTATTACGGCGTGAGCTAGAGCCAATGGCATGGAATAGCTGGTTTATCTATGGTTTGGGTCTAAGCATGATGGCACTGCTCAATTTTTGGTTCAGTGGTGATATCAAGATGACGCTGATTATCATATTTGGCGGCTTCTCCATACTGCTAATATTATTATTTATTTTACAAGCACTTCTTTTAATCGCAGATCGAATTATGCCAAAAGCTAAGCTAAGCTTGAGTTTTCGTTTTTCTTGGCAGCAAATAAATCGCGACCGCTATCGCAGCTCAATTCAAATATTGGCTTTTTCGTTAACCTTGATGGTGATGCTAATTATTGCGATTGTTCGCAATGATCTATTGCAAGATTGGCAAAAAAACTTGCCCCAAGATAGTGCCAATTTCTTTGCTATGAATATTCAGAGTTATGAACTTGATAACTATCAACAGGAGTTAATACAAGCAGGTTTTACCGTATCGAACCCCTTTCCTATGGTGCCGGGCAGACTATTAAGTATTAATAACACCCTAGTAAAAGAGAGTGAGCGCTATGCTCAAGATCCCGCGGTACAGCGAGATCTCGTTTTAAGTGGTGGTGATCAACTACCCATAGGTAATATTATTACTAGCGGTAGTTGGTTTGATGGCCAATCCCGTAATCAGATATCTATCGCTGAAAGTTTAGCCAAACGATTGAATATTACTATAGGAGATGAACTTGTATTTGATGTTGCGGGGCAGGACATTGCGGCAAATATTAGTAGTATCCGAAAAGTAGATTGGGGCAGCATGAAGCCCAATTTTTATATTTTATTTTCAGCAGATATCGTGCAGAAGTTACCTTTGAATTACCTCACCAGTTTTTATGCCTCAGAGGCTCAAGCCAAAGAATTAACTCAGATAATTAGGAACTATCCGAGTATCACCCTGTTGGATATGAGCCAGGTACTGATTCAAGTACAAGGCTTGTTATCGCAAGTGACGTTGGCGGTAGAATACTTGTTAATATTAGTATTGCTGGCGGGGGTTTTAGTACTCATGGCCGCGTTACATTCAAGTCTAGATGATCGCTTGCAGCAAGGCGCAGTATTGAGAACCTTTGGTGCTAAGCGTATTCAACTGCAAAAAATACAATGGATAGAGTTTTTATTACTCGGCGCACTAGCTGGATTTATCGCAGTCATCGGTGCAGAAGTTATTTGTTGGTTGCTTTATCAACGCTTATTTCAAATACCTTATACATGGCATTTGTCTTACTGGTTGTGGCTGCCGCTATTAGCTGCGGTTTTAATTGCGAGTTTAGCCCACCGAAGCTTAAGCGTAGTGATTAATCAGCCTCCGCTCGTTATTTTAAGAAAGTTATAAAAGAGCATTATAAAAGAGCGTAATTGTGAGAAACCTATGAAAAATAAAATCAGCATAAATATTATTATGGGCTTTCTTGGCGTCGGTAAAACTACGGCCATATTGAATGTATTAAAGAAGAAACCTGAAAATGAAAAATGGGCCATTTTAGTCAATGAATTCGGAGAGGTCGGTATCGATGGTGCGATACTTTCTGCAGCATCAGGTATGACTATTAGCGAAGTTCCAGGTGGATGTTTATGTTGTGTCTCTGGAATACCATTTCAAGTGGCACTATCAAGCTTAATAGCCCAGCAGAAACCTGATCGAATAATCATTGAACCGACGGGCTTAGGTCATCCGAAGAATTTAATTCGCAGTTTAACTGCAAAGGAATATTTGCAGAAAACAGAGTTGAAGGCCTCAATTTGTTTATTGGACCCTCGACAATTAAAAGACCCTCGATACCAATCGCATGAAACCTTTAATGATCAATGTTATCTTGCCGATGTATTGGTCGCGAATAAAATTGATATGTGTAGTGGACAAGATAAAGAAGAATTTTATCGCTTTGCAGAAACAATAGATCCGCAAAAAAAGGTTTTAGGTTGGGTAGAAAATGGCCAGCTTGATTTGGCTTGGTTAGATTTCGAGCGCGATAAAAATCGATACAGCAAGGGTGCCCATAATCCACATTCTCACTCGCATTCAGATTCAAATAAGAAAGGTGATAATGATGTGATGCGACCAGTGAGCTTAGCTCCTGGTAAGAACTATCAATCATTCGAAAATCAAGGAATGGGATATTACTCCCTGGGTTGGCTTTTTGCAGAGGATCAAGTCTTTGATCATCAAGCGCTCAGTCAATGGTTAATGATATTGGGTGTTGAACGGGTGAAAGGCTTGCTGATTACCAATAAAGGTACTCGTGTTATGAACTTGAAAGATCAAGTTTTTAGCGAAATGCCAACCCGTTCTTTAGCGCAGAGTCGTATTGAAATAATTGATAATAAAGAAATAAATAAGCAGGTATTAGAGAAGGCTCTATTAGCCTGTCGTGTGTCGTAGCATCTAATGACTGGAACGTATTGTAAAATAAGGTGTTGTAAGAAAGGTATTGTCAGAAGGGTATTGTAAGTAACTATAGGGAATGAAAAATATTTAATTAGATTATTCTTTTATATGATCATTTTTAGTGATTTAACTCATCTAGGCTGAACTATATAACAATAGTTTGAGTCTTAGCATGAAATTACATTATACGTATACAACTCCATTGCTACTTGCTGGGTTAATCGTTTCATCCCCTGTTTTAGCCGATATCGAAAGTGACTTAACTAGGCTTGAACAAGAGATAGAGCAAATTCGTAAAGAGGCAGGTATTGGCAGAAATGATCCCAGTCAGCTGAGTCTTTATGGTTCTTTCAGACCTGTGTTGACTCAAGCAGATGATGGTACTGATACTATCACCGATGTTAGGGATGCATTATCACGCTTTGGATTAACAGGGGGTACTTCGGTATTAGAATCAAGCAAAGTATTCTTTAAGGGGGAGTGGAACGTTAAAATTGCTGATGGTGGACAAATAGAAGGAGCTCGATTAGCTTTTGTTGGCTTGAGCGGCAATTTAGGCCAACTTACTATTGGTAAACAAAGACCTCCCCAGTACAGTTTAATTAGTGAACATGTTGATATTTTTAATCATGCGGACAGTCCTTATGGTTATGATGCCGCAGATGACAATGCCGCGCCTTTCTTTATTGATAATACAACAATGTATCAATATCAAATGTCAGGCCTAGATTTTAGAGTGGCCGTACGTACTGATGGGCAAAGTGGTAAAAATGCTGAAGATTTAGTCAATGCTGGTTTAGGTTACAGTATCGGCGATTTTTATGTTGCAGGTGCTTATTTAAAATCAATCAAACCGAGCGTAGGAGCGGCTGATAAGGAAGGCGATGAAAGTGAAAATATAGCATTTGCCGCCTATTTGAACATGAACAAATTGTATATAGCGGCAGCGTATCAAGCGGTGACCCAGACGCCTGAAACGGGTGCTGAAACGGATGTTACCACACTGGATGTATCCGCATCCTATGCTTTGCCCAGCCGATATAAAGTTAAGGCTGGAGTATTTATGTACGACGATGATGTAACAGGAGCTACTAGTGCTAAGCACCAAGGTATTAATGTAACTTTAGAGCGCCAGCTTGCAGACAATTTTAGAATTCATGCAGAATATTTAACTAAAGATATTGATCAGGGAGATACGATCTCTGCATTTACTCTCGGCATGCGTTACGATTTTTCTGTTGATCTATAGAGGAAGAATTATCCAATGAAACTAATCACAAGTTTAATTTTACTTTCTCTTGCTAGTGCTTCTTGGTCAATTTCAATTGTTGGAGATGACTCTTACCCTCCATACTCTTTTAAACATAAGGGTGAGATTACAGGCATCTATAGCGACATTATTGGCCAAGCACTACTAACAATGAAGGATACCTCGAAATTAACGCTTATGCCTTGGAAGAGAGGATTGAGTGAGCTAAAACTCAAAACTATTGATGCCTTATTTCCGCCTTATTATCGCCCAGAGCAGCGTCCTTATATGGAGTACTCTACGGATATATTGGATGAAACATTAGTTATCGTTTGTAATAGTGCTGTTGCAGGTCGATTGAAAAGTTTTCCTGCGGACTACAAAGAAATTAGTTTAGGACAAAATGCAGGATTTGCCTCTGGTAAGGCTATAGATGATGCCGTTAAGGCCAACCTTATTAAGATTAAAGAAGCCAAAGGAATGGCGACAAATTTGAAAAAGTTGGTGAAGAAACGGATTGATTGTTATGTGAATGATCGCTTATCTATCTTGTATGAATTAAAAAAAATGGCGAATCGAGGAGAGTATAACGGCAGCAGTATTGTAGAAACTCACGTGCTCGGTATTGAAAAAGGATATGTGGCCATTAATAAAGATAGCGGCGCGGATGTTAAAGCCTTTATTGACAGCTTCAATCAAACGATTGAAGCGATGAAATCCGCAGGAGAGATTAAAAAAATAATTTCAAAGTATACTCAATAATTAATACCCAGCTTCACCTATAACGAGCTCACCTATAACGAGCTCATCTATTACGAATGCCTTTATTGTAATCAATAAGGGCATTTTTGTGTGTATTGAAGATAGATAATAGATTTTACTAATTAAAGTTGCGCAGACCTTATGGATACGATAAAAAGTGGAGTTGATAATATTCATTAAAGTGTCACATTTAATTAGGCAATTTTTCGTACAATGGAGCCCTAATGGCTAGCCCAAAGATATTAGTCGTAGAAGATGAGCAAGCGATTGCTGAAATGATCATGACCAGCCTGGAAATGGCGGGTTATCAAGTGAAGCGTGCAGCTAATGGTCAGATTGCCTATCAAATGATACTCGATGATGCACCTGATTTGATTTTGGCAGATTGGATGATGCCCATGATGACGGGACTTGAACTGGCCAAGCGATTAAAGCGCGAAGAAAATACTGCTGAAATCCCTATTATTCTATTAACCGCCAAGTCGGAGGAAGACGATAAAATTAACGGCTTTGATGCGGGTATCGATGATTATGTGGTTAAGCCCTTTTCTCCACGTGAATTATTAGCCAGGATTCGGGCAGTATTGCGCCGAGGTAATGCTGATGTTGAAGGTAAAGGTTTAAGCGCTGGAAAATTGCTATTAGATCGAACTGCTAAGAAGGCTAATATCGCAGGTGATGATATAAATCTAGGACCAATAGAATTTCGCTTGTTAGAATTTTTCATGTTGCACCCTGATCGCGTATACTCCCGCGAACAGCTACTTGATCGAGTTTGGGGTGGTAATGTCTACGTAGAAGATAGAACCGTCGATGTGCATATTCGACGCTTACGAAAAAGCATTTCAATATTGAATCATGAGACAATGATTCAAACAGTACGAGGTGCGGGTTATCGTTTCTCGGCTGAAGACTTTAAACCAAAGTAATCTTAAATTAAACCCAATTTGGGTCATTAATAAACGTTGTAAGGATGCAGTATTTTGCAACAAATAGCTTGGCAGCGTGAGTTTCTACGCATTGTAATTATCGTTGCACTCGCAACGGCTGCAGGAATGTCATTTGAGAAACCTTTCTGGGGTGCCTTAATCGGTTTGGTTGTTTCTCAAGTATTAATATTGAGACGCTTGAATGAACTTTTTATTTGGAGTAATAACCGAGGCCCTGCACCGCAAGACAGTGGTTTGGTTGGCTATAGCGCGGATATACTGATTCGCCGTGAACGGGACTTAAATAAAAAAATAAATAAGCAAAGCAAACAACTTAAGCGTATTGCTGAAGGCATTGAATCTTTACAAGATGGGGTTTTGATTGTTGATCAAGCCGGTTATATGAACGCTTTTAATCGTGCGTCATGCCATCTGCTTGGGTTAAGGATTGATACTGATAAAGGCCAGCATATAACTAACTTGATCCGTGCTCCGCGTTTCGTTAAATACTTTGATAAAGGGGATTATAGTGATGTCATTGAATTAGAATCTCCTCATCGTTCAAACTTAATCGTTCAAATTCAAGTCACCCAATTTGGCATTGATCAAAAAGTACTCATCGTTCGCGATGTGACTGAGCGTCAACGTGTTGAGCAAATGAGGCAGAACTTTATTGGCGATGTCTCTCATGAATTGCGAACGCCCCTTACCGTTATTAATGGCTACTTAGAAATGTTAGCGGATGCCGACATGAATCCTGGTATTACTCGTGCCATTCGTCAAATGAGCGAGCAAACGGATCGTATGAAAAGCTTAGTGAACGATTTGCTGCACTTATCTAAGTTGGAAAGTAATAATGCAGGAATTGGCTACGATTGGTTTGAATTTCAGCCTATATGTGCGGTGAGTGTCGATCAGTTAAAAGCCTATGCGCCAACATCCTTATCTGGTGAAAAATTTCCTCAGGCCAAAATTCATTGTGATTGTATTTCTGATATCGAAATTTTAGGATTCGCTGATGAACTAAGTTCAGTATTTTCTAATTTAATTACGAATGCTGTTAAGTATGGCTGTAAAGAAGGACAGGCTGCAGAAGTGAATATTGCTATTCAGCTGAATAATCAAGGTTTAGAAATTGCCATTTCTGATAAAGGTGATGGCATTGCGCCTAATCATTTAGCACACTTGACTGAACGTTTTTATCGGGTGGATGAGTCAAGAGAGTCAACGGTAGGGGGCTCCGGTTTAGGCTTAGCCATTGTTCGCCATGCTTTAGAGCATCATGATTCTCAACTTAAAATAGAATCAACTTTAGGGCGAGGTAGTCGGTTTAGCTTTGTTATCCCCAGTGAGCGTATTCGTCAGAAAACGGCTTAATTATTAAACTAAGAATAACAAGTAATAAAAAAGGGCTTCTAAGTAAATAGAAGCCCTTTTTTAATGAGTCTAATAACGGTTATTGTATTAGAACTTGTATTCTAAACCGATACCGTAGTATTCATTGCTGCTATCATCGCCAAATTCTTCGTTAGTAGAGAATGCATAAGCCTTAGCACCTTTCGCTAGCTTGTAATCAACACCTAGACTATAGGTTTTAGCATCATCTTTGGCAATATCAGATTCGCCATATTGAGCTTTCAATTTAATATCTGACGTTAGTTTGTAGGCCGCTGAATACACCCAGCCATCTTTATTATCGCCATCCTGCTGCTGAGTTTCCCAAAGACCGCCTAAAGTAATACCGGCAATTGAGTATTGGCCCACAACACGTGTTACGTCGATACCATCAGCTTCTACATCAGTATCATAAGCAATCGCTGCGTAAATTTTCTTACGAGAGTAAGTTAAAGAGCTAGAAGTACCATCGTTTATCGTCTCATCTTCTGAAGCGATGTGAGCAACTGTCGCGGCTAGGCCAGCCATCTTAGGAGTATTGTACTGAACCGTGTTGGCAGTGCGGTTATCACTTTTCGTAATAACACTTTTGATATCACCTTCTAGATCGTTAAAAAGGTCGATCTTTTTCTGTGCTTTCTTCAGTGGCGTATCAAAATTACCGACGATAACTTGACCAAAATCGCCTTTAATACCCGCGAAGATATTGCGTTGGCTGAAAGTTTGGCCGCTATTATCGCCATCATCAACTGCTGTTTGATATTCTGCTTTATACACACCCTGTAGGCCATGCTTAAGATCGATTTTACCTTTAACACCCAAGCGAGAAGCGTTTGATACGACTTCAGAAATACTGGCATCGCCTTCTTGCGTATTTTGTACAGAGACATTGATCTTGCCGTAGAACTTAGGCAATTCGACTTCTACTTTGTCAGCGTTGGCAAAAGCGGGTAATACGGCTGCGATAGCTAAAGATAGGGCTGTCTTTTTCATAATCATTTCCACTTATTTATCTAAATATGAAAGCCGCTTATTTCTACAGGCGACTTCTTCTAATGTTTTTAAATTCGTGACGATTATGTTTCAATAATGTTACAGAAATATGACGAGGTGACAGTAATATTTCAATATTGTGAATTTTATATGAATCTATAAAAAGCCACGATCTGACTGAGCTTATAATAATTAGTCTAGTTAAGATTTGATCCGTGTCTGCTTAAACCACTAAATAACGGCTATGCAGAGGATTTAAGGAGGGCAATAACAAAAAAAGCCCACATGAAAGTGGGCTTTGAAGCGATTTTAAAAGCTTGCAAGGCAGCTAGTAGGGTTAGATGTCCCCTTTTGCCTGCTCTTCCATTTCTGAAAGTGAGCTATGACGCACATCGGCACCACTCACTAGGTAGATAACTTGCTCACTGATATTACGGGCGTGATCACCGATACGCTCGATGGCACGTAATATCCACAATATGTTGATCGCTTGGCCAATAGAGCGCGGGTCTTCCATCATGTAGGTAATAAGTTCTCGAATGGCCGACGCGTATTGCTGGTCGACTAGCTTGTCATTGCGCACGACATCAATAGCGCCATCGACGTCGTGACGAGCAAAAGCATCTAAAGCATCAGAGATCATCTTCACTACATCGTTGCCCATATGGCGAATAGCTTGATGACAGATCTTGGAACTGGCTTGATTCCCATTAGCAACTTCCAAGGCATGAATCGCTATTTTGCACGCTTCATCACCCATACGCTCAAGGTCGCGTACAACACGAGAAACCGCTAATACCATGCGCAAATCAGAAGCAGCTGGCTGGCGGCGGACAAGAATGTGAGTACACTCTTGATCAATGTTCACTTCCATATCATCAACGTCATCTTCGCGCTGAATGATTTTATCTGCGGAACTGGTATCGCCGCTGCAAATCGCTTCAATTGCATCAGCAACCTGGCGTTGTACTAGGCCACCCATCGCTAGCATTTGATTTCGAATAGCTTCTAAATCCGCATTAAACTGTTGCGAGATGTGCTGATTAAAGTTCATATCCATTGTTATTCTCCTTATTTAATAGGGGCTATCCGAAACGGCCAGTAATATAAGCTTCCGTCAACTCATGCTGTGGAGTTGTGAATACTTGATTGGTCGGGTTTACTTCGATCAACTGACCTAGGTGAAAGTAGGCGGTACGCTGTGATACACGAGCCGCTTGCTGCATTGAGTGCGTTACGATAGCAATGGTATATTTTTCCCGTAGCTCATCGATTAACTCTTCGATTTTAGCCGTAGCAATGGGGTCCAATGCCGAGCAAGGTTCATCCATCAAGATTACTTCAGGATCAACAGCAATCGTACGGGCAATACAAAGGCGCTGCTGCTGACCACCGGAAAGGCCCGTGCCTGGAGCGTGGAGACGATCTTTTACTTCGTTCCACAAACCTGCACGCTGTAGGCTTTTCTCAACCATCTCATCCAGCTCGACACGAGATTGGGCTAAGCCATGAATGCGTGGGCCATAAGCGACGTTATCGTAGATAGATTTAGGGAATGGGTTAGGCTTTTGAAATACCATACCTACCCGTGCGCGTAGCGGAACAGTATCAACTTTGGGGTCATAGATGTTTTCGTTATCGAGTAAAATATCGCCCTTAATTTTACAAATGTCGATGGTATCGTTCATGCGGTTCAAAGTACGCAGAAAGGTCGATTTACCACAACCAGAAGGACCAATTAAGGCGATCACTTCATTGGCGCCAATATCTAAACTAACGTCAAAAATGGCTTGCTTGTCACCGTAAAAAACATCGACGTTACGCGCTGAAAGTTTAGCTTTCTCGCTAAACGGAATGCCAGTCGTATTATGATTTTCAATAAGTTGCATATTCGTACTCATGTTCAAGTCTCGCTCTAATTTTTTCAGTTTGCTCTGCTTGTTTCGTTATCTATTCAAATTGGCTATTTTATTTATATAGATAAGCAGGCTACCAGCGGCGCTCTAAGCGACGACGTAAAATGACGGCTGTGGTATTCATCAGCACTAAAAATGATAATAAAACTAAGATAGCGCCGGAGGTGCGTTCTAAGAAAGCGCGCTCTGGGCTATCAGACCATAAGAAAATTTGTACCGGTAAAACTGTTGATGGATCATTAATAAATCCAGGCACATCTACTACAAAGGCCACCATACCAATCATTAATAGTGGTGCGGTTTCGCCCAACGCCTGCGCCATACCCAGGATAGTACCGGTAAGCATTCCAGGCATTGCCAGAGGTAATACGTGGTGAAAAACCACTTGGTTTTTCGATGCGCCTAAACCATAAGCAGCTTCACGAATTGACGGTGGCACGGCTTTAATCGCTGCACGTGCAGAAATAATAATGGTCGGCAGAGTCATTAAAGTAAGAACTAAGCCACCTAATAACGGTGTTGAACGGGCGACACCAAAAATATTAATGAAGATCGCCATGCCTAATAAACCAAAGATGATTGAAGGGACTGCAGCCAAGTTATTAATATTAATCTCGACGATTTCAGTCATGCGATTACGCGGTGCGAACTCTTCTAAATAGATAGCTGCAGCAACGCCAATTGGGAAAGATAATAGCAGCGTTACCATTAAGGTTAATAATGTCCCCTTAATAGCGCCGTGGATGCCCGCAAGTTCTGGTTCACGGGAATCCCCGTTGGTGAAGAACAAGGTATTAAAGTGAGTGTCCAAACGGCCACTCTCAGCCCAATTGTTGATCCAGCTGAGCTGTTGCTTGGAAAGACGGTTATTCATTTCATCTTCGGCTAGGTCTTGATCGTGCTTAAACCATTGGTCTACATCATCGTCCATTAATAGTTCGACATTAATGGTTGTATCAATTAATGCAGGGTTGGCTAATAGCAATTCTTGTAATTGCCAAGCAGCCCCAGGGCTGATCAATTTAAACAGTTCGCGTTTAGCTTTACGGCCTTTTGGTTTCAAGTCTTTGGCGAAGTGGCGTTTGATTAAACCTTCAAAGTTAGCAAAGCGAATATCATCAGCACTGCTGTCTTTGCTGAGGCCTAAATAATCACTGTCTAATAGGATCGCAGTATTTAAGCTAGTCTGTTGAAATACAGAGGCGCCTTTGCTTGCGATATCGGTGAATAAAACCACAAGGCATAACATGCCAAAGAAAACAGACGCCATGCCGTATAAACGGAAGCGAGTTTCTGCAGCGCGACGTCGGGCTAGGCTTTTTTCAACCTTTTCACGGGTTGTTAATGTATTCGTAGTCATAGTTGATGACTCAGTTGGTGTATTAGAATCAATCATATTGCTCTCGATATTTCTGTACTATCTTCAAAGCAACGAAGTTCAGTATTAACGTGGATAAGAAAAGTACTAAGCCTAGCGCAAATGCCGCTAAGGTCTTAGGAGAGTCAAACTCTTGGTCGCCGACTAGTAGAGTTACGATTTGAACCGTCACTGTGGTCACACTATCAAGCGGATTTGCCGTTAGGTTTGCAGCTAGGCCAGCAGCCATGGCTACAATCATGGTCTCACCAATCGCGCGAGAAACCGCTAGCATGACCGCTCCGACGATACCCGGCAGTGCGGCAGGAATAACAACCTGGCGAATAGTTTCGTTCTTTGTTGCCCCTAATCCAAAGCTACCATCGCGTAAAGATTGTGGCACTGCGTTGATTACGTCATCGGATAACGATGATACGAAAGGAATAATCATCACCCCCATTACTAGGCCTGCGGCTAAAGCGCTTTCGGAAGATACATCTAAGCCTAAGTCAGTACCTAGTACACGAATAAAAGGTGCAACGGTTAAGGCAGCAAAGAAACCATAAACAACGGTGGGGATACCCGCTAAAACTTCTAAGGCGGGCTTAGCGTATTTACGCACACTTTCAGAGGCGTATTCCGATAAATAAATAGCCGCCATTAAACCGATTGGTATGGCAATCGTCATTGCGATTGAAGAAATTAATAATGTACCGAGAAATAAAGGGACCGCACCAAAACTACCGGATGAACCCGATTGATCCGCGCGCAAGGCAACCTGAGGTGACCAAGTCGTGCCAAACAAGAATTCTAAGGGGCTTACTTGTTGGAAAAACATCCAGGCTTCAAAGACTACACTGGCTAAAATGCCGACGGTGGTTAATACCGCGATACCTGAACTCGAAAGTAGCAGGATATTAACAATATTTTCCATTTCAGTACGAGCGCGCAATTGAGGCTTGATACGGCGGTAAGTAATAACGCAGCAGACTAGGCATAAACTTAAGGCAATGCCTGAATTTAATATTAATGTGCGATCGTTCAATGCAGCTAGATGATTAACCGCAGGCATTAAGCTGGCATCTGGTGCTAGGCCTGAACCGGCGGCAAGGTTATATACTTTACTAATCGCTAATTGAATTTTGGCAGAATCTGCCGCCTGAATCTCAGCGGGTAATTGTGCAATCAGTAAATGGTTGATAACTGGGCCTTCTAATAAATGCCAAGTTAGCAATAGAATTAATGCCGGAACACCGGTCCATAAGGCCATTAATGTGCCGTAGTGATCGGGCAAGGAGTGCATTCGCAGTCCTTGATTAGATATTGTTCGAGCACGGTTGCGACCTAAGAAATAGGCACCCCCGAGAACAATAATTACGATGATGAGCAGGCTACTAAAGTTCATGTCTTGTTT
>Ga0105355_10003889_pt1 | contig 12970 bp, 14 predicted proteins | sample GOMGulsemesocosm_2_FD_83508 | JGI IMG/M metagenome (GOLD analysis project Ga0105355, IMG submission 83508) | Methane-oxidizing microbial communities from mesocosms in the Gulf of Mexico - GOM9C Gulf of Mexico | ecosystem: Environmental > Aquatic > Marine > Cold seeps | place: Gulf of Mexico... | reverse complement strand
TTGTTTCCGTCGACCACCACGACGCGGGTTTCTTCCGCGTGGGTGGCATCAATAAGCATCTTCTTTGCCATGTTTCCTTAGTGCACCATGCCTGCGCGCGCAGGCTCCGGCCGTTGCCGGGGGGAGCTGCGCGTTTTGGGTGGTGTCTTGTCAGGGCGATATTTAACGGCGCGCTACGGGACATAGTCGCGGGAAGTAGTCCCAGCGGTGCTGTCTCTGTGCTGTGTGCCTGCGCGCGCGTCATCGCGGTTCTTCTCCGACAGGTGGGGGTATCCCGAGCCCTGCCCATTTTTTTCCTGCCCCGAATAAGTTCCGGTTCAGGCGCTAAACAACCCCGGACCCCGGGGCTAATCGGTCTGCTTTCAACTTCTCGGATCATGCCGGACAAAGACGAAAAGCAGCGAAACTCATCTGAAGGGGCTGCACCCATATTGGTGGTAGTCCCGTCAAGGCAGCATACTGCCTGTGGATAGGTAATGACAATGGGCATCTTTGTCTGGCCCATGGAATTCATCTGATAAGGCGATCAATTCGGCCTAAAGGTTAAAAAGAAGCAAAGTAATTGGGTGTTCAGGCAGAATACGGGCAATAAAAGCCCCCAAACGGGGGCTCTGGCATTCTGTGGACAAAACAACTCAGAGATAGTCGGATCGCTGCAAGCCGTATTTTGCCATTTTTTCGTTCAAAGTTCGCCGTGGCAGACACAATTCATCCATCACCGAGGCAATCGAGCCCTTGTGGCGACGCATCGTATTGTCGATCAACATGCGTTCAAAAGCTTCGACGTATTCTTTAAGCGGCTTGCCTTCGGTGGTCATCACCGGCTGCATCTCTTCGTGATCCGACATCAACAGCGAGGCAATGGTGCCCGATCCGCGCCGGGCCTGCAGAACAGCTCGTTCGGCGATATTAATCAGCTGTCGCACATTGCCCGGCCATGGCGCTTGCAGCAATTGTGCGGCCTCCTGCGCAGAGACTTGCGGCGCGTCACAGCCGTATTCTTCAGAGAACTGCTCGGACAGGCGGGTGAACAGGGTCAGGATGTCCTCGCCGCGCTGGCGCAGGGGTGGCACCGTGATGCGCAACGCCGCCAAGCGGTAAAAAAGGTCCGAGCGCAGCGCATCCTCGCAGGTTTTTCCTGCCTCCTGCAGGTTCGAAATGGCAATAATGCGGGTTTCGCCTGGGATACCTTGTTCGTTGATCACACTTAATAGCTTGGCCTGCAAAGGCTCGGTCAGCGCATCAATGTCTTCCAGCACCAAAGTGCCACCTCGAGCCTGTTCAATGGCAGGCAACAGCGCATCTTCGGGCATCATCGGCCCAAACAACCGCTTGGACAGCGCGTCTTCTTCTAATGCCGCACAACTGACCAAGACAAATTTCTTGCCCGCACGACTGCCGACAGCATGCAAGGCATGTGCCACCAGTGTCTTGCCTGTCCCGGTTTCGCCGTCAATCAGCACATGACCATCAGCCTGTCCCAGATCGAGGATGTCTTCTTTCAAACGATCCATCACCGGGCTGGCACCAATCAATTTCTTCATGATCTGGGTGCCGTCAGACAATTCGCGCCGCAAAACGCGGTTGTCCAACACCAGTCGCCTCGCACCTGTGGCTCGCTTGGCCAACTCCGACATGCGATCCGGGTTGAAAGGTTTCTCAAGGAAATCAAAGGCACCAACCCGCATTGCCTCGACCGCCATTGGAACATCACCGTGACCTGTGATCATGATCACCGGCAGCGCACTGTCACTGCCCATCAGCTTTTTTAGGAATTGCATTCCATCCATGCCGGGCATTTTGATGTCAGAAATCACAATTCCCGGGTAATCCGCACCCAGAATTTTCAACGCATCTTCGGCGCTGGCAAAAGTTTCCGTGTCATAGCCCGACAGAGCCAACCATTGGCTGATCGACTGACGCATATCCTGTTCGTCATCGACAATCGCAATTTTCATAGCCTGCGCCATAAAGCTTCCTCTCTTAATTCACGCCGTAATTATTCGGCGGCTTCGACCCCATCCACCAGGATCGGCAATTGCATTTCAAATACCGCGCCACCATTTTCGCCATTGCGGGCGGTCAATCGTCCCCCAAGGTCGTTGACGATCCCGGACGAGATAGCAAGCCCAAGGCCAACCCCATCGCCCGGCTGCTTGGTGGTATAGAAGGGCTCAAACAGCTCGCCAAAGTCTTCTATGCCACCCCCATTGTCCCGCACTGCCAGAATGGCAGTTTCCCCTGCCGCCAGGATAATCTCGATTTCCGGATCTGCCACTGACTTGGTGGCGTCCAGTGCATTCCGCAAGAGGTTTACCATCACCTGTTCGATGCGCATCCTATCGCCCATCACCATCACCGGGTCTTCGGGCAGAACACGGGCGATCCGAACGTGCCGCTGGCGCAGTTGTGGCTCCATCATCGACAGGCTGGAAGCCAGGGCATCCGCCATATTTACAGGGCGCAAGGTATCGCCGCCCTTGCGGGCATAAGATTTCAATTGGCGGGTAATAGCGCCCATCCGTTCGATCAAATCATCGATGCGGCCAAAGGACACCAGGGCCTCTTCGGGGCGGTTCCGCCCCAACAATAGACGCGCGCCGGCCAAATAGGTTTTCATTGCTGCCAATGGCTGGTTCAATTCATGGCTGACGGCGGCTGACATTTCGCCCAAGGCCGCCAGTTTTGAGCTCTGCGCCAGACTTTGTTCTGCCACCGCAAGGGTTTTCTGCACCCTTTCTCGCTCGGCGACTTCCCGCTGCAAGCGGGCGTTCAATACGCGAAGCTCCGCCGACTCGCGCTGGAACAAAGCCATACGCAGCGCCGATTTTCGGCTCAGAGCATAAAATCCCAACGCCAAGAAAATGGCGAATCCCATTATCTCAAGCGCCAGTACAGTGTTCACCCGCTCGCGGATAGAGACATAGGTGGTAAAAGAGGTCATGTGCCAACCGCGAAACTGAATACGATTGGTGATCCGCATCACTGCCTCGCCCTGTAGGTAAGCGTCCGCTGGCAACACCGTCCAATCGGTGGTGGCCCGGATCGCCCGCTGGATCGCGCCCTGCGGCGTTTGCTGTTTCAAGGCGTCGGCCTCGTTCAGACCACGCCAACGCGATTCAGTTGCCAGCACAATGGTTCCAGTGCTGTCGCTAACCATCACCGCGTCGGAAATACCGGCCCAAGCGCGTTCGAATTTCTGCAGGTCCACCTCGACCACGATCACCCCCAACACATCCGAGGAATTCTCGAGTCGGCGGGCGTAGGTGAACCGATAGCCACCAGCCTCGCGTTCGATCACCGAAAACACAGTGGCATTGGAACGGACAGCATCTACAAAATATGGCGCGCTGCGGTGACGTTCGCCCAGCCGATGGCGATCGGTTGCCGCCACGGTGCGGCCATCTTGGGCAAGCAACATAATAGATGCGGCGCCGATTTCGTCGACAAACGAGATCAATCGTTGGGTTGAAAGCGAAAAATCATTGGATTGCAGCGCCGATATCAGCGTCTGATCGCGGGCCAGCAGCTGTGGCACAATGGCATTCTGGCGCAACTCACTCAGCAAGTTGCCCGAGTACAGCGCCAGCCGCAGTTCCGCCCGATTGTGCGTGGTTTGAGTAAAACGGTTGGTCAGCAACCGATTGGTTTGCCAGACGGTTACTGCAACCACAGATAGCAGCAAAGCCAAAGCCAGACGCACCTTCCACGAAAACGTTCGCGACGGTGGGCTGGGATTAATCTGTTGGGGAACGTTTTGCGGGGCGGTCATGGCGTAAATCTACGCCCACCGCCCCGTCATCACAAGTCACGCCGTAGCAACAATATCCGTCAGTGCGCGGAACACTGCCAGTCCATCTGTGCCACCATGGCCTTCGTCCGCGGCCCGTTCCGGGTGAGGCATCATGCCCAGCACTCGGCGGTTTTCCGACAGGATCCCAGCGATGTCAGCAATCGAACCGTTTGGATTGTCAGCATAAGTAAATGCAACCCGATCCTGGTCCTGCAATTGCAGGACAGTTTCCGCGTCTGCATAATAATTGCCGTCATGGTGAGCAATCGGAACACCGATCACATCGCTCAACGCATAGCCCTGAGTAAAAACGCTATCGGTCGTTGTGATCTTCAGATCCACTGTCCGGCAGATGTATTTCAACCCCGCATTGCGCAGCAAGGCACCCGGCAGAACTCCGGTTTCTGTCAAAACCTGAAACCCATTACAGATTCCAATGGCATAGCCACCGCGATCGGCATGATCGACCACCGCTTTGCAGATCGGAGACTGCGCTGCAATGGCACCGCAGCGCAGATAGTCGCCATAAGAGAATCCGCCCGGCACACCAACGATGTCGACCCCTGTGGGAAGCTCGCTGTCCTTGTGCCAGACCATCGAGACATCAAATCCGGCGCGCTCAAACGCAACCGCTAGATCGCGGTCACAGTTGGATCCCGGAAAAACAACAACCGCTGCCTTCATCACAGCATCTCGATGCTGTAGGATTCGATCACCGTATTGGCCAGCAGCTTTTCGCACATGTCAGTGACATCTGCTTCGCTGGCGTCGTCGGCCAGGGTGAGGTCGATCACCTTGCCCTGACGAACGCCATTGACCTTGTCGAAGCCCATCGCCCCCAGAGCGTGCCGAACGGCCTCACCCTGCGGATCGAGAACCCCATTCTTCAGCATCACATGCACCCGTGCCTTCATCGCGTCATTCCTCGATTGCGGTGGCAAAGTCCCAAGGACTTCTTTTTGCTAAAATACTCATGTTCAACGCCCGGACCGGGCGCTGAATTTTAGTTAACCAGAGTTGGCTTACCCATTGTCGGGGGGGTGTTGGGCATCACGCCCAAACGCCGTGCCACCTCGGAATAGGCATCCGTCAGGCTGCCCAGATCGCGGCGGAAAACATCTTTGTCGAGCTTGCGACCAGTTTCGATATCCCACAAACGACAGCTGTCGGGGCTAATTTCATCCGCCAGCACAAGGCGCTGGAAGTCGCCGTCAAAGACCCGGCCAAACTCGATCTTGAAGTCGATCAGACGGATACCAACCGCCCGCATCACACCAGACATGTAGTCATTGACCCGCAGTGTCATGCTGAGGATGTCATCCATGTCCTGTTGGCTGGCCCAGCCAAATGCCGCAATATGTTCTTCGCTGACCAGTGGATCTCCCAGTGAGTCGTCTTTCAGGCAATATTCAACAATTGGGCGCGGCAGTTGCGTGCCTTCGTCGATACCCAAACGCGTGGACATCGAACCCGCGGCATAGTTTCGCACGATCACTTCCAACGGCACGATTTCACATTTGCGCACCAATTGTTCACGCATGTTCAGACGCTTCAAGAAGTGGGTCGGCACACCAATTTGGCCCAAACCTTCCATAAAATACTCGCTAAGCAGGTTGTTCAAGACACCCTTGCCCTCGATCACGTCTTTCTTTTCGGCGTTGAAAGCAGTGGCATCATCTTTAAAGTACTGAACGATGGTTCCCGGCTCCGGGCCCTCAAACAGAGTTTTTGCCTTGCCTTCGTAGATTTTTTTGCGACGCGCCATGGACAGCCTTTCGAGTAAGCCTGTGGGAGAGAGGAATCTCGTTTCTGCCGCCCTCATAGAGCAAGCCTGTCAGTGCCGCAAGCGACCCGCCACCCCTTGTACCGGCGTGACGGGGTACTAATATCAGAACTATAGGATTTCTTTCATCAAAAAGGCGAAACCGGATGACAACTTTTGACGACCGCGAACACGCATTTGAGGCTAAATTTGCCCACGACGAAGAAATGCAATTCAAGGCTCAGGCCCGCTGCAACAAGATGCTTGGCCTATGGGCGGCAGCCAAAATGGGAAAAGACGGGGAGATGGCCGATGACTATGCCAAGACCCTGGTGGCTGCAGATATCGAGGAAGCCGATCACGAAGATGTGGTGCGTAAGGTGACGGCGGACCTGCAGGGCCGAGTGACTTCAGAGGAAATTCGGGAAAAGCGCGCAGAATTCCTGCCTGCCGCGCAAAAACAGATCCTTTCGGAAGCCAGCTGACCTAGGGGATTCACCTAAGTGGCCGCACGTACCTGTCGGACATTAGCAACGCGGCTGTGTTGCTGAAATGGAATATGTTTTTCCCTAGCGGCCTGCCTGTCAGTTAACCAAACCGCAAGCCAGCTGTTCTATAAGTGACGCGATCATTTACGACCGCCTCCGACAGGAACACCATGCTGCCCTCTCCCTTCGCTGTTCCGGCTCCGATTTCGCGTTTCTTACGGTTTTCGGCCCCCTTTGTTGTGATGATGCTGTGCCTTTGGGTGCTACACATCCGTGTCGAGCTACCGCCGATGCAGGCCTTGGCCGGGTTGATATCACAAATCTCGGCCCTGCATTGGCTGGGCGCCTTGCTGGCAACGGGTATCAGTTTCTGGGCCTTGGGGCGCTACGATCTGGTGGCGCACCGCCATATTGGCACCGGCTTTGACAGCAGCTCGGTTCGCGGTGCCGGAATGGTTGCCATTGCGCTATCGCAGACCGTTGGGTTTGGCCTGATCATTGGCAGTTTGGCCCGCTGGCGGTTGCTGCCCGGACTGCGCCCCCTGCAAGCGGCACAGGTGACTGGCTTTGTGGCTGTGACATTCCTGGCCGCCTTGGCGGCAATCTGCGCCATGGTCAGTTTCACTTTGCCGGTGTCAGCCTAGTTGGAATGGGGGGGCTGGACTAATCCTAATAGGCTTAGTCTTCGCTTGGGCGCTTAGCCTGTTATTCCCTGAAATAAACTTGGGACGGCATAAATTGCGGCTCCCATCTTTAACCGCCATGCAGGCCCTTGGCGTCTGGGCGCTTGTGGATGTGACGGCAGCCGGTACCGCGCTTTGGTAGCTGTTGCCAAACGGCGTGGGGATCAGTTGGTCTTTTCTGCTGGCCGTCTATTTCCTGGCCCTTGACCCTGTGGCGTCTCCTGCGGAGGTGGGCCCCAGCTGGCTTCAGTCTTACGCCCGCAATCGCAATGCGGCGGCCTGTCTATATAAATGTTCCGCACCAACGGCTTTGGGACTGCGCCAACAGGGGTGGAAAGTGCTGCGCGTCGCACAAGAGGCCGTGTTGACCCCGATGACATTCAGCGAAGACGGCCCCTCTCGCCGTCAACTGCGCCGCAAGCTGCGTCAAGCCAGCAAAGCCGGCGTTGAGGTGCGAGCCGCAGCGCCGCATTTGCCGCTGGAACAAATGGCCAGTGTTGATCAGGCCTGGCAAAACTGCCGTGGCACCGCTTTAGGCACCACTATGGGGCGGTTCGAACCCGGCTATATGTCTCACCAACAGGTATTTCTGGCTTGGAAGGATCAGGAGATCATTGGTTTTGTCAGCTTCCATGTCTCAACTCAGGAATGGTGTCTAGATCTAGTCCGCATTCTGCCCGGCGCACCCGACGGCACCGGGCATGTGCTGATACGCGAAGCCATAACCGTAGCAGCCAATCAAGCCCTACCTCGATTGTCGCTGGCCGCTGTGCAAGATCATCCGATGGCGCATCATTTCGACAAGGGGCTGCGGCGTTTCAAAGGCTGTTTTGGGCCTCGTTGGCAACCTCTGTATATGACTGCCCCCAGTTGGTGGCAAATGGCTGTAAGCATCGCAGAGTTGCAGCGCCTAGTGCACCGCCCGCCTGTCTTGAAACCTGCAGAATACGGAACCCTGCCACACAATGAGACCGCCACCTACCCCCCGCCTCATAATCAAGATGAACAAAATGAAATTGCCTTGTCGCGCTCTGCGTGACACAGGGGGATCAAGATGATTGAACCGCCTAAGCGGCCCGGGGTCTTACCCCACCTTTCACGGGATACCAGAGATGACCAATACCTTTATTGACTTGCTCAACAGCAAAGACGTGCTGCTGGCTGATGGTGCCACTGGCACCACCCTGTTCAACATGGGTCTGCAAGCGGGCGACCCGCCGGAATTGTGGAACGTGGACGAGCCCGCCAAGATCAAAGCCCTGTATCAGGGCGCGGTTGATGCGGGCAGCGATCTGTTCCTGACCAATACCTTTGGCGGCAATGCCTCACGGCTAAAACTGCATAACGCTCAAAGCCGCGTGCACGAGTTAAACCGTATCGGCGCTGAACTGGCCCGTGAAATTGCTGACAAAACCGATCGTCCAGTCGCTGTGGCAGGTTCAGTTGGTCCAACGGGTGAAATCATGCAGCCGGTAGGCGAGCTTAGTCATGCGCTGGCGGTTGAGATGTTCCACGAGCAAGCAGAGGGCTTGAAAGCCGGCGGCGTTGACGTGTTGTGGGTCGAAACCATTTCAGCCCCGGAAGAATTCCGCGCAGCAGCCGAAGCCTTTGCTCTGGCCGATATGCCCTGGTGTGGCACCATGAGCTTTGACACTGCAGGTCGCACCATGATGGGCGTGACTTCGGCGGCACTGGCACAATTGATCGAAGAGTTCGACAACAAGCCGCTGGCCTTTGGCGCCAACTGCGGCACCGGGTCTTCGGATATTTTGCGCACTGTTCTTGGTTTTGCGGCTCAGGGGACTGAGCGGGCGATCATTTCCAAGGGCAACGCCGGTATTCCCAAATATGTCGAGGGCCACATCCACTATGACGGCACCCCAGAACTGATGGGCAAATATGCTGTGATGGCGCGCGATAGTGGCGCCAAAATCATCGGCGGTTGCTGCGGCACCCTGCCCGACCACCTGCGTGTCATGCGTGAGGCACTGGACAGCCAACCACGCGGCGAGCGTCCAGCGCTGGAACAGATTGTCGAGGTGCTTGGCCCATTTTCTTCAGCTACGGATGGCACTGGCGACGATGCCGCAGCGCCCGTTCGCGAGCGTCGTGGGCGTCGCCGCAGCTGAGGTATGATATCTCCATCGCAGCGCGAAAGTGCTGCGATGAGATTTGAGTATTTGGAACAAAAAGAAGCAGCTTGTCCGGTCTTTTTCAGCTAAGCCCCGTGCCCTGTCAGAAGAACGACAGCTGATCCCCCGGCTGCGCGGGACAGGCAAAAAGATCGCGTCGAAGCTCAGCGGTTTTTTCTAACAGGTCCAACCTTTTACACGCACCTTTGAACCTGTGCCCGATCATCCGGGCATATTCACCTTCGCCGCGCATACGTTGCCCCCAGCGCGGATCGTAATCCCGCCCGCCGTGCATTTCGCGCAGTCGCGCCATGACCTTGGCAGCGCGGCCCGGTTCGTGTTCGGCCAGCCATTGCTGCCACAGCTCGGACACCTCGCGTGGCAGTCGCAGCATGATCCAACTGGCGGCATCGGCGCCGGCCTCAGACCCTGCAGCAAGTAATGCCTCGATCTCGTGGTCAGTTAGTCCCGGCACCACGGGGGCCACCATGATCCGAACTGGAATACCCGCGTTGCTGAGCCGCCGGATGGTGGCCAGACGCCGGGTTGGCGTTGGTGCGCGTGGTTCCATCCGCCGAGAAAGGTCAGGGTCCAGCGTAGTCACCGAGATCCCCACCCGCACCAACCTCTTGGCGGCCATCGGAGCCAAAATATCAATGTCGCGTTCAATCATCGCGCCCTTGGTGACAATGGCCACCGGGTGATTAAACGCGCTGAGAACCTCTAGACAGGACCGGACAATCTGCTGGTTTTTCTCAATCGGCTGATAGGGATCGGTGTTGGTGCCAATTGCAAGCGGTGCCACGCGATACTTCTTGGCAAGCAATTCCTGGCGCAACAGATCCGCCGCGTTGGGTCGGGCCACCAGTTTGGTTTCGAAATCCAACCCGGCTGACAGCCCAAGATAGGCATGTGTCGGGCGCGCAAAACAGTAGATGCAGCCATGTTCACAGCCGCGATACGGGTTTATCGACCGATCAAACGGCAGATCCGGAGATTTATTGTAGTTGATAATCGTGCGGGCCATCTCCTGGCGAATTTCGGTGTCAATAAGAGTGGGGTCCGGGTCTTGGAACCAATCATCGACAACGGCCTCACGCGGCAGATCAAACCGCCCCGCAACATTGCTGAGTGCGGCGCGAGCCCTGTGGGATATGATTCTTGTCGAGTCACTTGTCTGCATAGACTGATCCTGCCCTACCGCCGGGAACAAATAAAGAACAAACCCATTAAACAGAAGATCACCATGCAAAATCTTCATTATTATTCTGACATTTTTGCGCCTATACGTCGGTTCGAGCCATGGCAATGTCGCAAATATTGCAGTGTGCCCGCGACCTTTTGGCAAAAAGGGTTAGGAACACGGCCACACCCGGGGCAGCCCCCGACTTAAGTCAAGGAAGACACCCATGTCAGACGAAGAAGATATCATCCTGGCGGAGCTGGACAGCGAAGAACTTGTCCAACAGATGTTCGACGATCTTTACGATGGTCTAAAGGAAGAAATCGAAGAGGGAGTCACTATCCTTCTGGCCCGCGACTGGGAGCCCTACAAAGTGCTCACCGAGGCACTAGTTGGCGGCATGACCATTGTCGGCGCCGACTTCCGCGATGGCATTCTGTTTGTGCCCGAAGTTCTGCTTGCCGCCAATGCGATGAAAGGTGGCATGGCCATCCTGAAGCCGCTGTTGGCTGCAACTGGTGCGCCACAGGTCGGCAAGATGGTGATCGGCACTGTCAAAGGCGACATCCACGACATCGGCAAGAACCTTGTGTCGATGATGATGGAGGGTGCCGGCTTTGAAGTGGTTGATCTGGGTATCAACAATCCAGTGGAAAACTACCTTGAGGCGCTGGAAAAGGAAAAAGCGGACATCCTTGGCATGTCGGCCCTGCTCACCACCACTATGCCCTATATGAAAGTTGTGATCGACACGCTGATCGAACAAGGCAAGCGCGACGATTATATCGTGCTGGTTGGTGGCGCACCGCTAAACGAGGAGTTTGGGAAGGCCATCGGCGCCGACTCCTATTGCCGAGACGCTGCGGTGGCTGTTGAGACAGCCAAAGAATACATGAGCCGCAAACACAACCAACTGAGCGCCTGATATGGCCCGCCGGGGAAGAGCGGCCCGCCTAAAAGGCCGGGTCGCTGTTCATCCCCCCGGCGGCCGCACATTGGACGAAACGACCCTCACCGAACAGGGACTGGCAGCACCAGATTTCAAACCTGGCCGCATTTTGCTAATTGCATGTGGCGCACTGGCGCGTGAGATTCTGGACATCAACACCAATCATCAGATCAACCATATCGACCTGACCTGCCTGCCCGCCAAGCTTCATCTCTATCCCGACCAAATCCCAACAGCGGTCACAGCTGCGGTGAATAAACATCGCGCCAGTTATCAGCAGATCTTTGTGGTCTATGCCGATTGCGGCACTGGCGGTGCCTTGGCGCACACCTGCGCCGAACTGGGTGTGGAAATGGTCGCAGGCCCTCATTGTTATTCCTTTTTTGAGGGCAACGCGGCATTTGAAGAAATATCCGAAGCTGGTGAAATCACCGCCTTTTATCTTACCGATTTTCTGGTCAAACAATTCGACGCCTTTATCTGGCGCCCCATGGGACTGGACAAACACCCGGAACTGCGGGACATGATTTTTGGCAACTACACCACACTGGTCTACCAATCGCAGGTCAGTGATCCGGTTCTGGTAGAACGCGCTAAGGACTGTGCCGAGCGGCTGGGCTTAGACTTTGAACATCGCCACACAGGCTACGGCGATCTTGAAACAACACTGCAACACTGGGCCAAATCCACCTCTTCACCTGGCTGAATTTGTCCCGGCGGTGTCTGGGGCGCAGTCCAAGAGAGGATTGGCCCTCAACTTAGTTTCAAGCGCCTTCTGCCGTGATCAGGCGAATTCGTTCTATCATCGCGCGCACCCCGTTTGACCGCTGTGCTGACAGGTGATCATTCAACCCGAGACGAGCAAGCTCGCGGTGAGCGTCGACCAAAGGCACCTCACCAACTGGCAGCCCATTATACAGTGCCCGCAACACAGCAATCAGACCACGCACGATCATTGCATCACTGTCACCGTCAAAGGTGAAAACACCTAGCGATATACTGGGCTGCAGCCAGACCTGACTGGCACAACCGTGCACCTTGGTTGACGGCACTTTAAAGGCATCATCAAGCCCCTCCATCGCCTTGCCGAAATCAATGACATAACGATAGCGATCTTCCCAGTCCTCTAGGAATTCAAAATCCTCGACGATATCCTCAAAGGCGGCGCTGGCCATGGTTTGGGTCCGATCAATAAGCGCAAATGAACTGACTTCGACCTATGCTGAGCTATGTAATTTTTCAACCGCTTTTCATCATGGCCGCAATCGGGTAATCCCTTGGTAGGACAATTCAAACGGGCGGCTTTCATGCGCAAATCCATTGCAGTTCTCATGGTTACCGGGCTAACGCTTGCCGGATGCAGCAGTTGGCAGGCTTCGCGGGCGAACCCCGGCAATTGGTTTGGTCGCTCAAAAAGCGCCGAAGTTGTGGTGGATGCCAGTGCGGAAGAAATCAACACCCTGATCCCGCAGAACACTGACTCCGGTATATTTAGTCGCCCTGACACTTCATCAGAAGATTTCAGCGTCGCAATCGCCAATGTAACCGAGCTGAAGGTGGAGAAAACTCCAACTGGGGCGATCATCTATGCCATTGGCCTGGCCAGTCGGCAGGGTGCCTATGGTGTCAGGTTGCGGCGCAATGAAGAGGTTGAGGACAGCACACTCGACTATAGCTTTCGTGCCCTCTATCCCGCTGATCCAACACCGGTTGGCCCTGACATCAGCCGAACCCTACGGGTCGCCGTCAGCCTAACGCATCAGGATCTTGCTGGAGTGAAATTGATTCGGGTTTCCAGCGAGGGCAATGCGCGCGAAACGCGTCGCTAGTCCTGGCAGATTGCTTCAGTAGAACAAAGGCGCCCTAGGGCGCCTTTTTATATGGTGTCAGAGTTCAACCACTTTGACCGACTGGCCCTTAGCCGCCAGTGCAATCTCGCCATCACAAAGCCTGAGTGCATCACTGCCAAAGACTTCCAAT
>Ga0105355_10003887_pt1 | contig 12979 bp, 10 predicted proteins | sample GOMGulsemesocosm_2_FD_83508 | JGI IMG/M metagenome (GOLD analysis project Ga0105355, IMG submission 83508) | Methane-oxidizing microbial communities from mesocosms in the Gulf of Mexico - GOM9C Gulf of Mexico | ecosystem: Environmental > Aquatic > Marine > Cold seeps | place: Gulf of Mexico... | reverse complement strand
TTATGATAATTTTTATTATTTTAGTATAATAGAGTTAATGAAATGCATAAACTCACCCACAGAAAAAATCAAATACAATAATATTGATGTATACATAAAACGAGATGATTTATTAGACAAAGAATTTTCTGGAAATAAAGCAAGAAAACTTTATTATTTTTTGCAAAAAGATTTAAGTGCTTATACTAAGATTATATCTTATGGTTCAGTTCAAGCCAATTCCTTGTATTCATTAAGTGCTTTAGCAAAAATAAAGAATTTAGCTTTAGATTATTATGTTTATAAAATTCCATCTTATTTGAAAAACAATATTCAAGGAAATTATAAAGAAGCACTTGCTTTGGGTGCTAATATAATTGAAATTGATTGTGTTGATATTAAAGAGTACTTGCAAAAAAACGTTTTAAATACAAAAGCAAAACAACTGTTTATTGATGAAGGGGCTAGAGTACAAGAAGCACAAGTAGGTATTAAAATACTTGCAGATGAAATTTCTTCTTGGGCTTTTGAAAACAAAATAAAGAATTTAAAAATTGTATTACCAAGTGGAACAGGAACTACTTCTTTGTTTTTACAAAAGTATCTCGCTTTTGAAGTATTAACGTGTCCTTGTGTAGGGGACGAAACTTATTTAAAAGAACAGTTTAAATCCTTAAATAATAATGAAAAAGAGCATCCTTTTATTTTACCTTTAAAGAAAAAATATCACTTTGGAAAGCTTTACAAAGAGTTTTATGAAATCTATGAAAAGCTCTTAAAACAAACAGGACTTACCTTTGAACTTTTATACGATCCATCTGCTTGGATATGCTTAGAAGAATATGCTAAAAAACATGCAGACGAAGCGTATACTTATTTATATATTCATCAAGGTGGAATACTAGGAAATGAGTCAATGTTAGCACGGTATGAAAGGAAATTTCCTAAAAACACTAATAATAATAAGTAACACTTATTTCTCACATCTATAGCCTTAAACAGTAAATTTACCTATGTTTGGATATAATCACGATTATGGATAAAAATAATATAATATTAATTGGTTTTATGGGTGTTGGTAAAGGTACAGTGGCACGTGCAATATATGCATTAAACGGAAGTTTTTGTATTGATACTGACGATGTTATTGAAAGCCTTACGAAAACAAGAATAAAAGACATTTTTGAAAATAAGGGTGAAGCGTACTTTCGAGGACTTGAAAAAGACTGTGCTTCGTGGTTAATTAAGAGTATTGATAATACTGTTATTTCTACAGGTGGAGGTTTTTATAAACAAGAGCAGCTTAAAGAAATAGGTAAAGTTGTTTATTTGGAGTCTTCTTTTGATGAAATATTGTACAGAATTAATAGCTGTCCCAATGCGCAGAAGAAACTACAAAAAAGACCTTTATTACAAGACTTAGAAGAAGCAAAAAAACTTTTTAATTCCCGGGTGAATGAGTATAAAAAAGTAGCTGATCTTATTGTAAATGTTGAAAGAAAAGAACCCAAAGATATTGCTTGCGAAATCTTTTCTAAACTAAGGAAATAAATTGAAAATAATTAATACTAAGGATGCAAACTTCAAAGAAGAATTTGCAAATATCTTAGCTCGAGCTAAAACAGATATCAAAGGCGTTTCAAAAATCGTAACGTCTATCATTGATGAAATTGTAGAAGATGGAAATGAAGCTCTAAAAGGGCATATATTAAAATTTGATAAGTGGGAAGTAAAAGAAGATAAAGATTTAGAAATCTCACAAAGCTCAATGCTAGAAGCCTATAATAATATTGATGAAAAACTAAAAGCAGCTTTGCATACTGCTTATGACAGAATTAAAGCCTATCATGAAAAACAAATTCCTAAATCATGGTTTGATTTTGAAAAAAATGGAACAATTCTAGGACAGAAAGTAAGTCCAGTAGATCGTGCTGGTTTGTATATTCCAGGCGGTAAAGCTGCTTATCCTAGTTCGCTTTTAATGAATGCTATTCCTGCTATTGTTGCAGGGGTTGAAGAAATTGTTGTTTGTACTCCAACACCAAATGACGAAATTAATGAATTATTATTAGCAGCCATGCATATTTGTGATATTAAAAAAGCCTATAAAGTAGGAGGTGCTTCTGCTATTGCTGCTATGGCGTATGGAACACAAAGTATTCCAAAAGTAGATGTAATCACAGGGCCTGGAAATATTTTTGTAGCAACTGCTAAAAAACTGGTTTTTGGAGAAGTGCATATTGATATGATAGCAGGGCCTTCAGAAATTGGAATTTTAGCGGATAGTTCTGCCAAAGCTAAATATTTAGCTATTGATTTACTTTCTCAAGCTGAACATGATGAAATGGCAAGTTCTTTATTAATTACAACAGATGAAAATGTAGCATGTGAAACATTAAAAGAAATCAATGTGTATTTAAAAACTTTAAAAAGAAAAGAGATTGCACAAAAATCTATTGATGATAGGGGCGCAATTATTGTAGCTTCATCTATGCAAGAAGCCATTGATTTAATGAATGAAATTGCACCAGAACATTTAGAAATTATGACTCAAAATGCCTTTGAACTTTTACCTAAAATCAAGCATGCTGGGGCTATTTTCTTAGGTGAGAATACACCTGAACCAATAGGAGATTATATCGCAGGTCCTAATCATACTTTACCAACAGGAAGTACAGCTAAGTTTTATTCTCCTTTAAATGTGGAAAACTTTTTGAAAAAATCTTCTGTGATTTCTTTTTCAAAAGAAGCTATTAATGAACTGGGTGAAGCCTGTGCACTCTTAGCTGATACAGAAGGTTTAGATGCTCACGCTAAGTCTGTACGTGCAAGGCTAGAAGGATAAACCTTTAGGTTTAGATGATTTTATAAATGCAATGTGTGGCTATAACAAACAATTAAATTCATAAGGGTTTATGTGGAAGAATTAAATTTAGTAAAAGAACAAATTAAAACATACGTAATAGAATGTGAGGATGAAAAAAGCCTTTATTTATTAGATAAACTAGCAACAGGTAAGATGTTGCGTTCTAAATTGATTTTAAAAATTGCTGGAATTAGCGATGAGAGTATTAAATTATGTGCTGTTATTGAAATGATTCATGCTTCTTCTTTATTGCATGATGATGTAATTGATGATGCTAGTACAAGAAGGGGAGAGCCTTCTGTTAATGCACTTTTTGATAATAAAACAGCCATTATGTTTGGAGATGTTTTATATTCAAAAGCTTTTGCTGAACTTTCTTTAATGCCAAAAGAGATATCTCATCTTGTAGCATCTGCTGTTACTAAATTAAGTATTGGTGAAATGCTTGATGTGGATTTAACTCAAGAGTTCAATACTTCTTATGACAAATACTTAGATATGATTTATAAAAAAACAGCTTCTTTAATAGAAGCCAGTGCCAAAGCTGCTGCAATTCTTAGTAATAAAGATGGACAAATTTATGCCACTTACGGAAAAAATTTAGGTCTTGCTTTTCAAATGATTGATGATATTTTAGATATTACTCAAGATTCAAAAACACTTGGAAAACCAGCCATGCATGATTTTGAAGAAGGAAAGGTTACTATTCCTTATTTATTATTGCATGAGCGTTTAGAGAATAAAGAAGCCCTTGTTTCTTTGTATAAAAAAACCTTGGATGAAAAAAATATTGTTTGGATTAAAAATCAAATGCTAGAAACAAAAGCCTTAGAAGATTCAATATTAATGGCTAAAAAGCTTGGGAATGAGGCAATTGAAGCCTTAAAAGATGAAAATTCACAGGACTTAGTTCTAATTATGAAAGCTATGATTGAGCGTGATTTTTAAGCATGAGTTATTTAAGCATTAGTTTTACCCATAAAAATACGGATATAGAAATGAGAGAAAAGCTTGCTTTTCCTGATGAAAGTGCCAGTGAACAATTTTTAAAAAAACTAAAAAATCAAGATTCTATTGATGAAGTTATTTTATTGTCAACCTGTAATCGTGTTGAAATTATAGCTTCGGTTTCCAATCTTGCACAATCCCAAGAATATGTGATTAGTTCTTTAGCAAATTATGCCAATATAGAATTCGATGAATTATTTGAACGCGCTGATATTTATGATAATGCAGGGGCTATTCATCATTTATTTTCTGTTTCTTCTGCTTTAGACTCCCTTGTTATTGGGGAAACTCAAATAGTAGGACAGTTAAAAGATTCTTATCGCTTATCTTTAAATAAAGGATACTGTGATCAAGGCTTAACAAGAGCAATGAATTATGCTTTTCAATGTTCAGCAGCAGTAAGAAATGCAACACAATTAGGAACAGGTTCCGTATCAGTAGCTTCAACAGCAGTAGCCAAAGCTAAGTCATTTTTTTCTGATACAAAAAATGTAAAAGCCTTGGTTATTGGTGCTGGTGAAATGAGTGAATTAACTATAAGGCATCTTCAAAAATCAGGTTTTTCTGTGGTTTTAGTAAGTAGAAATCTTAAAAAAGCAACACTTTTAGCTCAAAATTTTGATCAAGAAATAGAAGTAGAATCTTATGATAATATTAATTCTTTATTAAATGAAATTCCTTTATTGTTTACAGCAACATCAGCGCCTTATCCTATAATCACGCAAGATATGGTAAAAGATTGTTCTTTTAAGCGTTATTGGTTTGATATAGCAGTTCCAAGAGATATTGAGCGTATTAATAGCTCTAATTTAGAAGTGTTCGCAGTAGATGATTTGCAAGAAATCGTAAATGAGAATATGAAAGTACGGGCTATAAAAGCAAAAGAAGCTTATATCATAGTAAATAAATACTCTAAAGAGTTTTTTACTTGGCTTAAATCCTTAGAAATTGACCCTGTTGTAAAACAAATGTATGTAAAAGCAAATACTGTTATTGAAAAGAAAATTGCGAATGCTATTTCTAAAGGCTATATTGATGCAAAAGATGAAAAAAATATTACCAAACTATGTGAAACTATTTTAAATGAATTTTTACATGAACCCACAAAACAATTAAAAACAATATCAAAAAGTCTTGAATCGGATGCTGTATTATCAACGGTTCAAAATATTTTTGCTCTAGACAATAAGAATAATAAAAACAATAAAAAATAGGAACAGTATATGAAATTCTCAAAAATGTTTATTCCAACAACAAAAGAAGCACCAAAAGATGCAAGTTTAGCTTCTCATCAATATTTAGTACGTGGTGGTTTTATTAACCAAACGGGTTCTGGTATTTATAATTATCTTCCTCTTGGAAAAATTGTTTTAGATAAAATTAGAGCAATCGTAAAAGAAGAGATGGATAAATCAGGAGCAAACGAAGTACAATTTGGTTTTGTTACACCTTTAAGTTTTTGGGAACAATCTGGTCGTGCTTCAACAATGGGAAAAGAACTGCTTAAATTTACAGATAGAAAAAATACGGCTTATGTACTTTCTCCTACGAATGAAGAAACAGTAGTGGATTTGGTAAAAAACAGAATTACTTCTTATAAAAACTTGCCTGTAAATTTATATCAAATCTATACTAAATTTAGAGATGAAGCAAGACCAAGATTTGGTCTTATGAGGGGGCGTGAGTTTTTAATGAAAGATGCGTATTCTTTTCATGCTTCAAAAGAAGATTTAGTACGTGAATTTCATGTAATGGAACAAACGTATAAAAATGTTTTTACACGTTTAGGACTTGATTTTAGAGTAGTTGCAGCTGATTCTGGAGCTATTGGGGGATCTGGTTCTAAAGAGTTTATGGTTTTAGCTAATTCAGGAGAAGATACTATTGTTGTTTGTCCTTCTTGTGAATACGGAGCTAATATTGAAGCTGCTAAAAGAACGCCTAAAAAACAAGTTGCACTTGAAAGTAAAGAACTAGAAAAAGTACATACTCCTGCTTTAAAAACAATTACTGAAGTAAGTGAATTTTTAAATATAGATTCTTATTACACAATGAAAGCTGTTATTAAAAAAGCTATTTTTGAAGAAAAAGTTGAAACAGTAGTATTTTTTATAAGAGGTACAGATAACTTAGAAGATACAAAAGCAGCAAGTGCAATTGGGGCTTTAGAATTAGAAGATGCAACGCAGGATGATTTAGAAGAAGCCAATTTAAAAGCTGGTTTTTGTGGAATAGTTGATTTCCCCCAAAATATCAAAGTAGTATTTGATAAAGAATTAGAAGGTGATAATAATATTGTTTGTGGAGCAAATGAAGTAGATTATCACTATAAAAACGTTAATCTAAGTTCTTTTGATTTAGACTATGTAGATTTAATTGCTGTTCAAGAAGGCGATGCTTGTCCTAATTGTCAAAGCGCATTAGAACATACAAAAGGAATCGAATCTGGGCATATTTTTCAATTAGGTTCTAAATACTCAAGTGCAATGGATGCTAAGTTTTTAGACCAAAATGGAAAATCACAGCCTTTTGAAATGGGATGTTATGGTATTGGTGTTTCAAGATTGGTTGCAGCAGTAATTGAGCAAAATCATGATGAAAAAGGTTCAATTTGGACAAAAGAAACGGCTCCTTTTCAAGTAGATATTATTGTATCAAATGCAAAAAAAGAAGAAGAATTAAATGCAGGTTTAAAAATATATGAAGCATTAAACGAACAAGGCATTGAAACAATTATTGATGACAGATTAAAAGAGCGATTTGGTTTTAAAATGGGTGACTTTGAATTAATTGGTTTTCCTTATGCCGTTGTCGTTGGAAAAAAACTACAAGAGGGTATGGTTGAATTAATTAACCGTAAAACGCTTGAAAAAGAAGAAGTAAAACTAGAAGATATCGTTTCTAAGATAAGCGATATTCTAAAAAAATAATTATTTTTGATATTTAATTGATTATTTTGGTTATAATTCTGCAATTAAAATAAACAAAAGAAATAAATATGTTAGTATTTACATCTAATGTTTTAAAATCAAGGAGTTAGAATGGAAAATGTTTCTGAAGTTTTTGGAGCGTATGCCCTAAGTATTATGTTTGCATTAGCAATTTTTGTAATAGGAAAATTTGTAGCTAGAAAAGCTACAGATATTATAATTGCACTAATGGGAAAAAAGAAAGGTATGGATGAAACCTTACTTAATTTTTTCTCTGGCTTAATTTATTACGCTTTACTTGTAATGGTTGTTTTGGCAGCTTTAGATCAAGTAGGTATTAATACAACTTCTTTCTTAGCAATCCTTGGTGCTGCTGGTTTAGCTATTGGTTTAGCACTAAAAGATTCTTTGTCTAACTTCGCTTCTGGTGTTATGTTGGTATTTTTTAAACCTTTTAAAATTGGAGATGTCGTTAATGCAGGTGGAGTCACTGGAAAAGTAATTCATATTCACTTATTTAACACAGAATTCACAACGCCAGATAATCAAAAGATTTTAGTACCAAACTCAGCAATTACAAGTGGTGCTATTACTAATATTAATGCTCATAATAAAAGAAGAGTGGATTTAGTAATTGGAATTGGTTATGACGATGATATTAAAAAAGCAAAAAATATCTTAAATTCTATTGTAGAAGAGCATGAAAAAGTTTTAATAAAAGATGGTATTACCGTTGCTGTTTCTGAGCTTGCTGATTCAAGTGTGAATTTTGTAGTACGTGCTTGGGTTAAAACACCTGATTATTGGGATGTTAAATTCTTTTTAACGGAAGAAATCAAATTACGTTTTGATAAAGAAGGTATTTCTATTCCTTATCCACAAACAGATGTGCATTTATACAAAAAAGATTAATCTACCCCTTGAGTTAAGAGAAATCTTAAGTTATTTACAAGAAGAAGGCTTTAGAGCTGTTCTTGTAGGTGGCTGTGTAAGAGATTTTTTCTTAGAACTTCCTATTAAGGACTATGATATTGAAGTATTTAATATCAAAGACTATGACACCCTTGTTTTAAAACTTGAAAAATTTGGCAAAATAAACCTTGTTGGAAAAAGTTTTGGAATCTTAAAACTACAATGTAAAAACCATGAATTTGATTTCGCACTTCCCAGACTTGAAACCAAAGTAGGCTTAGGTCATAAAGGTTTTGATGTAGAAATTAATCCCAAACTTTCCTTTAAAGAAGCTAGTCTTAGAAGAGATTTTACTATTAATGCTCTTGGTTATGATTATAATAGCGATGAAATTTTGGATTATCATAATGGGCTTGATGATTTAAAAACTAAAACCTTAAAACATATCAATGAAAAAACGTTTATAGAAGACCCTTTACGAGTTTACAGGGCCATACAATTTTGTGCGCGTTTTGAGTTTAGCTTAGATAAAAAAACCTTTTTATTGTGTAAAGCTTTAGTTGATACTAATGCCTTAGATGAATTGCCAAAAGAGCGTATTTATGATGAGTTTAAAAAGCTCTTTTTAAAAGCTTCCAAACCCTCCCTTGGCTTTACACTTTTAAAAGACTTAGGCATATTAAAATATTATGAAGAATTAGAAGCCCTAATTACATGTGAGCAAGATCGCGAATATCATCCAGAAGGCAATGTATGGATACATACTTTGATGACCTTAGATGAAATGGCTAAGATTAAAACAGGAAATAATAAAAGAGATTTAATGCTGTTTTTATCTCTTCTTTGCCATGACTTAGGAAAACCTTTTTGTACAGAAGAAATCAATGGACACATCACTTCTTATAAGCATGAAAGCTTAGGAATAAAACCTACAATTTCTTTTTTAAATAAACTATTAGATGACAAAAAACTAATAGAAGAAGTGTGTTTAATGGTTAAATACCACCTGATACCATTTGCATTTTTTAAACAAAACCCTAGTCTTAAAGCAATAAAGCGTTTGTCTACTAAAGTCAATATTGAAAATTTATGTTTGGTATGTTTGGCTGATTGTTTAGGTAGAGATATAAAAGATAAAGAAAAATGTCCCAAAGCTATTGAGTATTTATTAAATGAAGCAAAAAAATTGGATATTCACAATGAGCCTTTAAAAAAACTCGTACTTGGAAGAGATTTGTTAAGTATAGGGTTTAAGCCAGGAAAAGCCTTTAAAACTATCCTTGATTTTGCTTATGATTTACAAATTGATGAAAACAAAAATAAAGAAGAAATTCTTGCAGAAATACAAAAAAAGTTTAGGGTTTGATAATATAATTTGCACTTCCATTAACACTGTGATAAATAGTAACTCCATATTTTTTAGCATAATATCTTAAAAGCTGTTTTTGTAATATTGGCTCAATAGATGGGGTAAACCAAGCATTATTTGAAATAACAAGCATATGTTTAACCTCTCCTAAATTCTCAAATAAAATATCATTTGTGGCTTCATAACAAATTGCATTTCTAAAGCTAATTCCTTTGACATTAAAATCAGTGGCTTTAGAGGCTTTTAAAAAGTCTTGCGCGCCTTCATAAAAAATATCATTTATATAGTTTGCAATAACTTCAGGCAGAGGTATAGCTTCCCCAAAAGGTACCAAGACTACCTTGTTTGCAATGCTTAGTTTCTTCTTTGAAAAATGATAAGAAGAGTTGTAATAATTGTTATCTTCTTGCTTTAGTGCACCTACAACTATATCTATTTTAGAAGATTTTTCTAATAAGAAATTTAAAAGTTCTTCATTTTTATTAAGCACTAGTGGATAAGCAGTTTCAGGTAAAACAATTAAATCGTAATCATGCTCAATTGCATTTGTGATGAGTCTGTTATTAAGAGCTACAATCTCACTTCTTTTATCTTGTTTCCATTTATTTTCTTGTTTGATATTAATTTCAGGCATAAATATTTTAAGATTTATATCTTGGCTTAATGCAACTTTTTGATCAAGGGCAAAACATAGGGGAAAAAGAAATAAAACTTTATAGTATTTTTTAAAAACAGACAAAATAAGCATAGAAAGAATTATTAAAACAAAAGCCTCTTTTTGAATTGAAAAAATAGAATTAACAAACAAAAGTTCTGGCTGTAACCAGTTAAAACCAAAGGGATGCACAAAAGATAAAACAAATAAAGAAAAAGCTTTGAAATATATATTTTCAAATAAAGCCATTAAATAAAAAATAATTCCATAAACCAAAGCAATGCCTAAAATTATAAGAGGAATTAAATAGCTTAAATCATAATAAACAAAAGAAAAACTAAGCCAGTAAAACCACAGTATTCCTATAAAAAATCCTGTAAAAAACAGTATTCTTTTAGAAGCGTTTATGATAGCAAAAATAGCACTAAGAGATAAAAAACTGTTTAAATAGATATTGCTGTAAGAAAAATATTCAAAATACAAAGAAGATGAGAATAAAAAAGAAATAAGTAAAGCTAAAGAAATGGAAGTAAAAATGGATTGCTTTGATTTCATGTATTGTCTTTTTTGCAATATTGTATCAAAATATTTATGAAATATATGTTTTAAGCTAGTCTAATGTAGTTTTCGATAAAATAATCCACTTTATAAAATACCCAAAGGATTATACATGAATGGAAGTGCAGACTTAATAAGTTCTCTTTTACCCCTAGTTGCGTTATTCGCAATTTTTTACTTTTTAATTATCAGACCACAGCAAAAACAAGCTAAAACTCATAAAGAGATGTTAGCTAATTTAGCTAAAGGTGATAAAGTAGTTACAAGTGGCGGTCTTATTGTTGAAATTGTAAAAGTTGAAGATGACTTTTTCTCAGTTAAAAATGCTGACAATTCAGAAATGAAACTTGTTAAAGAATTTGTTTCTAAAAAATTCGACTAATATTTATTTAACTCTTTTTTAAAGAGTTAAATCTACTCACTTAATCCAATCTAAGGAAAAGAGATTGAAAATCTTTAATTATAGACTCGTAATATTTATGTTAAGCATTATTTTTGGAATTGTTTTTGCTCTTCCCTCTTTTATGCAAACCAACCAAGGTAAGAAAATCAATTTAGGATTAGACTTACAAGGTGGATTACACATGTTACTTGGTGTAAATACCCAAGAAGCAGTTGTATCTAAGATAAAAACAATAGCAAGTTCGGTTAAGTATTTTACTGATGATGAAGATATTGTAATTGATGAACTTAAATTTACAAAAGAGAAAGTTAATTTTGTACTTTTAGATGCTGATGAAAAAATCAAACTAGATGAAATGTTAGGAAAAATAAAAGGTTTAGAGATTAATTTTAATACTGAACTTGAATATGAACTTAACTTAAGTCTTGAAGAAATTGAAATCACTAAAGATTTAGCAGTTAGTCAAGCAGTTGAAACGATAAGAAACAGATTGGATCAATTTGGTTTATCTGAACCTACTGTTGTACGGCAAGGTGCTGTTGATATAGTAGTTGAACTTCCTGGTATTAAAACTCAAGCTGAAGAAAAAGCAGCAAGAGAACTAATTTCAAAACCTTCTAAACTAGAATTAATGTCTGTTGATGAAGACAGAATGGATCAAGTATTTAATATGACAGCTGCACAAGCATCTGCTTATGGAAACGTAATTTTAGAACACTCAATAGATCCAACTCAGAAATTTTTAGTAAGAGAAATTCCTATTTTAACAGGCTCACAAGTAATTGATGCAAGTGTAGCTTTTGATCATGGAAATCAAGCCATTATTAATTTTACTCTTAATGCAAGTGGTTCTAGAATTTTTGGAGATTATACTGCTAAAAGTGTAGGGCAACGATTAGCTGTTGTTTTAGATGGAAAAGTATATTCAGCTCCCGTAATACGTGAACGAATTGGTGGAGGAAGTGGTCAAATTTCTGGAGGTTTTACTTTAAGTGAAGCAGGTTCAGTTGCAATTGCCCTTCGTTCAGGAGCACTTCCAGCATCTGTGAATTTACTTGAAAAAAGATCAGTAGGACCCTCATTGGGAGCTGATAGTATTAAAGCATCTATGATGGCATTAATCTTTGGATTTTTACTTGTATTTGTATTTATGATTGTGTATTATGGATATGCAGGAATTATTGCAAATCTTGCACTTGTTACAAATATTTTTATCATTGTTGCAGTTATGGCAATGTTTGGCGCAACTTTAACCCTTCCAGGAATGGCAGGAATTGTTTTAACCATTGGTATGGCAGTTGATGCGAATGTTATTATTACTGAGAGAATCAGAGAGTTATTAAAACAAGGTCTCTCAATTCCTAAAGCTATTGAAGATGGGTACTCAAATGCAATGAGAGCTATTTTAGATGCAAATATTACAACACTATTAGTTGCTGTAATTTTATATGCTTATGGAACAGGACCTATTAAAGGTTTTGCTGTAACTATTTCTATTGGTATTTTAGCTTCAATGTTAACAGCAATTTTGGGAACGCATGGTATTTATGAAGCCTTGGGTCAAAAAATGCAAAAAGACAAAAATTTAAGAAAATGGTTTGGTATTAAATAATGGAAATTTTTAAAAGCGAAAAAACATTTGATTTTATGGGAAAAAGATTACCTTTTTTAGGGTTCTCTGCTTTATTAGTTATTGCTTCATTGCTTTTACTTTTAACAAAAGGTTTAAACTATGGAGTTGATTTTGTAGGTGGTACTATTGTTCAAGTTAAATATGAACAAACAGCACCTATTAAAAATATCAGAGATATTTTAAATCAAACAGAAAACTTCAACAATTCAACTATTACAGAATTTGGAAGCCCTGATGAAGTTGTAATAAAACTTACAAATTCTTCATCAAACTTAGCAAATGATGTAGGAGATGAGATTTCAAAACTATTAGTTAATACTGGTAAATTTGAAATAAGACGAGTAGATATGGTAGGTCCTAAAGTAGGAAGTGAATTAAGAGAAAAAGGTCTTATGGCTTTATCTTTATCCCTTCTTGTAATTATGGCTTATGTATCGTTTAGATTTGAGTGGCGTTTTGCACTTTCTTCTATTTTTGCGCTGGTACATGATATTACTATTGCTTTAGGAATGATTTCTTTGTTCCAAGTAGAAGTAAACTTAGATATCTTAGCAGCAATTCTTACCATTTTGGGTTACTCACTAAATGATACGATTATTGTATTTGATAGAATCAGAGAAGGGGTTAGTACAACCAAAGAAACGGTTTTAGAAAAAGTAGTAAACT
>Ga0105355_10003879_pt1 | contig 12984 bp, 9 predicted proteins | sample GOMGulsemesocosm_2_FD_83508 | JGI IMG/M metagenome (GOLD analysis project Ga0105355, IMG submission 83508) | Methane-oxidizing microbial communities from mesocosms in the Gulf of Mexico - GOM9C Gulf of Mexico | ecosystem: Environmental > Aquatic > Marine > Cold seeps | place: Gulf of Mexico... | reverse complement strand
TGCCACGCCATGTTCAAGGGCCGCCTCAACGATTTGCTCCATCAATCTTTTTGCCGGGTTGAACGATGCGGCGGCAGACTGAGACACATAAGTGACTTCTTTGCCGCGCAGCTTGCGTTGCTCGCTCAACCCGCCAGCCAGAATATCGCGGCCGTTGACATTGATCTCGCCGCCGAGGGTCACTGACCCCCGGCCATACCCCATGGATGACAACCCAATTGTGGACTTGCCCGCGCCGGATTCCCCGATCAGCCCCAGCACTTTGCCCTTTTCCAAGGTCAGATCGATGCTTTCGACAATCACCAGTTCTTTGGCGGGTTCGTTGGGTGGATAGATCGTCGCTGCGATCCGCAGGTTCTTAATATCGAGTAGAAGATCAGCCACCACGGCCCCCTTTCAAGTCAGAGGTTTTGTTGAGAACCCAATCTGCGACTAGATTCACCGAGATTGCCAAGATCGCAATGGCAGCAGCCGGGATCAGGGCAGCCCCAATACCAAAGACAATACCTTCTTTGTTTTCCTTCACCATACCGCCCCAATCCGATGCCGGTGGTTGCACACCAAGACCAAGGAAAGACAGCGTAGACAAGAACAAGACCGCAAAGATAAAGCGCAGACCAAGTTCAGCAACCAGAGGGGACAAGGCATTTGGCAGGATTTCACGGAAAATGATCCAGCGGAGTTTTTCTCCGCGCAGTTTAGCGGCCTCAACAAAATCCATGACGTTGATATCCACCGCAACTGCACGTGACAGACGATACACGCGGGTCGAATCCAGCAGCCCCATCACAATGATCAGAATTGGTATTGTCACTGGCATGACAGACAGAATGACCAATGCAAAAATCAACGACGGAATCGACATCAGCAGATCGACAAGACGCGACATCACTTGATCCACCCAGCCGCCAAGAACGGCCGCAGACAGACCCAAAAAACTTCCCAACGTGAAGGACAGGGCCGTGGCCAGCGTGGCGATGAAGATCGTGGTTCGACCGCCATAAATCAAGCGAGTCAACAGATCGCGACCAATGTTATCGGTCCCCATCAGGTGCTCCGCCGAGCTTGGCTCCCATACATCGCCGACAACCTCGGCCATACCGTATGGCGCAATGAAAGGTGCGAAAACCGCAACCAGAAAAAACCCACCGGTCAGGATTAGACCAATGAGGGCAGAAATAGGTATCCTCATTTTGGGTGCCTCAATCTTGGGTTACTTAGGATGGCAACGATGTCTGCAATCAGATTGAGCACGACATAGACAGCCGCAAAGATCAGTCCGCAGGCTTGAACAACAGGTACATCACGTTTGGATACGTGATCGACCAAGTATTGACCCATTCCTGGATAGACAAAGATCACTTCGACCACGACGACACCAACCACCAGATAGGCAAGGTTCAGCATCACCACATTCACAATCGGAGAGATCGAATTCGGAAAGGCATGACGTGCAATCACTTTAAAGGCGGATAACCCTTTTAGTTCTGCCGTCTCAATATAAGCGGATTGCATCACGTTCAGGATCGCTGCCCGCGTCATGCGCATCATATGCGCCAACACCACAAGTGTCAGAACCGTGACCGGCAAGGCAATCGCATTTAGCTTCTCAAGAAAGCTCATGCTGTCATAGACCGTCGCGACAGAGGGGAAGAGGCGCCATTTCACCGCGAAGAAATAGATCAGGACATAGCCGATGAAGAATTCTGGAAGCGAAATCGAAGCAAGCGTGGCCCCGGAAATCAACTTATCAGGCCAGCGATTGCGGAATCTCACGGCAACAAGGCCGAGGAAAATCGCAAGTGGCACTGCGACAACTGCCGCTGTACTGGCAAGAAACAGAGTATTGCCAAGACGTTTGCCAATTTGGGGTCCAATGGCCTGACCGTTTGACAGGGCTGTGCCCAAATCACCTTGCAGTAACCCTCCAAGCCATTCGAAATACCGGACATAAGCCGGCTCATTTAAACCAAGATCCGCCCGTAAATTCGCGAGGGCCTCAGGCGTGGCTGACTGGCCCAAAATGCTCTGGGCTAGGTCTCCTGGCAGCATTTCGGTGCCAGAAAAAATGACGACAGAGACGGCCAGCAGCAAAAGTATTCCCAGCGCAATGCGCTGGGAAAGTAGTTTTAACATAGGGCCCATTCTATGCGGTAACCCACATTTTCAGTGGTGCGTAGTTGTTCATCAGGTCAAAGCCCTTAGTCGTGCGCCAACCTTCTACGCCCTCGGACACCGCATCGATGAAGTTGTTAAACATCGGACAGATCAATCCACCCTCATCGCTTACGATTGTGCTCATGTCGCTATAGATTGCCTTGCGCTTGCCTTCGTCCAATTCCGCGCGCGCTGCCAAAAGCATCTTGTCGAAGCCGTCGTTAAAGAAGCGGGTGTCATTCCAATCCGCCGAAGACAGATAGGCCGTTGAGAACATCGCATCCTGAGTTGGACGACCGCCCCAGTAGCTGGTGCAGAATGGTTGTTTATTCCAAACCTCGGACCAGTAGCCATCGTTTGGCTCACGTTTGACATCCAGTGTGATGCCTGCGGCGGCAGCACTCTGTTGGAACAACTGGGCCGCATCAGGTGCACCAGGGAAGGAATTGTCTGATGTGCGCAGCAGAACCGAACCATCGTGACCAGATGCCTTGAAATGGAACGCGGCTTTTTCTGGGTCATACGTGCGCTGCTCTCTTTCGGTGAACAACGGATAGCTGGCATTGATCGGCGAGTCGTTGCCGGCAGTGCCGTTCCCAAACAAGATCTTTTCGACCATTTCTTCGCGATTGATCGCATATTTCAGCGCCAAACGAAGATCTTTGTTGTCGAAAGGTGCAGTATCGGCGTGCATGATGAAGACATAATGCCCGGCACTTGGTGTCGAATGCACCTTTACGCCGCCCATGCGACCAACCAGCGACGCCACTTTTGGTGGAACCCGGTTGACCATGTGAACCTGACCAGACTGCAACGCCGCGACGCGGGCTGTGTCGTCATTGATAACCAGCAGCTCAACTGTTTCGGCATGGCCGAGATCGTCGTTCCAATAGTTGGGGTTCTTTTCAAAGACGTGACGCACACCCGGCTCATGTGACTTCAGGATATAAGGACCTGAACCAATTGCCGCTGTCGGATCGTCCTTACCGCCGTTTGGTTGAATAACCAGGTGATAATCGGCCAGCAGATACGGCAAGTCAGCGTTGGGGGTATCAAGCTCCAGAATGAATCTGTCGCCATCGGTGGACATAGAAACGATGCCCCGCAGCAAACCAAGCGCGCCGGATTTAGACTCTTCACCAGCGTGACGCTCGATAGTTGCTTTCACATCCTCAGCAGTCACGGATTTACCGTTGCTGTAGGTGACACCCGAACGCATTTTGAACGTCCAGGTTTTTGCGTCGGCTGAAGCTTCGTATTCCGAAGCGAGACGAGGATCGATGCCACCGTCTTCAGCAAGCTCGACCAGCGGTTCGCCCCACATCCGGAGAATCTGAGTTGAGGTTGCGTTTGTCGAGAGACCCGGGTCAAGTGAATCGGTAGAGGATCCGCCCTGAATGCCCACGCGCAATGTGCCACCTTTGACAGGTCCAGCGGCCATAACAGCCGATGCAAGCATGGTGCCGGCAAAAGTTGTAGTTGCACCCAGCGCCGCAGCGCGACCCATAAATGAGCGGCGATTCAACAATCCGCGCGCTGCACGCTCGGATAGATACTTCAGTTCATTTGACATAGTGTTCTCCCTGTGAATTCGTTGCCTTTGTGGCAATCGATTATTCTAAGTTGTTTCTTCGTTGTTTTATGACCCACTAGGCCAATCATTTGGCTGTCAGTCAATCGGTTCCTTTAATCCTTATCAATGCGGCCGCAGGTCACGCGGGGCCACACCAAATTCATCACGAAACGCCCGGGTCATCGCGCTGGGGTTATGATATCCACAGCGCATAGAGATTTCGGCGACCGAAAGTTTGGTTTGTTCTGCGTAGCGTTTTGCCGCGGTCAGGCGGATGCGCCGGTAAATTGTCTTTGGTGGGGCCCCTAACTCCTCGTTGAAAGCCCGTTCCAGACTTTGGCGGCGACACTGCAATGTCTCACAAATATCGAAAATCGACGCCGGTTCCTCCAGTTGCTCACGCATCATCGAAACAGCTCTTTTGCACAGGCTCGATTGTGGTCGGACATCTGTTGTACTGCGCCCACTGCCACCTTCGCCAACCATAAACATCGAGGCAACTTCCAACCTCATTGTTTCGCCGTGTGTCTGCCCAACCATATACTGCAACAGGTCAAATGCCGCCATGGCGCCCGCAGACGTCCAGCGATCACCGTCGATGGTAAACGTAACACGTTCAGCTTTGACATCAGAAAACTTCTTGGAAAAGGCGCTGAGTTCATCCCAATGCACCGTCGCACGGCGATTTTGCAAAAGACCGGCCGAGGCAAGCAACCAGCTGCCCATATCCAACCCTGCCAAAATGTCATATTTTTTGGAAGCCGCCTGAAGCGCACGATTGCAAGCATCCGTCGCGTAGGTTTGGTACGCGTAGCTGGGCATAACAAAAAGCACCTGACCTCCAGGCGATTGCGACAAAGAACGCTCCGGGGTCACAGGCATGCCTGCAGATGATTTCACGGACTGACCATCCAACGTCAGCAACGACCATTCATAAGCCTCGCGGCCCAGAAACCGATTGACGACACGCATCGGCTCAACAGCATTTGCAAGACAATAATTCGAAAATTCATCGAACAGTAGAATGTCGATCTTTTCTGTATGTTCCGAAGGTCTTGCCCAGTTCCGCATGATTTTCAGTCGATCATGTATGATTTTCAAAATCAAGAAAAATTGTACCGCCATACAAGATTTTTATTTTTGGCGACGCCTGCCCCGGGCTTCGGCCCTATTCGAACGACCGCAAATCTACAGGTAATCCGCCGATCAGAGACAATACTCACCACCTCCATACTTGTGCCTTTCCACTATCTCAACAGCAATGTTGGATCGCCGGTCTGCCGGTGTCCTGCGCAAACGACACTAACCCCCTACCGGCTGGCGTCGGTAGGGGGTTTGATATGCGTCTCCAAGTACTAAATTACGATGTCTTCGGTGACTGCCCCGCTGGTGGTTGAAAACACCCCCTGCCCCAAACCGGGAGCCCCCCTTCATCAACCGCACCAAGTCGCTAGTCGCAGAGCCTTGTCGTTTGCGGCCTCGAATATCGTACGGGTAGCCATTCTGACGGCGTTCCCCCGGTCAGCACTTTACCCGTTCCATTTTGGGATCATACAAAGGCCGCAGCTGAACCTTGCAGGGCACCCTTTTGCTCGCCACCTCCAACTCATATGATCCGGACAATACATAAGCCGCGTCAATCACTTCATCTGATCGAACATAACCGTAGCCAATCGACTTATTGACCGTATAGCCAAACCCGCCGCTGGACAGCCAGCCCACCCGCTTGCCATCGCGGTAAATCGTCTCACGTCCCGACAGCACCACATCCGGGTCCGCCGTGAAACAAGCCATGATTTTTTTCACTCCGGTATCACGCTGCGCCTCTGCTGCCTTACGGCCTTTGAACTCGATGATTTTCTTTAGCTTGATCGCCCAGCCCAACCCAGCCTCTGCCGGAGTATGATCCGGCCCGATATCCGATCCCCAGGCGCGATAGCCTTTCTCCAAACGCATACTTTCGATGGCCCTGTAGCCGGCATCCCTAAGGTCAAACTCAGCGCCTGCCTTCGACAGCGCGGCATAAACAGTTGTGGCGTATTCCACCGGCAGGTGAAGTTCCCAGCCCAACTCGCCCACATAGGTCACCCGCATCGCGTTCACCGGACAGCCAGCAATACCAATGGTCTTGGCAGTGCCAAATTTGAACGCCGCGTTAGAGACATCGCTATTGGTCACTTTCTGCAGAATGTCACGCGCCCTGGGGCCCATCAGCGACAGTACCGAATAAGCCGACGTCACATCGACTAGCTGCGCGTTCATCCCTTTGGGGATATTGCGCGAGATCCAATCAAAGTCATGGGTGGCAAAGCCGGTGCCAGTAACGATGTAATATTCATCCCGGCCCACTCGCACAGTGGTCAGGTCACATTCAATGCCGCCCTTGTCGTTCAGCATCTGGGTATAGATCAACGAGCCCACAGGTTTCTGCACATCATTGGCCGCAATCCAGCTTAGCGCGGCCTCAGCGTCCGGGCCTTTCAAGGTGAACTTGGCAAACGAAGTCTGATCAAACAAAACCGCCGCTTCTCGGCCCGCTTTGTGCTCGCCGCCAACGGTCTCAAACCAGTTCTGCCGACCAAAACTATAGACGTCCTTGGCCTCCATCCCCTCCGTGGCAAACCAATTTGGCCGTTCCCATCCCAGTTTTTCGCCAAAGCAAGCACCCCTGCCCTTCAGGGTGTCATACAGCGGAGATTTGCGGCACGGACGGCCCGAGCTGTGCTCCTCAAACGGCCAGGCCATGGTGTAATGCTTGCCATAGGCCTCAACCGTGCGGGTCCTGACCCAATCAGTATCAAAATGCGGGCGGCCAAATCGGCGAATATCTGCAGACCACAGATCAAACGGCGGCTCGCCGTTTTTGACCCATTCCGCCAACGCCATGCCCGCGCCGCCACCGGCGGCAATGCCAAAGGCGTTGAAGCCAGCGCCAATAAACAGATTTTTCAGCTCAGGCGCTTCACCAATGATGAAATTGCCATCTGGGGTGAAACTTTCCGGGCCATTGGTCAGTGTCTTGATGCCCGCCGTTTCCAGCGCGGGAACCCGCCCCAGCGCCAGCTCCATCAGCGGTTCAAAATGGTCAAAATTGCTGTCCAGCAGCGTATAGTGGAACCCCTTGGGAATGCCCTTGGTGGCCCAGGGGATCGGGTTGGCCTCGTACCCCCCCATCACCAAACCACCGACTTCTTCCTTGTAGTAAGTCAGACGATCCGGGTCACGCAGGGTTGGCATTTCCGGGGTCACGCCATCAATCCGTTCAGTGACCATATACTGATGCTCCATCGGCACCAGCGGCACATTAACCCCCACAGTCGCAGCAAAATCTCGTGTCCATTGCCCGGCGCAGACAATGACCTTTTCACACTCAATAAAGCCCTTCTCGGTCATCACGCCCTTGATGATACCGTCGTCCAGCACAATTTTAGTGACCTTGGTGTCTTCCAAAATTGTGGCACCGGCCATCCGGGCCCCTTTGGCCAGAGATAGGGTGATGTCTGACGGGTTCGCCTGTCCGTCCGTCGGCATGAAGGCCGCGCCAATAACATCATCAACATTCATCAACGGCCACAGCTCTTGCGCTTCGGATGGCGTCAACAACTCCATTTCCAGCCCAAAACTATGCGCGGTGGTGGCCTGCCGCTTAACCTCGGTCCAGCGTTCCTGATTGCAGGCCAGCCGCAATCCACCGTTCATCTTCCAGCCCGTCGCCTGACCGGTTTCCTGCTCCAGTCGTTTGTACAGGTCAACGGAATATCCAAGCAACTGGGTGATATTAGCGTTTGAGCGCAACTGCCCCACCAGCCCAGCTGCGTGAAAAGTGGTGCCAGATGTCAGTTTCTTGCGTTCCAGCAAAACCACATCCGTCCAGCCGAGCTTGGCCAGATGATACGCCGTTGAACAGCCCACGATACCACCGCCAATAACGACGGCTTTTGCACTTGTTGGAAAGGAGCTCATAGTAAGCCTCACATAGATTGAAAGTCGGAAAGGGCTGTTTTGAAACGCGTCAGGTTTTTCTCGGTGTAAACCGCGTAGTCAAAGTCGATTTCAGAGTGTATTTCAGACACCATGCTCCACATGGTCTCGCGCAGCAGCGAGGCGCATTTCATGGCGTGATATTGATGCGCAAGCTGTTGCGTCAGCGGCGTCTCAAAATAGCTTTCCAGCATCGCACATTCCTGTGCTTCGCTCAGCTCATTGTTGGAGGCCAGCCCGGCCAGATCAAACAGTGGTGAATTGAACCCACCATATTCCCAATCCAACAACCACAACCGGGTGCCGTCATCCAAAACATTTGCTGCCAGAAGATCATTGTGACCCAGCACCAGTTGCACCGGCCCCACGGCCTGTTCCAACTGGCTCGCCGTCTGCAAAAGCGGCTCTAACATTGGCTGATATGTAGATCCTCCCTCACGCAGCGACGCCGCATAGTCGCGCAACACATGAAACACCCAAAAGGTCAGTACCGGGCCACGCAAAGCTTGCATCCCTGCGGTATGGCATCGCTTCAGCATCGGCAGAATACGCGCCAGCATATCATCGTTGCGCACCGCCGCCTCGTCCAACGACCCTCCGTCGACAAACTCCAACACCAAGATCCCAGGTTCCGCATGGATAACCGCCGGGGCAACGCCAATCGCCTGCGCCGCGCGGTGCACCGCCAACTCGTTAAACCGCATGATCTGATGCAGCGGTATATCCTGCCCGACCCGCACCACATATCGCTGACCCCGATCGGTTAGCATGACGTTGAAATTGGTGATCCCGCCGCCAAGCAAGGCTGCCTGATGCGGCGCCTGCCAGATCGACAAGGACATGGCTTTCTCGATGGCGGCTTGTGCTGCTACATTCATGACGTCAGTCCCAATCTTTGCTTTGCGCGTTTCGCCGAGGCAGACAGAATGCGATCCGCGATGATGGCGATAAAGGCCACCGACAGACCGGCCACAATTCCCAACCCTGAATCGGCCTTGGTCAGCGCGATATAAACCTGCTGGCCCAGATCCCGTGTCCCCACCAGCGCAGTGATCACCAGCATCGACAGCGCCAGCATGATGGTTTGGTTCAATCCCAACAGAAGCTCGGGCAGCGCCATCGGCAATTTGATCCGCCACAACAACTGGCGCGGCGTGCAGCCAGACACCAACCCCGCCTCGATCAGTTGCGGGTCAACATTGCGAATACCATGCGCCGCATAACGCACCGCAGGCGCCAGCGCATAGAGCACCACCGCAATCATCGCTGAAAAGTCTCCAACCCGAAACAGCATCACCACCGGGATCAGATAGACAAAACTCGGCAGCGTTTGCAGCGTATCTATCAGCGAATTAATCACCCGGTTCGCCCGGTCATTCTGCGCCGCCAAAATACCCATAGGAATGCCGATCGCCGAGGCCACCAAGACCGAAACCCCACAAAGATACACCGTCACCATTGCCTTGTCCCACAGCCCGCTGGCGGCAATAAACGCGGTGAACAGACCGGTCATCACAGACAGACCCAGACCGCCAATGCGCCAGCCGATCAAGGTCATCACAATAATGCCCCAGGCCCACGGGATCCCGACGAAAAACCGTTTCACCGGCAGTAACAGATAAGACAGAAAGGCGGTCTTGATCGCCTCAAATGTGTCAAAGTAATTCACGTTGATATACCCCATGACATCCGACCAGAACGTGCCCGTCGAAAGGGTTGCAGCCTCGGGGTAGGATTGAATGCCTGGCAGCAACCGCGCCAGCAGGAAGGTACCAATAGCCACCACCAATACCGTCGTGGTCCAAGGGTGTCGTTTTACCAGCGGCAGATCTGGATCAACCTGGTGATCGGCCGCGACACGGTTGGCAAAGGCCTGGCTAAGTCGGTCCAACGCAACCGCCATCACCACAATGGCCACACCGGCCTCGATCCCACCGCCGATATCCAGCCGCCGCAGGGCCGTCAGCACGTCAAAACCCAGTCCCCCTGCCCCAATCATCGAGGCAATGATCACCATGTTCAGTGTCAGCATGATGACCTGATTGACCCCAACCATCAGCATCGGCGCTGCTGAGGGGACCATGACCTTCCACATCAGCTGATGTTTGGTGCAACCCACCATGACACCTACATCTTTGACTTCACCTGGGACAGCTCTCAGTGCCAGAATTGTCACCCGCACCATCGGCGGCATTGCGTAGATGATCGTCGCCACCAGCGCCGCAACCGGTCCAAAGCCAAACAGGAACAAGATCGGAACCAGATAGGCAAAAACCGGCACCGTCTGCATCAGATCCAACAGCGGGCGGATCCCTTGCTCAAACACTGGCCAGCGATAGGCCAAAATTCCCAACAACAATCCGCCTCCAGCGCCAATTGGCACAGCGATCAGCACCGAGGCCAGCGTGACCATAGCGCTGTCCCACTGGCCAAACACCGCCAGATACAAAAAACACCCGCCCATCAGTGCTGCCAGTTTCCAGTCCCGCGCATAGTGGCCCATTGCCACCAGCGTCACGATGATGGCAATCCAGCTCAGTGAGGGCGCAATCTCAACCGCCTCGTTCCCCAACCCCACCGAGAACCCCTCGATCAGCAGGTTGCGGGCAAAATCGTAAGGGGCTTCGATCAGCGAGGCGATGAACCGGGTCATATCCCGAAACGAGAACAGCCCAAAGCTGGCGTCTTCGACCAACCACTGCATGAAGGCACTGATCTTGTCTTCCAACGGCAGTCGCGCCGCAGCTGGATATTTGATGATCCACCGCGCATCCAGCGACTTGTACAGATCCCACGAATACCGGGACAACAGCCAAGTCACCGTAAACAGGATAGTCCAGAACCGTACCGCCGAATTTTGGATTAGTTGGCGTAACCGGATCACAACGAGACCTTTCGGCCGATCAAAATGTCCACCACCATCTGCCTTCCGATAGAGCCGATAACAGTGCCGTCTTCCGACAGCACATGAAACGGCAGTTCGCTGGCTTCGATCTGGTCCGCACAATCCTCGATACGTTGCGTTGCCTGCAAGTCGCCGGCCACCTCACCCACCACAGCACCCGGCGACATCACCGACCCCAAAGTCAGCACCTTGGATCGCGGAATATGCTTGGTAAATTCCTCAACATAATCTGTCGCCGGGTTCAGGATCAGCTCTTCTGGCGTGGCAATCTGGACGATCTCGCCGTCCTTCATCACTGCAATTCGATCCGCCAGCCGAATGGCCTCGTCAAAGTCGTGGGTGATGAAAACGATGGTCTTGTGCAGCAGGTTCTGCAGCCGCAAAAATTCGTCCTGCATCTCACGGCGGATCAGCGGGTCCAGCGCCGAAAACGGTTCATCCAGAAACCACAAGTCAGGCTCTACAGCCAAGGAGCGCGCAATACCAACCCGTTGCTGCTGACCACCGGACAGTTGACGGGGATAATAATCCTCGCGCCCCTTCAATCCAACCAGTTCAACCACTTCCCGGGCGCGGGCTTCACGTTCAGCCTTGCCCATGCCTTGAATTTCCAATGGAAAGGCGGCGTTTTGCAGAACGGTCAAATGCGGCAGCAAGGCAAAATGCTGAAAAACCATGCCCATTTTCTTGCGACGTATCTCGATGAGTTCCTTGTCACTCATCGTCAATAGATCCTGTCCTTCAAACAGTATCTCGCCACCAGTGGGTTCAATCAACCGCGACAGACACCGCACCAAGGTCGATTTACCCGACCCCGACAGCCCCATGATGACAAAGATCTCACCCTGCCGGATTTGGACACTGGCATTGCGAACGGCCCCTATTAGACCCTGATTTTTGAGAGCCTCAGCACTGGGGTTGCCCCTGTGTTCGGCGTGAATCCGGCTGGCCTGTGCCCCGTAGATTTTCCAGACATTGCGACAGTCCAGCAAAATTGGTTTTTTCATGTAGTCCTCAGGCACGACAAAACAGTCCAGCAAGCGCTGGCACAGCAAGCGTCAATAGCGGGCATTAACAGGGCGGCCATTCGACCGCCCTGATGGTCACCTTATTTCGCGATCCAACCGGACCAAGTGGCTTCATTGGCGGCCAGCCAAGCATCGGCGACCTCGTCAACACTACCGCCACCTAAATCAACAGCTGTCACCATGGCCCCCATGTCATCATTGCTGATGGTAAAGGCCTCAACCGCCGATGCAGCACCAGGCCACTTGTCAGCCAGACCAGACCAGGCAACTTTCCAGATCGGTCCTGTGGGTTTGCCGCAATCATAAGCCATCGACGGGTTCATCCCTACCGATGGATCCGAATAACACTCGCTGGAATAGGCCGGAAACTCGACAAACTTCCCATCGTATTTCGACGGCGCCCAATGAGGTGCATAAACCCACAACACAATTGGAGCCTGCCGTTGATAGGCACTTTCCAGCTCGGCGAACAGCGCCGCGTCGGTGCCTGCATGGACCACTTCAAAATCCATCTCCAGCGCCTCGACACGCTCATCGTCAAAGCCACCCCATGTCACCGGGCCACCCAGATACCGGCCCATCGGCGCGGTTTCAGGTGTCGAGAATGCACGCGCACAATCGTTCAGCGCTTTCCAGTCTGGCAATCCCGGGCAATCCTCTTCCATATAAGCCGGATACCACCATTCCTCGATGGCCATCATGCCGGACTCGCCCATGTTGACCACTTTGCCAGTATCTGTGGCTTCATCCATGGCCTCGCGACCAGTGGTTTCCCAGATCTCCATGGCAACATGCAGATCACCGGTCTTTAGCCCGGCAAACTGGGCAATATAATCCGCCTGAACATATTCAACGTTGTAGCCCGCATTGGCCAGAACCTTGCCCATGATCGTCGTGGTCAACAACTGCCCCGTCCAGTCATGCATTGTCAGCTTAATCGGCTCTTGGGATTCAGCCTCGGCCAGAACACCGCTTGCAAGGCTAAGCCCCGCAGCTGCAGCCGCTAAAAAAGTGGTAAAAGTACGCATTTTCAAACCCCCTGTGGTTTTCTAAAGCGACCAGAGACCTATTGGCTGATCTGTCGAGTCGCAGATGTAATCATTCCATGCTCAATAATCCCCAACAAATTTCAACAAAAATCATCACTTGATGTGGAATAATGTGGCTTTTTACTGCATTTTGGCAGATCTCACGCCTCATCTTCCGCTCGCACTGCAGCCATGTGGCCCGCAAAAGCAGGATCCGTCATCAACAACTGACACCGTTCGAACCGATCAACCGCATAGGCCCAGAAATCCTCGGCTGGGTTGCCATCGGCATGCTGGATCAGTCCCCACAGG
>Ga0105355_10003875_pt1 | contig 12987 bp, 7 predicted proteins | sample GOMGulsemesocosm_2_FD_83508 | JGI IMG/M metagenome (GOLD analysis project Ga0105355, IMG submission 83508) | Methane-oxidizing microbial communities from mesocosms in the Gulf of Mexico - GOM9C Gulf of Mexico | ecosystem: Environmental > Aquatic > Marine > Cold seeps | place: Gulf of Mexico... | reverse complement strand
CAGTGCAGGCGGCAACGCCAGCTGCAATGCAAATAGATGCCCCAGTTCCAGCTCAGATACAACAGCAAGCGCCGCAGCAAGTACAGCAACCTGTACAAGAATCAGTGCAGCAATCAGTAGCACCAGTTGCTGAGCCGACTGATGAAGCTGTTACGAATTTAAACCTAGAGCAAAACGAGCTATTGCAAGCCGCGCAAGCGATGGGTCATGTTGAAGCGCAAGCATTTGAACAACAAACAACTGAACCACAAAGTGTTGAGCAGCAAAATTATGCTGCACCGCAAGTTGAGTCACCTAGTATCGCTCCGCAGGGCCATGTAGCGCCGCAGAGTAATACAGCTGAAAATAACCTTGTACCTGAATACGCGGCACAACCGATGGACATGCCGTCAACACAAGTTGCGCCAGTTCAACATGAGCAAGTAAACTCTGCGCAGCAGCAACAGCAGAGCCAAAGTCCTGCGCAAGTGCCTGCAGCTGAAAGCAGTGTCGATCAAGGTCGTAAAACACGTAATTTTTTACGCAGTCGTCTGGGTACAACTGCAAAAAAGTCGATAGCGACGAAGAGTGAACAGGCTCCATCGTCGTATGTACCGCCGAAAAAAGCGGTAGCACCTGTTAGACAGAATACACAATCTGGCCAGAATCGTTTTAACGAACCGCCAGCAAGCCAAAATATGCAGCAGCAACAATCACAGTCACAACAACAATCTGCACCTGCATGGCAAGATCTACCCCCGTTGGATTCGTATCAAGATCAAGGTAATTACCCTGATCAAGGGCAGGGCGATTATTATAATCAGATGCCAGAGCCGAATACTTATCCACCGCAAGCTTTTGCTGAACCCGTCGTTCGTCAAATCGATCGTTTTAGCCAGGTTAAGGTTGATATTAATGATTTGTCACCTGCTTTTCAGGCACAAAAATCAGGTAAATCAACGGCTACTGCACCGCTAGATAATAAACTACGTGATGAAACAGACCCGTGGTGTTGTTACATTAATCAGATGAGTTTGGGTGGCCGTGTCCGTCAATTAGCGCTACACAGTGTGATGGAGCAGGAGCCGGGTCGCGTTACATTAACCATGAATCCAGACCAACGTTACTTTGCCAATGACAAGTCACGCCAGCAGTTAAGTGAAGCGCTGCAACAAGTTTTATCTGAGCCCGTTGAGTTAGTGATTAACTTTGGTGAAAACCCAAACAAATCAACGCCAGCACAACTTGAAGAAATAATTTATCAACAACGCTTAGCGAATGCGACTAAAAACTTGTATGATGATAAGTATATTCAGTTCTTTATGAACCGACTCGGCGCCGTTGTTGACGACAGTTCAATTGTGCCGTTATAAAGATTTAGTAACCTTGATTTTTTTTTAATGATACCCATATAGTATGAGTATTCAGTGCGAAGCAATCGGTATTTATTTATTGTTGTTCGCGACAGTCAGATAGAAAGAGAGTTTAATATGTTTGGTAAAGGCGGAATGGGCGGGCTAATGAAGCAAGCTCAACAAATGCAAGACAAAATGGCTAAAGTACAAGAAGACTTAGCTAATATGGAAGTAGTTGGTGAATCAGGTGCTGGCATGGTTAAAATCACTATGACTGGTAGCCATAACGTACGTCGTGTACAAATCGATCCTGAATTGATGGAAGACGATAAAGAAATGTTAGAAGATCTTATCGCTGCTGCTATCAACGATGCTGCTCGTCGTGTTGAAGAAGAAAACAAATCAAGAATGGCTGACGTTACTGGCGGTATGAAATTACCACCAGGTATGAAAATGCCTTTCTAAGTTGATTGATATTTAATATCGATCAATTGGCCTCGGCTTTTCCCTCTCGGGTTAAGCTGGGGTCAAGTTGTCTCCGTTTTATTATTAATTCATTTCTATAATCAGAATGCTCCCCTAATACTCACAGTCCATAAATATTTCAGCTCGTCCTCCTGTATGCCTCAATTTTTCTTACGTAACTCATTTTCGCATTGCTTTTGAACATTTTTGAGTATAGCTGCATAGCTAATTTTGCCACACATTTAGACAGTCTCAAGAAACAAATTACCTGAAGATACATGAATAGGGTAAGTGTTCCAATAGTCCGAAATGTTTAGCTATTGTGGTGGAATGAACCTTTATTTTGATGGTGGATGATTTAGTCAAATTGATACCTTTAAATACGCAACGAATATGACTGATGAGCCCGACATTAGAAAGAAAACTATGTTGCAAGACCGTCAGAATTTACTTAATATTTTAATTATATGTGCTCTGAATTTGAGGTTTAGATGTCGAGTCGTCTTACACAGTTAGATGAAAAGTTAGATCGACTCTTTCGAAGCATGTCTCAATAAACCTAGTCTCGTTGTTTGACGAAGAGATAATGTACTCATTCTGAACGAGCTATTTCTAATTTTGCAAAACGTAAGGTTATCAATGAACGTAATTAATAAATTGAGTTTAATAACGATCTTGTTAGGGGCGTTATTTGGTTGTGACGGTAATAATGAAAGTAACTCGAATCAGATTCCATCTGAACTTGAATTGAAGCAGGTCGCTTCCATTCCAGCTAAACAAATTGATTACTCATCGGTTCAACTAAAATTATTAGACGTGTCTGAACGAGAAGTCGGAAAAAGTAATGCGATTGTTTTTTTGTTTAACGCTCCGATCGAAGCGAATCAAAATTTTTCTAACTATATTGAAATCACACCAACACTCGCTAGTCCTGTGTTAAGCGCAGATGGCAGACAATTACAATATCATGGGATATACCCTGAAAAAGAATATCAAATCAATGTTATCGAAGGCTTAAAAGCCGAGTATGGTAGCCAGCTTAAAGACGTTTATCAGACAACCGTTAATACACGTGCAATGGCGCCTGTGATTAGTTTCAAATCACAGCAGGGCGCGATTTTAGTACCGGGACATTCCGACGATTTAGGCATTTATTCGGTGAATGTACCTGAAGCTGATCTTAATATTTATCGTGTTAAATTGGACGAATTAGCCAGTTTTTTGCAACAGTACAAACAAATTTCAAGTAGTGGTGCTTATTATTACCATAACGATAATCGCGCTAAAATGGTTGAGCACCTCTATACCGCGCGTGTTAAAACAGCAGGTAAAGCCAATCAGCGGCAGGTTACATCTTTCTCCATTTCAGATAAAGAGTGGGCAAATGAAAGCGGCGTTTATTTTGCCACATTGGGTAAGCCTGGTGTGTTTGAGTTTGATGCAGCGACATGGTTCTCGGTATCTTCGATTGGTTTACAAATACGCAAATTTCCTAAAGAAATGCATATTATTACCCAAGACATAAAAACGGGTGCACCACTGAAAGGGATCCAAGTTGATCTACTGGATGGGCAGTCAAAACGTTACGCTGTTCAAACGACTAACAAACAAGGCGTCGTCAAAGTAAAAAACACCAAAAACTTGTCGTTAATTATCGCTCGTAAAGGCAAAGAGATTACCGTATTACCTTATAAAAATCCTCGCTTTGACCTAACCGATTTTAATGTAGGGGACTTACCCTTCAGGGATAACCAGTTATTTGTTTATTCTGAGCGTGATATTTACCGACCTGGTGAAACACTGACACTGAGTATATTGCGTCGAGATGCTGATGGACAGGTTGATGGTTCGCAGGTGAGTGTTGAATTGTATAAACCCGATGGGAGTAAATACAAATCTATCTGGCTTAAAGCAACGGACAGTGAAAACGGTTATTACCAATACAGTGTAAATTTGCCCAAATTGGCCCCTTTGGGTAACTGGCAAGCAAAAGTAACAACCAGAGCTGATGACCATTATTTTTCTCGGTTTCATTTTAAAGTAGAAGAGTTTTTACCTGAACGTCTACGTTTAACCTTAGGTGAAAGTGATAAATTACAAAGCTTTACTCCTAAGACAGGGCTAAAAGTGATGGTATTAGGTGAGTATTTATACGGCGCACCAGCTGCTGGTAACCGCCTTGAAACCCGTGGTAACACGTCTGCGTGGACACAACCCTTTGAGCAGTGGCCTGATTACTATATTGGCGACATTAATGGTGCGAAAAAAGTCGATTTTTCATTAGCGGATGCCAAGCTTGATGACACTGGAAAGCATAGCAGTATCGTAAAACAGCCTTGGGAAAACTGGAATATACCGACAAAAGTACGCCTTCATTATAGTTTGTTTGAAAGTGGTGGCCGTGCAATGAACCGTTTTCACGATAGTCTACTTTGGCCAAAAAAGAGTTTTATAGGGGTAAAACCAGGGTTTAAAAATGATCAGTCTACAAGTAATAGTACGATTCATTTTAATTTATTGAAACTAGATAAAAATGCCAAGCCGATTGCACAAGGTGAAGTGAAAGCGGAACTAATACGTGAAGAGATACGTTATTTTTGGACTTACAACAATAATAGCGGCTGGCACTATGAGCGTATTGAAAAAGAGTATGTGGTTGACAGTCATACCCTCAGTTTTGTCGATAAAAAACCATTAGCATTGAATCAAAGCGTTGAGTGGGGGGATTACCGCCTAGAGCTAACTGATCTCGAAACAAATGGTAAAACCATTTATCGTTTTAGGGCTGGTGAGGCTTGGTACAATGATTGGCAAAACAACAGTAAAACCATTCGTCCAGATCGGGTTAATTTAGCGTTAGACAAAGTGAGTTATTTACCTGACGATACCTTGCTTTTACGTATTGCCGCTCCTCATGCAGGTAATGCATTAATCACCATTGAAACCGACTCTGTATTATTTCAGCAACAGGTTGAGGTTAGCGATGGAGAGTCAGAAGTCAAACTGACCGTGCCAAAAGGCTTGGTGCGTCATGATGCATATATCACTGTATTTGTTATTGCCCCCTCTGAAACACATAGTGAGTCGGTGTCAAAACGTAGCTTTGGTATTATTCATTTGCCACTTACTCGTACAGAACGTCATATTGATCTCAAACTGGATGTACCAGAACGCTGGGCGCCTAATCAGCAAGTCATTGCTAAAGTGCGAGCAAAAGATGCTGCAGGTAATCCTTTGTCTGGTCATGCCAAAGTAACATTAGCTGCTGTTGATTCAGGGGTATTAAATGTGACAGGGTATAAAGTTGAAGACCCGCATCGATTTTTCTACGGTCAGCGCAAGTACCAAGGTGCGATCACCGATATGTACGATCAAGTGATGACGCCACTTTTAGCCGACAAAGCAAGCCTTAGTTGGGGTGGTGATGCACCATTAACCCGCGGGGGAGAAAAAGCGAAAAACGACGTGGAAATAGTGAGTTTATTTAGTGGCATTGTAGCGCTAAAAAATGGGGAAGCAGAAATACCATTACAATTACCAGCATTTGATGGCGAGTTAAGTTTAACGGCAATCGCTTTTGATAATGCACAGTTTGCAAAAGTAGAGGAAACGGTAAAAGTCTCGTCACCGGTAGTATTGCAGGTGGCCTTACCTAAATTCATGGCAAGTGGTGATAGTAGTGACATAGTGTTGGATGTCAGTAACGTGACTGAACTGCCCCTTGAAGGTGAATTTTATTTAAGTGTAGGGGGTCAACTCGCTAGCCAAACTAACACCAGAACACTGACTCTAGCGCCAAATGAAAAGCAGATATTACACTTCACTCTACAAGCATTACAAGACGTTGGTATTGGAGCGTTACAAGCTACATTTGTGATGGCAGATGAGGTTATTGAACGTCAATGGTCATTACCTGTACGCGCAACACAGGCGGCTGAATTCAACCGTGAAAAAGCCCTGTTGATGCCTGGTGAGGATCTTGTCTTACCAGCACAAGCGTTAGCACCATTTATAGATGCGACGCAGCAGTTACAACTGTTTGTTGGTTTAAGCCCTAACTTAAATGCAACTGAACATTGGCGCTATTTAGCCGCGTATCCTTATATTTGTTTAGAGCAAACGACCAGTAAATCACGTCCATTTGCAGCTGTATTAACACAAGATGGCAAGGCAACGAGTATTGACGACGTCAGTGTTGATGATATTAATCAAAAAACACAGGGTGCGATTGAACGTTATAATGAATTACAGCGCGCAGATGGCAGCTTTGGTCTATGGAGTAAAACCTCGAAAGAGGAACATTGGTTAACGGCTTATGCCACTGAATTTCTTTATAACCTCAAAGAAAAAGGCATGGAAGTGCCTGATACGATGCTCAATAGTGCGACGACACGTTTAGAAAGTTATTTAACTTCGCGCGGGCGTCATCAAGTTAAAACATGGTCAAGCAACCCACAGCATTACGATGTAGCTTATCGCGCCTATGCTGCTTATGTATTAGCTAAACAAGCAAAGATCACTCTCGGTCCTTTACGTGATATTGCAGAAAAAGATCTCCTTAATGCTGAGGGTAAATTACCCGGCGTACACCTCGGTTTAGCGATGCTAATGACAGGCAGTGAGAAGGAAGGAAACACATTAATCTTGCAAGCATTAAAGAAAAAAAGAAGTGACTCTTATCTTGGGGACTACGGCAGTGAAATACGAGACCAAGCAATGGTGATTAATGCGCTAATTACTAGCGGCTTAGTGAATGACGAATTAAAACAACATGCATTGCTTATGTTGCCTGAGTTAGTATCCGAAATTCAGCAACATAAATGGTTGAGTACCCAAGAGCGTAGCGCTATTTTGCTATTAGCGATGAGTGTACAACAGCAATATAATGAGCAACCGTGGCAGGGGGATTTAGCCGTTAATAAACAGGTAAGCAAGCTACACAAAAACGGTGAATACCGCCAAAATATAGAGACAAGTAAAGCACTTCAAGCGACGTTCACTAATACAGGCGACTTACCACTTTATGTGTCATTTGATTGGATGGGGGTGAAAAAACAAGCTGATTATGACGTTGATAAAGGGATCCGTGTGGCGACTGAGCACTTCTTGGTAAGCAATAACGTAGCGACAAAGTTAGCGGATAACGATACGTTGAGTTCAGGGGATTTATTATTAACGCGTATCACATTACGCAGTGATGTACGTGTACCCGATGCATTAGTTGTGAACTTAATGCCTGCAGGAGTTGAATTAGAAAACCAGAATTTATTAAATAGTTTAAAAATTGCTGACATTACCATTGAAGGTGAGAGCATCGCAATTACAGCAGATGTAGTACATGAAGAGTTTAGAGATGACCGTTATGTCGCTGCGGTTGATTTACCTGAACAACGAGTACAAACGCTCTATGTATTATCACGTGCGGTAAATCCAGGACGTTATGTGTTCCCTGCCGTGCAAGTCGAGTCCATGTACAAGCCGTCTGTGCGTGGTATCGGTGGCAGTATTAAACAGATTAATGTGAAAGTAAAACCTTAATATCATGGCTAATAAACTCAAAGTAGGCGGTGTTTACCTACTGTTTAGCCTGGTTTTTATTGTGATCAGTTTATGGCTTTTCAACATTATTTACCCACTGGCATTACCTGATCAACAGAAAGAGTTTGCCAGTGTTGTATTGGACGATGAGGGTTATCCACTAAGAGCATTTGCAGACAAAAAAGGCGTTTGGCGTTATCAAGTTAGCCTTGAAGAGGTATCACCAGAATATCTTGATGCTTTAATTACCTACGAAGACCGCTATTTTTATCTGCACCCAGGTATTAATCCGATTAGTTTTGTCCGAGCTACTTGGCAATATGTTTATCATCAACGAATTGTTTCCGGTGCTTCAACCATTACAATGCAGGTTGCGCGTTTATTACATCCGCATCAGCGTAGTGTATTGGGTAAATTACAGCAGGTATTGCGCGCACTACAATTAGAGTGGCATCTCAGCAAAGCGCAAATCTTAACGATATATATCAACCATGCACCCTTTGGGGGGACTCTCGAAGGCGTACAAGCCGCTAGCTATCAATACTTACGTAAGCCTGCATCACAATTACGCCCTGCAGAAGCTGCGTTATTAACGGTTTTACCACAAGCGCCATCGCGTTATCGTCCTGACCGTTATCCACAACGCGCTACTCAAGCCCGCAATAAAGTAATTAAACGTTTGGTTAAGTATGGGCTGTGGAGTGAACAAAAAGCACTTAAAGTGATGCAAGAACCTATCTCAGTATGGAAACCTCAGCAGCCTTTTGTTGCGCCATTATTAGCCAGGCGCTTACATCAAAATAATCCAGAAAAAAAAGTAATAAAAACCTACATTCAGCGTGAATTGCAGCAGCGAATTAGTGCATACGTGCAAGGTTATGCTAGCTTGATCGGGGATGGTGTTTCAATGGCGGTACTGGTGGTTGATAATCATAACCAACATGTCATTAGTTATGTTGGGTCAGCTAACATGCAAGATGCGGGTAGAGCGGGGCATGTGGATATGGTAAAAGCAATTCGCTCACCCGGTTCGACGCTAAAACCATTGTTATTCGGCTTGGCAATTGATCAAAATTTAATTCATTCAAAATCGTTATTAGCTGATGTTCCTCGATTAAACTCTCGATATCGCCCCCATAATTTTACCAAAGGATTTTCTGGACCTGTGTCGGCGAGCGATGCGTTACAGCGTTCGTTAAATATTCCGTTTGTGCAACTGATTGAAACTTATGGTGAGCAGTTGTTTGTGAACAAACTTGCGCATGTTTTACAGCCGCTTACTATACCGAAAAACAAAGCGAGTGCAGCTGTGATTTTAGGGGGGGCTGGTATTTCTTTAGAAAGTTTAGTCAGTTTACATTCGAGCTTTGCTAATGAGGGGTGGGTTAATCCATTAGTCTTTGAGTCTTTAACGACAAAGTTAGCTGTTAAAGGGCGCCGATTATTAAGTGAAGAGGCGGCTTGGATAACCTGGAAAACATTAACGGGAGTGACTGCGCCTAAGCTATTTCGCTGGGGCTTATCAAACGAGAAACGGCCACTATTAGCGTGGAAAACAGGCACGAGTTGGGCAAGCCGCGATACTTGGGCTATTGGCAGCACTGCAGAATATACGATTGGAGTTTGGGTAGGCAGGCCCAGTGGCGAACCACTCAAAGGCGCTCTGGGTGTTAAAACTGCAGCCCCTGCTTTATTTACTGTGCTGGACATGTTGAACGGTCAGCATTTGCAGCCTGAACGTCCTTTGGGAGTGATTGATAAAGAGATTTGCTGGCCAGATGGGCGAGCCGTTAATTTAACCAAAGGACAATGTGACCGACGATTATTTGCATATACCAAACACGGGGTGACTCCACGCACTTTGCAAATAGAGTCAGGGTTAACTTTTCATAAAGCGCAACAAACGGTGATAGTAGATGCGCGTACAAAATTACGCTTATCTAGTGAATGTGGCGCGTTATCGGGTATTCGTCAGAAAGTGACGTTGTGGCCCCGCCAAATGGAACCATGGTTGCCTTATCGCGAAAAACGTAGTGCACGTATCCCCAAGTATTCCCCAGATTGCTTAGCGATCCCTAAACAAGCTGATGCATTAACCATTGTGGGCATTGAAGCTCAGCAGCAGCTGTATCGTTTAGGTCCAGAACCTATTCAACTCATGGTGAATGTTCATGGTGCTGCAGGAGATGTGAGTTGGTATTTAAACGGGCAGTGGTTATCTACGCAAACAAAACCCCTACGGTTAAAATTACCTGAGTATTTAAATGGTGATGTAGAGTTGGTTGCGATTGATATAAATGGCATTACCGGTAGGGTGAAATTTAAAATAAAAGATTCTTTAATCCGGCATTCCGTAACTGAAGTGGGAGAGGCGTATGATACACCTCATTAAACAGTAGGTTTTCAATAGACGAGCGAAGGCAGAGTTAAGTCATCAACAATTATTAAATGCATTCTCTTACTTACAGAGTAATAGCATTCGATGCAATGATAATGTTGAACTAGCATGATTGTTACTGATTAATTTTTCGAATTTTTTAAGAAAATCCATTTGGAAATTTTGAGGAACGTCTACGCTAAAGTTATCATTTGATGTATAGACTTTAACCGCACCAGATTTAAAAATTTTAAATAACTCTTCATTGGTCACGTCATAAGTAAAGCTATGCGCTTTAATTGTGGAAGGTGTTAGTCCTGAATGTAAGAGTAGATCTTGAAATTGCTCTCTTGTTTCTAAGTGTAAACAGGGAAGCTTGAAATTTAGGTATAGTTCGGGGAAGTACGTATTAAAAACTTGCTCTACAAGTATTATTATTTCCTCACACCATAAGTCTCTATAGGGTGTTTGAATTGCTACAACACCATTTGAAGCGAGTGAGTCAGCTATTCTGCTTAATGCTATATCATGCCGTTCCCACCACTGAAAAGATGAATTAGAAAAAATTAAATCATAGTCATATTCGGGAGCAAAATCTTCAATTTTTTGACATATAAAGTTTAATTTTGATGATGAATAGTTATTATTTGCAATGGTAATCATTTTTAATGATGGGTCTATGGCATCAATTATTGCATTTGGATATTTTAAACTTAATTTATGAGTTACATCGCCACTGCCGCAACCTATATCTAGAATTCGTTTTGGCTGGGCATGAACAATCATATTCATTAGGTAATTAGCAGCATCTTGCTGAACAATATTATTAATAGAGTATTCTTTTTCATATTCCATGCTGAGACCTAAAGTTATAAAAACAGTACTGTATCACTATATGGCATTGTTTTATAACATGATTTAAGGTTTCTTTCGATTCTCATCGGTTCTAGGACTTCAGTCATAATGATGCTATTACGTAGGAGGGATGAAATGGCAAGTAACCTTTCTCTATATTAGAATCGGTACTCACCATTTTTATCATTCGTTAATTCTGTGAGTCTTTATAGATATCACATCACGATATAGACTGGCCAACCTAACAAACCTGTTAGCCCTTCTTTATATTCAAATCGTTCTAATCGCTCTGGACTCGCATCTTTTAAGCGCAGTTCTTGATAGTTTTTAGCAAACGTTAACGTACGCAGTAGACCTGAAGTAAAGTACTGACCTAGCTCAACCTTTATGGTCTCGGCAAGTGGCGATGGCAACTCGGACAACGTCAACTTAATTTGCTGATCAAGATGTTCAATCGAGAACCAGGCGTCTTCAAGTTTAATTTTAGCTACGCGTTGCTTAAGATCTTGTCTCACTTTAACGGGACCAAAAAATAGACGGTACAGAACCACTTCCGCAAACACGCATTCGAGGCTTAAAAAGTCTAACGGATCGTAGCTTGTTTGAGCATAAAACTGCTTTAACAAGCACACAACAGACTCTTCACGGTTAAACTCTAACAGGGCGTCTTGATAGCTCTGCCAGCCTTGCCATTCGTCAGCATCACTCGGGGTTGATATTTTATCGAGTAATACAGGATCAATATCCCCATATACTGACTTACCGTTTAGCTTATACTTGCTGACACTGCTTAGCATGCTCCAACCTTTTTGAAAGGATTTTACAATACCGTTTGGTGTCAAAACGAGTTTAAGTGCTTGCGCCAGATCGTGATTACTTAGTGACATGAGTCCTAAGCTTGTCACGCCGATCACATCGTAAGCAGCGTTCTCTAGCAGATGCATCTTGTGTTTATTATAAAATTTATCTGCCAGCTTCAGGCTCATCAACACCGCTTTACTTTTAATTTCGGCTAGTTGTGCTTCATTTAAAAGCGTTTCGGCTTGACCATAATCTAATACTTTACTTAAAAAAGGTCCTTGATTACTGTCTCTTAGTACAATTTGCATTAACGGGATCCTTAATCAAGAAAACTAAACATGTCATCTACTTCAGCATATTCATCAGTTACTTCGTTTTTCTCTTTTGCTTGAAGTACTAATTCATTGACAAAACTGTCGATGATAGCTACCCAGCTTGAATTTTCGCTACGCAATAAATTCTTAATTGATTTTTCAACATCTGGTGCAAGATCACGGATCAAGGCAAGTAAGCTACGCGGATCATCAATACTTAAGCTGTGCGTTTCTTCTTCTACACTACGGCCTGTATAACCGACAGTTTCGCCATCATCTTCATCATCATAGTTATCAGTGATGTGGCTGTGATGATCTGCTTCAACCGCTGGTGCTAATAGATATTCAATAAATGGGATCGACAGATAAAAAAGACCGGCTTGGTCTTCAGCAATACACTCTAAAATAGCCGTTTGTTTCGCTTCACTATCTTGGATTCGGATAAGGTAGGTTAAAAAATCAAACGTATGCTGGATCAATTCATCGGCATTGTTTTTAACTTTTTCTTCCCAGTATAGGGGTTGCTGGCAAACAATATCGCGGATTTGTTCAGGTGTCATTAGTTCTGACATGATAGAAGGGCAAGAGATATCATGATGACTGTTAATCTGCGTTAAGGTCACGATATCCATCTGCTCGATCACTTCAATCAAAACATCATCAGTCATGGTGTTAGCCATTAACTCAAATTTCTTACTCGCCTGTTGAGGTTCTACATCGGCAAGTTGTTTGATCTCGATTACAGCTGTTTCAATTAAGCTATTCATTATCGCTCTTCCTCTTCCTCATCAAATGGGTCGTAATAAGCTTCTTCTTGCTCTTCGGCATAGTCATCATCGTCTTGATTCAGTTCTTGCTCTTTATTTGTCGCGGTTGATTTATTGTCATTCGCTAACAAGAATAGAACGAAACAGCTTTCTATTAATAGTGCTTCTGAGTAGTCTCGAACGGCTAAAACAAGTGGTAAGTCAGCTTTATTAAAGGCAACTGTCGTTTTAAAATCGCTCCACTCAGGCTGGATGCCTTCTTTGATCCAGTGAGCCCATTTGAGTTTTGCTTCAGATGGGAATTTAACCTTATCATACAGCGCAATCGGTAAGTACTCTGGTACAGAATCGAGTAGCTTAGGATCTGCCTGTAAAATTGTTTTAATTTGACTCGTAAATTCTTCGAGTGCATTTGGCGTATCGGGATCGTTATAAGATTCGATATTGCTATATGCATTTTCTTTTAATTCATCAATACGTGATAGATCTAGTGCTTTTGTCATGAGTGCTCAGAAATTAACTTATAGAATAAAATT
>Ga0105355_10003869_pt1 | contig 12998 bp, 12 predicted proteins | sample GOMGulsemesocosm_2_FD_83508 | JGI IMG/M metagenome (GOLD analysis project Ga0105355, IMG submission 83508) | Methane-oxidizing microbial communities from mesocosms in the Gulf of Mexico - GOM9C Gulf of Mexico | ecosystem: Environmental > Aquatic > Marine > Cold seeps | place: Gulf of Mexico... | reverse complement strand
ATATTCTGGTGAATTAGCAGCATAAAAATAATAAGTTAAAAGCAGCAATCATAATCCGTAAATACTGGTAAAAGGTAACAGGGTTAACTTATGCTTTATTTTGCAACTCGATCACTTTTCCGATGGCGACTCTTGCTCCCCACATCTATTTTTGCGGTCTTTTTTTTCTCCTTTTCAAATGTAAATGCTGCAGTTACTGTCACTTATGGTGGCAATGAAGGAATACAAAACCAAATATTGACGCCTTATTGTGTTGCTTGCCATCATGCAGGCTCAGCTCCGCAAGTTGACTTAACAACTTATGCAGGAGCATCTGCTAATAGCGGCCTTGCTATCACTTATATTAACAGTGGATATATGCCTTATAGTGCGGCAGATTTATCTACTGCATTACAAAACCTTGCGACGAGCTGGGGCGGAGCACCAGAATATGCAAAACCTGACTTAACAACCGATAACTCTCCGTCGAATATTACTTCAAGCCAAGCTTCCTTAAGCTCAACGGTACATGATAATGGTTCGGAAGCTAACTACAGTTACCAATATGATACTAATAGCGGCAGTCCTTATAGCTTTTCAAAAGCAGCTACTGATAATAATTCCGTCAGTGGCGGAGGTGTAAATTCAACCAATGATTCTGCAACGGCGACAATTACTGGTTTAAGCTGTGAAAATACTTATTTTTATCGGTTGGTAGGTAGTAATTTAGCAGGGACAACTAATGGTAGTGAATTTTCGTTTTCAACTCCGACTTGTAATAAAGTGCCTTTGATTAACGCAATCCCCGAGCAAGCGTTAACTGAAGATCTAGAGTTTAACTATCAAGTCACGACTTCAGATCAAGATGGTAATAATAGTGACTCTCTCATCTTTTCTCTTACCGATAGTCCAGACGGAATGACAATTAATACGAGTTCTGGATTAATAACATGGCTGCCAACCTCTGAAACATTAACCAGTGCCAGTGTTTCGATAAAACTGGTAGACATTAACGCTGATAGTGGTTTTACCACCGACACTGCGACATTTTCAATTGTTATTACACTTGTCGATGAGGTTCCTGTATTTGACAATCCACCAAGCTCTGCCACTATTTTGCAAGATGTACCTTATCAAGTAAGTGCTAGCGCAACAGATCCAGAAGGAAATAATTTAACTTATGCCATTACTAGTGATCCCGATATTATTGGTGCTAGTCCCGCATTAAATATAAATAGTGCTAGCGGATTGATCTCTTGGACACCTGATCGAAAAGTAGCGAAAGTAACGATTACTGTAACAGTCACTGACGGTAATGAAGCCAATAATCAACAACATGCCTTCACTTTAAATGTGCTAATTATTAACAGCGCTCCTGTTATTTCGGCTGTTGGTAATCAAGAATTGCTTGAAGAATCTCCGCTAAATGTAGACATTAATGCAACAGATGATGATGGCGACACTATAATTTATTCGCTGACAACTTTCCCTGAGAACATGACAATTAATAGTGAAACAGGAGTAATAAATTGGACAATTGCCGAAGTAGCACCTGGCGAGCCAACATTATTTCCTGTCGTTGTTAGCGTAACTGACAGTATAGCTAACCCAGTGACAGTAGCTTTTAGTGTCATTGTAACTCCGGTAAATGATCAACCGTTATTTTTACCTCTTAATGGCGAAACCGTAGAAGAGTTGAGTTTATTAACGATTGATGCCGCAGCAGGTTTTAGTGATCCCGATGATAATAATAACGGCAGTGGTGAAATTCAGTGGCAGCTAATTAACCAGCCAGAAGAAATGGCTATTTCTGAAATCGGTGTTATTAGCTGGCTGCCCGGAGAACATACGGCCAATGACTATAGCATTACCATTACTGTTGCTGACGGTTTAGAAAATGGTTCAGAGCTGCAACAACAAACCCTAAACCTTGAGGTCACTTTGCTAGACGAAGACGGCGATGAAGTTGCGGATTACGACGACAATTGTCCCAATAATATTAACCAAGACCAAGCGGATTTAGATCAAGATGAAATTGGCGATAGTTGTGATCTAGATATTGATGGTGATGGCATTCCAAATACCATTGAAGAAGGAAATTCCTTAAACCCCAGGGATGCTGCGGATGCAGATGAAGACCTTGATGGTGATGGCTTAAGTAACTTAGAAGAATATCTGCATTGCTTAGCAAATAGTGATGATATTTGTGCAGAGCTGCAGTTTGATAATAATCCCCCGATGATTACGGTAGAAGACCTTATCGTACCTGCAACGGGATACTATACGCAAATACAGTTAATCGCGACAGCATATGACTTTAAAGATGGCAATATCATTCCAGAGGTTAATCGCAATGAAATATTTAGACCCGGCAGACATTCGTTAATTTGGAGTGCCATTGATATAAGCGGCAACTTTGTCACAACAGGGCAAATAATTGAAGTGCTACCGCTTGCTTCTTTGGCGGGTTCTGCCATTACGGGGGAAGGTAACATCATCAGTGCTCAGTTCTCTTTAAATGGAGATGCTCCACAATACCCAGTGATCTTTAATTATTCAGTTAGCGGCACTGCTGACTTTGACGATCATGGTATAACAGATGGAGCACTCGAGTTAACTTCAGGGCAAACAATAACACTGAACATTACTATTTTAGAAGATAATATTGCTGAGGCCGATGAGGGTTTTACCATAAGCTTAACGTCTGTTAGTACAAGCGCCATTCTTTCTAATTATTTGACTTTTAACGGCAAGATCTCAGAACAGCCACTTGCGCCGATAGTCAACTTGTCGATATCACAAAATAATACCAACAGTACTACTACCTATTTGGAGGCTGGTGAGATAAGGGTTGTTGCACAAGCTACAGACGGTAATGGCGATCCCCTCAACTTTGATTGGTCCAATTCAACGAATCAGATCAATGCTAACGTCAATAACAACGAATATATATTTGACCCCGAGAGTCTGGATTTACCCACAGGCACGTACTTTATCGAAGTTATCGTTTCTGACGGCGTGCTACAAACAGTTGCAAATATCACGGTTAACCTAGTGGATAGTCCACCGATGTTATCCGCTGAAAATGATAGTGATAACGATGGCATTGACGATGTCACCGAAGGGCTAAATGACACAGACAATGATGGTATTTTAGATTATCTTGATGCGGTAAATGATGTCACTTTATTGCAAACACAAGTTGGCAATGAAGACGTCTTTGAAGACTTAATCGAAACACAAAAAGGCTTTTCGATAAGAATGGGGGAAACAGCGTTGGGCTCCAATGAACCTGGAGCTATGTTAAGTACATTAGAGCTCACCGATGATAACGATGAAATTATAGAAGATACCGATGTGTCTAATTTTGGTGGTGTTTTTGACTTTGAAATTCATCAACTGACGCCATTGGAGCCAACCGCAGTTATTGTGATACCACTTAGCCAATTTATTCCAACAGACGATGCCCAATATCGCAAAATAATAAACAATAACTGGACAGACTTTGTCGTAACTGAAACCGATAAAATTCGCTCAGCTAAGAAAAGTAACGGACTCTGCCCACCGCCATTAGATGAAGAATATCAAACTGGTTTGGTTAAGTTTGCTCAATGTATCGAGCTAACGCTTACAGATGGTGGACCCAATGATAACGATGGACTCATCAACGGCGTTATTAAAGACCCAGGAGGGGTTAGCATCAAAAACTCTAGCAACCAACCCCCAACGGCAGAATTACCGCCAACCGAAGCATCTGCGGGTTCAGGCATAATAACGAAATTATTAATAATACTCTTATTGGTGATCTATTTTATTAGAATTGTTAAAACACGAGTTATTAAAGATGAATAAAATAAAACGCTTATTTCTTAAACTGATCCCCCCTTTTTGTTTGGTTAGTTCCTCTTATTGCTGCTTAAGCCAAGAAATAGAAGTTGAGTGGTTTGCTGATATAGATATTAGTTTAAGTCATAAAAGTAATCTTAGTCAGGCTGAATTAACGCGCGATATTATCGAAGATAACTCCGCTGAATTAGAGGCAAGTTTAATTTCCAGTATTGAATTAACCAATTTTGATACCATCAATTTTAAATTTTTTGCAAAACATCAACAACAAGAATTAATTAAAGGACTCAACCACAGCACTATAGGAGTGAAGTTCATTTATCGCTGGCAACGTTCTTTAGGGTATTTTAAGCCTTTTTTTCAATTTAATACCTCGATTAAACTTGAAGAATATGATGCTAAACAGAGAGACGCTACCTTAGTACGGTCACAACTTTTTATGACTAAGCGTCTCACTGACTATTTTATAATTGTCGCGGGGCTTGAATACAAACAACAGGAGTCAAACGAAGATGTTTTCGATCTCGTTAACCATCGCGCCTTTATTAGTTTAGATTTTAATACCAAAAACAATACTACGTATTATGCGACATACAGTTATGACCAAGGGGATATTTGGTCGAGCTCTCAAGTGACATTTTGTAATGGTAGTTCTGCAGACGATATCTTTCCTTTATTAACCTATTCTGTCGCACGAGTTTGGGATGATGCTTTTAACGACTCCCTTTGTGGCAATTGGTTAGCTTATAAACTAGAAGCAGATACTCAAACATTAGTGCTCGGTTACAATACGGCAGTAGGTAATAATTCATCTGTTGATTTATCTCTACTTGCTATCGACTCTCGTGCTGATGGCAATATTAACTATCAAAATATCGTTTACGGTATTAGCTATTTGCTGAGGTTCTGATGAGAAGCATTTATCCGAATTGTTTTTATCTTTGGCTAGCATTTTTTCTTATTGGTTGCTTAGAAAAAAGCGACAATAAAACCGATGAACCATTGCCAATTATGACAATCGACAACTCAATAACGGTGAATACTTTTTTACAGTTTAAAAATAATCATGCCCCTCTTTCTGCAGGTGTTTACACCATAGCTGCTGCTACGGTTATTGCAGGAGAGAGTGATGATTATGTGTTAACTATAACATTTGATGATGGCCAAACTGAGACAATAAATGGTCGCTGGGATAGCTCTGGTGGACTGTTGGCGATGAACGAGAATAACGGACAGCATCAAGTTGAGCTAATAAAAGCAGGGGGACTTAAAATCGAGCTAAGCTCGAGTGTAGACAATTACTTATTTATAACTCGCAATGGTCATGTTATCGCTGAAAACAATGATAACGGCGAGCAAACTGACGCTTTGATCACTTTGCAAAGTTCGCAGATAAATTCTGCCGTATATGCTCAGGCCTATTACAAAGCGGTTGACCCTTTTGATGAAAGAACAACATTAGCTGACTGGAAAAACATTAATGAATTTACCAATGGTGCCGACCAACATATCGTATTTCGAGATGAGTTTGATCTTGGTTATGGGCGAGATATTTATGCTAAAGTGCGAAGTGATGGCGGATTTTCATTTTACGTCGACAACTATGTTGTGCAATTATCATCAGGCGATGTCTCAACTTATGCGAATTTAAGTATCGATGCTGCTATCGCTGCTGATACCAAATATCATATCGGCAGCAATGCCATAGAATTCTCACCAATAGATAGCAATAACACCAATTCAGACAGAATTGTGAAAATGTTCACCTTTTCTTCTAAAGATACTAATGGTATACAGCAAAGGACATTATCGATTGATATGGACGGTCGTGGTGAAAAGTTCATGCCTACTGTCTGCTTAGTCTGTCATGGTGGTGTACTATATCCACTTAATGACGATGGTAGCTTTCCAGAACAATCCTTAAGATCAGGAAAGTTCAACATCCTAAACCCTGAGCACTTCGCTTTTAAAGATATTGATGGTTTATCTAAATCAGCACAACAACCAGCAATTAAAGAGATGAATAAACTCATTCATCAATCATTTGCTCAAATGAATGCACGTGACGAGGCCAATCTAGGCCATTGGAATGGTGAATTTGCAATGTCATTTGGCACCATACCTTACAGTACTGACTTTTCAGAAGAAACGTATAATCAAACCGCTATCCCACAGGGCTGGCTGCAGAATATCAATCGACCTGACGGCGTACAAAGGTTATATCAAGAGGTAATAAAACCACATTGCATTGCTTGCCACTCTTTAAGAGGTAATAACGCAGGAGAAAATGTGTTGAGTCTGGTAAATGGTGAAGAAGTCGCACTTGGCAATGCCATTAACTTTAGTAGTTATGAAAAATTTATCAGTTATAACGATGAAATTATCGAACTTGTTTATCAACAAGGGCGAATGCCTGCATCATTACTCAATTTTCAACAATTTTGGAAAAATTCCGACGCTGCACCGACATTGCTTGCTTCGTTTTTGAAGAACTTCGATGCTTTTGATAATGAGGGGGGGATTTCAGCACCCAAAAATCCTGTCGCTGTTATTGCACTAAACCGCTCATCAGCTTCCCCTGTCACCCTAAATGCGTCGGCAAGTTATCTTGCAAATAGCTTTCAATGGACAATTATAAACTCGCCATTAGAATCCAATGCGAGCTTATCGGATAGTACGGGCGAAACCACAGTATTATCGGGGGATATTGATGGTGAATATCAAGTCGAACTTATCGCCAGTAATACAAATGGATTACAAGACAAAGAATTGTTAACTATTACCATAGATAGTCAATTATATTCAAACACAGAACAACTCACTTTTGCCAATGACATCGAGCCGATCTTAAGTGGAAATTGCACAGGTTGTCATGCAAGCGAAAGCAGTTATATCGGTATTCCTGTTTATTTCACGACTTCAAGTGCAAATCTTTATAAGAATGTTTTAGCAAGAGTTAACTTACACGATCCAGAGAATAGTTTGTTATTAATTAAAGCAACCCGTAAACAGCATGGTGGGGGAATAATATTTGACCGTGATATAGCTGAAAATGAGCGTGATTATCAAACACTGCTTAATTGGATTGTTTTAGGTGCGCCTTGTGGTGAGAGCTTGTCAGTCTGTAATCAAACGTCGCCATAAAATCAGATAAGGACTTAAGTTGTTATTCAGGTTGCTATTTGTATAACTGTAACCCCTCGTATGGCTTCGCTTTTATCGACTCAAGTCGCTTCACTAAGTTACCCACATGCAACTCAAGCTTATGACCATTGGGATCCAATATATACAATGAGTCACCCTCACTTTTATTCTGCTTCCATTGTTTTATTCCTGCGCATAGCAATTGTGATTTTAAGATAGGAAAATTAGTTGCTGATATATCAAAAGCAATATGACTGTAATCCTCGCTTGGAATAACTTCATCACATGACAAGCAAAACCAAAGTTCACCTACCGATAAATAGGCACCATGGTCCCATTTTGCATGCGCAGACATACCCAAGAGTTCAACATAAAATTTAAATGACTTATCCAAGTCATTTACTGCAATAGTGATGTGGTTTAAACCTTTAAGCATAATCTCTTAACAGTTATTTTTGATGGTTTTAATATGATGAATATTGTGGCTAATAGCATCATAATAAACGCCTTAGCCTAGTTCCCGTACTGAGAAAACCTTTCTTTTCGTAAAACTTTATTGTTCTTGGACTTTCATCTGGCGGCGGACTACCAACTTCTAACCTTTTCCAGCTCCTTTGTTGACCCTTTTTAATGGCAGAATTTAATAACAACTCACCGACATTCAATGAACGAAACTCAGGTTTAACATATAACTCCGATATCTCACCAAAAATTCCTCCAGCATATATCGAAGCGCACTCATGGAGCGTAATAACGCCTACGTATTTACCATTATATCTAGCTAAAAAGGCCCAGATTTTTTCAGGTTCCAACAAGCTTTTTGCAATTGATTCCATATCCGTTTTTTCAATTTTATCTTTCGCTGCAGGTTCGAGCTCTATCAATAATTCTTTCACTAATTCAGCCACATCTATAGAATTGCTTGATGCATCGATAATTTCAATATTTCCCATCAGTCTTCCTGTATTTAAAATCCCGATTCATCGCCAGTTTTTTTTTGACCATCATTAACTGTGCCATGATCATACCAAATACCATATCGATCACCTTGCCATATAAGTCCACGATATAAATAGGCTATCGCTAGCATAAGTACACCACCAACAAGTGCCGCTTCACTTATTAGCCCTAAACAGCAAAAAGAAAACCCGCTAACATGGCCAATAAGTTCGATTCGAGTAGCTGAGCTTCTCGTTGGCCGAGTTTGTAAAAAATTAAAAACAAACCAACACTTCATTAAAAAAGGTAAGTCTTTCCAATTGTCTGATTTTTTGTCTATCATAAATTTCTCCTGATTCAAGGTTGATACATCAACATCAAGTGCAGCAGCAAGACACTTAAGAGACTCTATACTGGCATTTTTTCCACTTTCAATACGTTGAATCGTTCTAACATTTAATCCAGACATTTGAGCTAATTGCTCTTGTGAAAAATGACGGCTAATACGCAGCTCTTTAAGAATCATTTAGTTTACCTCTGTACTTGTGAATCACAATTATTCATTGATTTTCAATATGTCGGTTACGGTATTAACCCGACATCCGCCCGACAGCACGCCAGTTGCACTGACATTTTTACATACCTAACCCCAGACTTATCAAAATCATTCCCCTGCGGCCGCATATTGAATTTTTGATAAAATCCTGTCGCGGTTTTACGAGCATCACACCAAAAACACGCAATACCTAAGCGCTTTAATGCATCAATAATATAAGTAATTAAATGAGTTCCTAAACCTTTTCCTTGAAACTCAACTAAGGTTGCGAATTTTCTTAACCTTGCTGTACTACCTTCAATATATACTGAAGCAACACTGACTAATTTTTCTTCAATGTAAATTCCATAATGCTTTGCTGTTTCATCGCCACTAACTTTGCAAAACAATACTGGCTTGTCTGGCCATAAAACTTTGTGCCTAACAGGGAGTGCATCTTGCCATCGTATGGCTCTAATATTCATATTTACCTCTGGGAAAATGGCTGTATACGCGTTAAAACTAGTAACCGATATTTATGCTATGGCTAATTTTTACTGGCAACATCTATTTCGAACTTATCTTTTGATTGATTTTTGTCGGTCAAAGGAAAACAAAACCAACCTCAACTTGGTTTAAGGGAGCCATTACCAAGGCACGTCATTCCGGTAGTTTTTTTCGCCGACGTCACATGGATGTGACTTATTCGACAATGCAGAATGCATATTGTCCTGAATCTATAGTTAATAAGCTGAGATTCCCGATTAAATACTTCGGGAATGACGTCATTTAAAAATATCTCTAATTAAATTTACTTATCAGTTTCAAGACAAATGTAATACTATTTCGCTATGCAATTTATCACATAAACTCATAACTTTTCGATCTGATAAGGTTAATAATAACCAACCATCTGTACCAAGTATCTCTATCTTAGTTATTGATACCTCACCTAACGCTGACAACATCCCTTCTAAACGAAAAACGCCTTGTGATGTATGCAAACGGCTAATGGAAAATTTTTCCTTCACAGCTTTAATCATTACCTATTGCAAGCAAAAACCAACCGAAGGCAATGCCTGCACCAAGAGCTGAATAAATATGATTCTCTTGATTCAATAATAATACTGACGCTATAACCGCGCCAGCGGACAAAATACCGAAAACTAATTTACGGTTTTGTTTTTGCTGTTGATGCATCATTTCTTTTAATAGAAGGCTTTGCTGGTGTTGATTTTCTTTACCCGCTTTTAAATAGTCATATACTAAGTCTGGGATTTCAGGGAGCTTTTCGTTCCAAAAAGGCAGGTTTTCTTTTACTTTACGAAAAACAGCTTTTACGCCCATCTGTTCTTTGACCCAATTTTCCAAAAAGGGTTTTGCTGTTTGCCACAAATCAAGCTGAGGATATAACTGTCGGCCAAGACCCTCAATATAAAGTAAGGTTTTTTGTAATAAGACAAGCTGTGGTTGCACTTCCATATTAAAACGTCTGGCGGTATTGAACAAATTAACTAATACCTGACCGAATGATATTTCGGATAATGGCTTGTTAAAAATAGGCTCGCAAACGGTTCTAATCGCGAACTCAAATTCATCAACACTGGTTTCAGCTGGTACCCAACCGGAGTCGACATGTAATTGAGCGACTTTTCGATAATCTCGATTAAAAAAGGCAACAAAGTTTTCCGCTAAATAACGTTTATCTTCACGGTTTAAAGTACCCACTATGCCACAATCTATCGCTATCCAAGTTGGATCTTGAGGGTTAGTCGCATTAACGAAAACATTACCAGGGTGCATATCGGCATGAAAAAAACTATCTCTGAAAACTTGGGTGAAGAACACTTCAACACCACGTTCAGCTAATAACTTCATATCAACATTTAAGCGATTAAGTTTGTCAATTTCTCCAACACCAATGCCGTAAATACGCTCCATCACCAAGACATTTTTATGGCAATATTCACTGTATATTTCAGGGACATATAAAACGCTGTCGCTGGCTTGTCCTTGTTCAAAATTGCGTTTTAATTGAATTGCATTAGCGGCTTCTCGATTGAGATCTAGTTCATCTAATATGGTTTTTTTGTATTCAGCAACGACTTCTACTGGGCGTAACCTTTTACCATCGGGTATCCAACGAGCAATTATGCCAGCAAAACGAGACATCATTTTTAAGTCGGCCAAAATCGTAGCACTAATATTCGGCCTTAAAACTTTTAAAACAACCTCATGACGAACATGCTGCTGATCAACTTGCTGAATCAGTGTCGCAGTATGTACCTGAGCAATAGATGCAGAGGCTAATGGCTGAGTATCAAAATCGCTAAAATGCAGTTCAAAAGATTCTTTTCCCATTGCTGCTATGATCAATTTTTTCGCTTCTTCACCTTCAAAAGCTGTGACTTTGTCCTGTAAAAGCGCAAGTTCATCAGCGAAATCAGGTGGCAACAAGTCTCGGCGTGTAGATAACATTTGACCAAACTTTATAAAAACTGGACCTAATGTTTCTATGGCTAAACGAATACGTACAGCGGCGGGTTTATCCTTATGCTTATTACCTAACCAAAATAAACTTAGACGTACTAATCTCACATACCATGGCAACATGTGTTTTGGGATCAGTTCATCTAAACCAAACTGCAAGAATGTTTTAACAATACGATAAAGACGCAAACTGCTCACAATAAACCTTATTTAAATTATGTGTTGCTACAACAATGCTGATAAATTTTTTATCCGTAAACTTAAAGAGTCTGCTTGCTCAGATAAAGCATCAACTTGTTGATTGAAATTGCTTACTTGGCTTTTGGTCACCACTAACCTTTTTTCATGCACTAACCATTCACTGGCATCAGCCTGAATCTGTTTTGTCGCAAAGCCGAGTTTAGTTAATATTTTATTGCCGAATTTAGAGAGTTTATAAGTCGCTACATCACCAATATGTTTCGCCAATTCTGTCTGCCAATCTATGTCTATGGTTTCAGCCAACAGAGCGAAGTTCTGCGCTATCTTAATATCACCATGAATATCTAATTGACCTTGTTTGATCAATTCGGTTAATTGCTGGCTAGATTGTTTAATTTCTAAAAGTGTTTTAATACTTGTTTCTATTCGACAAAGCGACCTTGTTGTTAGCTGTGATACCAGCACTTTGCTATCACCAGAACTTGAATCGACACTAAAACTAAGTGGAAAATTTAACTCGGCTAAAAGCATTGTTAATGTTTGTTGATCTAAATTGTCTAAAGCATCACTGCCATTTATGTTCATGGCAAGTGCTTTATTGATTGCAACCTCTAAAGCTGCACAGAAGACTTGCTGATGTAATATATTGTTATTCAGACTCTCATTAGCTATGTCATCAGCCAAAGCTGCTTCTATTGGGGTATCGGTCATCATAAATCTAGAATTTATAACCTTTATGTAGAGCCACCACTCCGCCCGTTAAGTTTTTATAAGTTGTTTGCTCAAAACCCGCGTTATTCATCATTGTTTTCAAAGTTTCTTGGTCTGGGTGCATGCGAATTGATTCAGCAAGATACTGATAACTTTCACCATCTTTGGCAACAAGTTCACCCATTTTAGGTAGAATATTAAACGAATAAAAATCGTAGGCTTTATTGACGATTTCGTGCTCTGGTTTGGAAAACTCAAGTACTAACAAACGCCCACCTGGTTTTAATACTGAAAAGATAGAGCGAAGCGCTTTATCTTTGTCTGTTACATTTCTTAAACCAAAGGCTATGGTAACAATATCAAAGGTATTTTCCTCAAAAGGGAGGTACTCTGCGTTAGCTTGAACATACTCAATATTTTGTACTAAACCTTTATCGCGTAGTTTATCTCGGCCAACATTAACATTGAACTGTTAATATCAGCCAAAATCACTTTACCCTCTCGACCGACCAATTGAGAAAACTTTGCCGTTAAATCTCCAGTACCACCGGCCAAATCAAGCACTTTATTACCAGGACGAACACCACTTGCGTCAATAGTAAACCTTTTCCATAAGCGGTGAATACCAAAGGACATCAAATCATTCATTACATCATATTGCTGAGCTACAGAATGAAAAACACTAGCAACCATATTGGCTTTATCTGTTTTATCAACAGTTTTATAACCAAAGTGTGTGGTCTTTTCTGAATGGTTTTCATTGCTGTTTGCTGATGTTTTTTGATCTTGGGCTGACATTTTGAATTCACTAATCACTAAAGTTGAAGTTAGTTTACTGCATGCCTAGCCTTTCAACAAATAGATCTGCTTCCCATTTCCATATAATTTGATAATAAACAATTTTCTTTGTTCTTTATATCAATCGACGTAATTATCTGGTCACCTTCAAATGGTGCGAATTAAAAAGAATAACCAACCTCAATACCTAACTGTCTGGCTTCGGCTTTTAATTCCGTCACTGCAGCTAGTGCTGCAATTGAGTCAAAACGCAACTCACTGTGCTCAGTATTGGTTAGGTTTTTGCCCCACAAACTTAATGTTAAGTTATTGTCGGCATAATAAGTAACTCGGCCATGCCAAACGGCAAAGCTTT
>Ga0105355_10003865_pt1 | contig 13003 bp, 15 predicted proteins | sample GOMGulsemesocosm_2_FD_83508 | JGI IMG/M metagenome (GOLD analysis project Ga0105355, IMG submission 83508) | Methane-oxidizing microbial communities from mesocosms in the Gulf of Mexico - GOM9C Gulf of Mexico | ecosystem: Environmental > Aquatic > Marine > Cold seeps | place: Gulf of Mexico... | reverse complement strand
CGCCTTTCTTTGGGGTACGTTTCTTTGGCGAAGCAAAGAAAGGTACCTGGTGTGCGTGTGATGATCTTAAATAAAAAGGTAAAGCTTACAAGCACATCACAAAATCCACTGACGCTATAATTATTCGCTTAACTGACCAGTATTAGGGCGTTGTCGCCCTTTTTTTATGTTCAGGATGAACGGGTCGATTTTTTGTTCCCAACAAAGTCTAAGTACCGAGACACTACTCACTCAGTGGCCACTATTGATCAACCACTAGTTCCATCGGGGTAAAGCTGATGCCGTGGCGAGTCTGTTGCTCTCCGGTGGTATTAAATCCCCAGCGTTGATAGACAGGTAATGCGTAGCTGGTTGAGTTTAATGTGAATTTTTTTGTCTGCCCTTTGTCGATGCTATAAGCACTAATGTGATCCCATAGCTGTTTGGCAATACCTTTCTTATGGTGATCTTTGTCGACAAAGAGATGAAACATATGTCGATGATCTTTTACTGCGATAACACCAATAACTTCATGGCGAGCAAGCGCCACAACATACCTAAATCCTTGGTCCATATATTCACGAATCGATTGCGCCGAGACAGCGTTAAGAAAGAAAGCTAATCCATCGTCATCAAAGTCGTCATTCAGCAGTGACTTAGCATTAATAGAAATAAGTTCACTGATTTCTAAGCAATCAGTAACTGTCGCTTTTCTAATCGTTATTTGTTGCACAAATGAGCTCCTTTTATTTTGCAGACTGCTGCCATCATAATATGAATCGGCAAAAAATTCTACGCTTGGAATAGACTAAAGTCGCCAATCCCATCGGCTTAGCCAGATGTTTTAGAAACAAAAAAGCCCCTGCGAGCCAAGCACGCAGGGGCTTTAATCAGAACAATTTACAGGTCTTTTTTACTTAAGACGCTACGAAATGCTGGGTACATCGCGGTAATTTGTTGCTGCGACAATAGCACCCCTTTGCCATCAATGATGCTCAATAAGCTTGCACTACCACTTGGCTTTAATACAATTTGATATTTTTGATCATCTTCAAGCTTAAGTGGCGCAATATCGCTCTCATCACTTGAGAATAAACTTGACCAGAAGCCGCTATCTACCCCTTCAAAGTGGGTATAGTAAGTATTGGCCGTCTTATCACGGTCATCGACTACTAGGCCAAGTTTAGGCAACGCTGTGGCCAACCTTTCCCAGACTAATTCAAACGGTGAATTAACTTTATACACTGAGTTGTTATTCTCATCGAATGTCATTTCAGTGACGACTCCAACATTAGCTTGCAGACGCTTGTCTAAGATGTTTTTGTTATGCTGCATGTAAACATGCGACAAAAACTTATTCATCATCCGCGTTTCATAGCGACGTTGGGCAAACTGGTTAAGTTCAACCTCTACGCCTTGCTCGTCATGCTTGACCAACGCAACAGCGACCTTCGCGCGATGCCCTTGAGCATCAACAGTCAGCTTAAATTGATATTGCTGGGTCAATTGATATTCTTCTTCAAGCCCAAAAATCAGCTTGAAATAGGGATCGGACTCGATCAAACGTGTGGTCAATTGTTGACCTTCACGTGTCATCGCAGCCCCGTAGCCTTGCTGCGTAACAAACTGACTAACCTTATTCCACAATTCATCCCTAAAAGCTTGCTGTGTTAGAAATGATTCAAAAACAACTTCAACCTGCTTGCTGTCCCGACTATTTAACGAGTTAGGCGCGACAGGCATCACTAATGAAGGTGCACGTATATCGAGTTTAGCACCCACCAAGTTTTTATTGGCTTGCTCACTAACCTCAGGGATCATAAATTTCTTATCGCTAACCAGTGGTGTTAGCCCCTGCGGCAATTCATATTGATGACTCGGCGCTTGATCTAAATATTTAAAGTTACCGCTAGCCTGATGGCGTTCAGAAAAACTGCTACATCCAGATAGTACGATACCGCCACATAAGGCAATACAAAGCTTTCTCATTTGTTCTCCATTATTATAAAACACGCGCTTTTCTCATCGCGTTTAGCAACTGCTCATGATACGGCGCTGATAGCTCTACCAAAGGTAAACGAAGGAAACCATCATTTAACTTGTTCATTTGACTCAAACACCATTTAACCGGTATCGGATTAGCTTCGACAAATAAATTATCATGCAACGCTTGTAGCTGTTGATTGATCGCAGTTGCCTGCTCTCGCTCTCCGGCTAACGCATGAATACACATATCACTCATTAGTTTTGGTGCGATATTGTTGGTCACTGAGATAACACCATCACCGCCACGCAACATGAACTCCATACCCGTGCCATCATCGCCACTAAAGGTTAAAAAACTATCGTCACAAAGGGCTTTGATTTCACTTAGGCGATTTAAGTTCCCTGTTGCCTCTTTTATTCCGATAATATTTTTAACTTGCGCTAACTGTGCCACTGTTTCTGGCAGTAAATCACAACAGGTACGCCCCGGAACATTGTACAAAATTTGCGGGATGTCGGTACTTGCTGCAATCGCCTCGTAGTGCTTAATTAAGCCAGCTTGTGGCGGTTTATTATAGTAGGGGGTAACACCTAACATCCCATCGACACCAATTTTATTAAGCAGCTGAGTTAACTCAATCGCCTCTGCGGTCGAATTTGAACCATTTCCACCAATCACCGGAATGCGTCCCTTAACAAAGCTAACTACCTGTTTCACTACTTCCATATGCTCTTGCATCGACATGGTGGTAGACTCGCCGGTAGTACCAACAGCAACAATGCCGTGTGTACCTTGTTCTATATGAAATTCAACCAGTTGCTCTAGGTTCTGATAATCTATTTCGCCATTTGCTGTTAATGGCGTCACTAACGCAACAATGCTGCCTGAAAACATGACTTACATTCCTTCAAAAATAATGTCAGCCATAGTACGGATCACAGCTAATAAACTCAAGGAAATAATCGCCTTAGTGTCGTTCTATGTTAAAATCGGCACAATTACTTAACGAGCGCTTAAGCACTTAGCTTGCGCCGTATTTATTAACTTTTTAAAGGACGTTCATGGCTAATTATTTGGTGGTTACAGCAATAGGTACCGATCGACCCGGTATTGTTAATGAATTAACCCAAATGGTCATTCAAGCCAACTGCAATATCGTCGATAGTCGTCTCGCAGTGTTTGGCAATGAATTTACCTTAATCTTATTATTAAGTGGCCAGTGGAATGCCATCACCCGCTTTGAAGCCGATCTTAACCTGCGTAGCGCACAACTCGAGTTAATTACCTTAATGAAGCGAACGAGCGAGCATAAGTTGCTCGACTATAGCAGCCAAATGTTAATTAAACTCGACGGCCAAGATGCGCCAGGCTGTATTGGCCAATTCACCCATTACTTAGCCCAGCATAATGTTGATCTGGCCAGCTTTAGAACCAAAGCTAAGAGCGGCTATCAACAAATTTTAATGGAGCTTAACCTCAATGACCACACCAACCTTGTTGATCTTAAGCAACATTTTTCCACCTTGGCAAGCCAGCTAAATCTAACCATTCGTTTTGAACAATTACAACAACCTGAACACTAGGGACTAAACACCATGAATACATTACAAGCTGGCGATAATGCGCCACAATTTAGTTTAAAAGACAAAGATGAGAATGAGGTTGCACTGAGCCAATTTTCAGGTAAAAAAGTGCTGGTCTATTTTTACCCTAAAGCGATGACACCTGGGTGTAATGTTCAAGCACAAGGCCTGCGCGATATCATGGAACAATTACAGCAATTAAACGTGGTGGTACTAGGGATTAGTCCCGACGCAAGCAAACGCTTAGTAAAATTTACCGATAAATATGAACTCAACTTTAGCCTACTCTCTGATGAGGACCATCAGGTAGCCGATGCATTTGGCGTATGGGGACTTAAGAAGTTTATGGGTAAGGAATATGATGGCATTCACCGCATGAGCTTTCTCATCGATGAGAATGGCTTGATCGAGCATGTATTCAATAAGTTTAAAACCAAAGAACACCATCAAGTGGTGTTAGATCATCTCAACGGATAAGAAATAACAAGAGGTATAGACCTGTCTTCTATACCTCTTGTTTACGATTACAATTTATCTATTTCTTGCGATAAATTAAACTCGGCAGATGTCACGTAAGTTTCGACATGACGTAGACGCAATTCAATTTGTCTAAATTGCTTCTTCACATCACGAAATGCATCTTTAGCGGGTAGACCCGGCTTCCAAACTTTCGACTTGATCGCTATTTTATGATCCAAGCCGCCAAGTTCATTCGCTAATTGAGGTGGTTTTTTGTCCAACATAAACCAGGCCGCAATATACATCAAAAAGATAAAACCACTGCCGCCGAGAAAAAACGCTGAGGCAACTGCGACTCGAACTAACCAGGTTTCTACATCAAATCGTTCGGCTAGACCGGCACAAACACCAGCAATCTTGCCCTTTTCAGGAATGCGATAAAACTGCCTTACGGGTTCACGTTCACTCATTATTTAGTCCTCCACTGAGGAGCCTCGGTATCAAGGATAGACTCAAGCGTTGTAATTCTTACCGCCATAGCCTCCGCCTGTTCACCCAATGCAGTTAATTCCTTATACTCTTCGTCACTAAGTCCTTGTCCCACTTGACGTTGACTACGATAATGTAAGAATAACCAAATTGGCGCGACAAAAATTAGAAAGAGGGCCAATGGTACAACGATTAATGCGGTAATAGATTCCATAGTTAGCTCCTTAACTTATTTCTTTAATTTTGCTTTTAACGCTTCAAGCTCATCGGTTATCGCGTCCTGCGCCTCGAGCTCTGCAAATTCATCTTGTAAGCTACGTGACGAGATATCTTGCGCTTCAACTTGTGATTCTAAGTCTTCGACGCGGCGCTCATAAGTTTCAAACTTGTCGATCGAGTCTTGCACTTTATTGGTATCGAGTTGCTTCTTAACCTGCAAACGGGCACTCGCTGTTTCACTGCGTATCACCATGCTTTTCTTGCGCGCTCGGGCCTCTTCAAGTTTAGTTTGCAGCTGGGCAACTTCATCCTTTAACAGGTTCAACTGCTCTTCAATTTGCACCATGTCAGCTGACAATGCATTGGCTAATTCGGCACTCTTTTGCTTCTCAATTAGCGCGCCACGGGCTAAATCTTCACGGTCTTTGCTTAATGCTAGTTCAGCCTTACCCTGCCACTCACTTTCTTGGTTGGCGGCGCGAGTAATGCGGCGTTGCAATTCTTTCTTCTGGGCAATCAGGCTGGCAGAGTTTGAACGCACTTCAACCAGTGTATCTTCCATCTCTTGAATGATTAAACGCACCATTTTTTTCGGATCTTCTGCTTTATCCAGTAATGATGTGATATTTGAATTGACGATATCGGCGAAACGGCTAAAAATTCCCATAATATTTCCCTCTAATAAAATTTGTTATGAATACTTGATTAGTCTTATACACATTCGATGCCAACATTACAAATCACCCCTATCATAGTGATTTTGTTGGATAAAATAATCATGAGCAAATTATATTCATTGTAAAAATTATCTGCTAGACTAATTTTTAGTTAATTACACCAATATAAAGTATCCACGATGAGTAGATTTAGTAAAAAAGATAATTTAATCGGCCAAGCTACTAGCTTTTTGGAAGTCTTAGATCATGTTTCGTTAGCTGCCCCCGTTGATAAGCCCATTCTTATCATTGGCGAACGCGGCACAGGTAAAGAACTGATCGCGGAACGGCTCCACTATTTATCACGTCGCTGGGAACACTCATATATTAAGCTTAATTGCGCTACCTTGTCGGAGAGCGTGTTAGAAAGCGAACTCTTTGGTCACGAATCAGGTTCATTTACCGGTGCCAATAAGCGTCATGAGGGGCGTTTTGAGCGCGCCAATGGCGGCACCCTTTTTTTAGATGAGCTCGCGAATACCTCAATGCGGGTGCAAGAAAAACTACTCAATGTCATCGAGTATGGCGAATTCGAGCGGGTCGGCGGTTCAAAGGCGGTAAAAACTGATGTACGGTTAATTTGTGCCACCAATGAAGATTTACCAACGTTGGTCCAGCAAGGTAAATTTAGAGCAGATTTACTCGACCGTTTAGCTTTTGACGTTATCACGCTGCCGCCGCTGCGTCACCGTCAAGAAGATATTTTAATCCTCGCCGAGTCATTTGCAATCAATATGGCCAGACAACTAGAGCTAGAGTACTTTGGCGGATTCGGTGCCAAGGCTAAACAGTTATTAACCGGCTATGATTGGCCAGGGAATGTGCGTGAATTAAAAAATGTGGTGGAACGTTCACTCTATCGCCATGACAATGCTGCATTACCGCTACAAAAGATAATGCTCGACCCATTTGAGTCACCATATCGGCCTAACAACAGCGCCCATAACATTGGCAGCGCAGCCACAATCAGCAACTCAGAACAACAAGCTCAACCGGAGGCTATCATGCCTGCCAAGAACAGTTTTCCGCTAGACTTTAAGGAAGTAACAAATACCTTTGAAATAGAACTAATTAAGCAAGCGTTGGCACACTCACAATTTAGCCAGAAGAAAGCCGCAGACAATTTGGGAGTGACCTATCATCAATTGCGTGGTTTGCTCAAAAAATACAACTTGTTAGATGCCCAAGCGATTTAATACCACTGACATTTAATCACTGACTATTCGTACTCGTTAAGATAGACGACTACGGCGTTACGCTCAGCCCCAATAGCCAACAATAGGGATTGAGCGATTTGCTGTGGTTAATTGAAGAAAATGGTATGACTCAGGCCCTTACCGGTCGTTTATCTTGGGCATGATAATGGCGTTAGTTTGCCAGATGTTGGATTATCACCGCTCAAGTCACACCATTTCAGCCAATCTAGCCCCTAACAAGCGTTTTTCCTATTCAATTGCTGTAAAATTTATTGATGTTACAGGTCCATGGCGTTACATTAGCAATACTAATGGAAATCCATGTATCTGATGAAAAATTGCGTTAAATATCTCTTTAAAACTAGTCTATTGCTGCTCAGTGTCGCATTATTTGGCTGTGGTCCTAAAACTGGTGATGATGTACACTTTTCGCCAGGCATCGTTTATTGTTCAGAGGGGGACCCAACGACTTTTAATCCCCAATTAACGACGAACGGTACCACTACCGACGCCTCTTCCTATCAACTCTATAATCGCCTCGTTGAATACGATCCGGCACTAGGCACCATAGCGCCAGGACTAGCTCATCATTGGCATATCAACGAAAACGGTAAAATTTATACCTTTTACCTGCGCAAAGGGGTGAGCTTTCATCGCAATAAAGGATTTAGTCCTACCCGTGACTTTAACGCCGATGACGTGTTATTTAGCTTTGGTCGCATTATCGACCAGGCGCATCCTTTTCATCAGGTCTCTGGTGGCAGTTATCCTTTCTTCCAAAGCGTCGGTTTCAGTCACTTAGTCGAAAAAATCGTTAAAATTAATCCCTACATGATAACGATTCATTTGAAGGAAAAGGATAGCTCTTTTCTAGCGAACCTAGCCACTAATTTTGCGGTGATCTTGTCCAAAGAATATGGCCAACACTTGATTAAAACAGACCGTAAGAGCGCCATCGACAGTGCACCGATAGGTACTGGGCCCTTCCTGCTTGATTCTTATTATCAGAGTAATCATATACGCTATAAACCACATAAAAAGTATTGGGGCGGCGCTCCTGTCATTGAGCAGTTGGTCTTTGACATCACGCCCAAGAGCGTTAACCGCATCGCCAAATTGATGACTGGAGATTGTGATGTATCCGCCCTACCACAGTCGAGCGAACTCAACATAATTAGGAAGAACATTAAGTTAGAGTTACAGATTCAAACAGGGTTTAATGTCTCTTATTTAGCTTTCAACCTTAAGAAACCACCATTTGATCGGGCCATCGTGCGTAAGGCACTTGCTCATGCGATCAACAAAAAAGCCATTATTGAGGCTGTTTATTATGGCAGTGCCACTCAAGCAGATAGCATTTTGCCACCATTATCTTGGGCCTACAACGATGAGCTCATTGATTACCAATATAACCCCAAATTAGCAAAGAAATTACTGAGCGAGGCAGGGTTAGAGCAAGGCTTCACCATGAATTTGTGGGCGGCACCGGTACAAAGAATTTACAATCCTAACGCCATCAAGACTGCTGAGCTTATTCAAGGGCAGCTGGCCCAAGTTGGCATTACGGTCAATATTGTAAGTTTTGGCTGGACGGTGTTTATCGACAAGCTCAATGATTTTGAATATGACAGTGTGTTGCTAGGTTGGACCGCCGACAACGCCGATCCCGATAATTTTTTCCGCCCGCTATTTAGCTGCGCTGCATTAGACTCGGGCGGCAACAGAACCAATTGGTGCGATCCCAAGCTAGATGAATTGTTCACCAAGGCAATTGCTAATACCGATAAAAAGAAGCGCACCGCTTATTACCATCAAGCACTATTACGCCTAAATGAACAGTTACCGCTATTGCCATTGGCCCACGCCCTACGTTTTCAAGTAAAAAATCGCGATATTCATGGTATGCCATTGAATCCCTACGGCGGCATCGCATTTGCCAAGAGTCGTCGGGTTAACTCCTCAAGTACTAAATTGAGAGGGGTTAACTAACCATGTGGTTTTTTATCATTAGGCGTTTTAACCTCTTTATACTCACCACTGCTGTGCTCTATTTTTTAGTGTTTTTGATGATCCTCGCGTTGCCAGGCGAGCTTATGACGAACATCAGCGGACATCAACAGCCCAACCTTGAGCTCGCCAGCGAACTAACCCAACAATATCAACTCGACAAAAACTGGTTCAATCAATATATCTCGTTTATTAATCAACGTATTCATGGCAATTTTGGCATCTCATTTACCACCGATCAGCCAATTTACGCAGAGATACTAAAATTACTGCCGGCCACCATCGAGTTGTGTATCTACGCGTCGATAGTGGCATTGGTCATTGGTTTTCCATTAGGTATTTTGTCGGCCATACAGCCACAAAAACCGGTGGATTTTGTTGTACTTGGTACCAGCCTCGTGGGTTATTCCATTCCTGTATTTTGGCTTGGGGTCATTGCCATCATGTACTTTGGTCTCGAGCTACAGTGGCTACCCGTTGCAGGCCGGCTTAACTTGTTGTATCAAGTGCCGCCACTCACCGGATTTACCCTAATCGATATTTGGCTTTCTAATTTGGACTACAAACAATTGGCTTATCGCGACGCGCTGGCACACTTAGTGATGCCAACATTGACCCTAGCCGTTATCCCAGCGACGATGGTGGTACGGATAACCCGCACCGCGATGCTCGAAGAGCTTAATGCAAATTATATTAAAGCATCACAATCACGAGGCCTTTCGCCAATCACCATCATCTTTCGCCACGCGCTACCCAATGCGCTGCAACCCGTAATGGCACAACTTAGCTTACAATTGAGTACGCTGTTAACCAGTGCCATGGTGACCGAGGTGATCTTCTCGTGGCCAGGTATCGGTAATTGGCTGATGGATGCGATTTATCAGCGCGATTATCCGGTGATTAGCGCGGGAATTTTAATTTGTGCAGGCTTTATTATTTTGGTCTCGGTTTTGACCGATATCATATTAATCGCCACAACACCTAAGCGTAGGAGTGGCGTCAATGGCTCGAGCTAGTAGCATCTATCAAGAGGAGGTTATCCCCTCACCGATTAGACAGGTTTGGCTGCATTTTTTGAGCTACCCTGTCGCTATGATCGGACTATGGATTTTTGGTGGTTATGTGGTTGTCGCTATTTTAGCGCCATTAATTGCGCCCTACCCGCCGCACTTTCAACATACCGATGCATTATTATTTCCACCTTCTTGGCATCCCAACGGTCAAATATCCTATTTTTTGGGCACCGATGATTTGGGGCGAGATATATTTTCCAACTTACTCTACGGCGTACGAACAACCTTTGGTTCGAGTCTCTTAGTCACTTTTCTTGCAGCAGTCATTGGCATCGTATTAGGGGTGCTTTCAGGTATGTCTCGAGGGCTAAAATCGAGTATTCTTAATCATATACTCGATGCAACGCTAGCGATCCCATCCTTGTTATTAGCCATTGTCTTGGTGGCCATCAGCGGACAAAGCCTAACTAACGTGATGATGGCGGTTGGTGTTGCTTTAGTGCCTCAATTTATGCGTGCCACCCACACGGCAGTGCATCATGAGTTAACCCGAGAATATGTGGTCGCTGCAAAACTCGATGGTGCCAATCCATTTCAAGTATTTTTTAACGTTATCTTACCCAACATCCTCAATGCGCTAGTGGTACAGACCACCTTAGCCATCTCGATAGCGATTATCGATATCGCTACGTTAGGTTTTTTGCGCATTGGCGTGCCTGCACCCACTTCAGAATGGGGCGCTATGTTAGCAGATGGAGTCGACCTCATCTTCATTGCGCCATGGAATGTCACCATTCCTGGTTTAGCGATATTTGGCAGTGTATTGTCAATAAATCTTATAGGCTATGGCTTACAGCGAGCAGTAAAAGAGGGCTTGGGATAATGCCATTACTTGATATACGTAATCTAAGCATCGAATTTGAAAGCCCACACGGTCGTATTCGCGCGGTAGACCGGGTCAATTTATCGATAAACCCAGGCGAGATTTTAGGGCTAGTAGGAGAATCGGGCTCGGGAAAAAGCTTAGTCGCTAAGGCGATTATGGGTATCTTAAACGATCGTTGGCATGTCTCGGCAGATCGCTTGCGCTATAACGGTGTCGATCTGCTGTCTTTGTCAGCTAAAGAACGTCGTAAGCTAATGGGTCGTGAGATTGCCATGGTTTTTCAAGATCCTAAGTCAAGCTTAGATCCCAATGATACCGTTGGCCATCAACTTCATGAATCACTACCAACCGACGAATGCAAGGTGCCTTTTTTCAGACGAAAAAAATGGCGTAATGAGCGAATCAAAGCATTACTCCATCAGGTAGGCATCAGGGATCACCTCCGTGTGATGAAAAGCTATCCGCACGAGCTTTCAGACGGATTATGCCAAAAAGTCATGATCGCGATGACGATCGCCTATAAACCCAGATTACTGATTGCAGATGAACCAACAACAATCATTGAAGCTGGCTCGCAGGCACAGATTTTTAAATTATTTAAAAAGCTAAATCAACTCAATGAAGTCTCGATATTATTAATCACTCATGACTTAGAGCATGTTGAGAATTGGACCGAATCGATTACCGTTATGTATTGTGGACAGACGGTAGAGTCCGGCGAAACCAAACAAATATTCAAACAGCCATTCCACCCTTACACCATGGCCTTGTTGCAAAGCATGCCACATTTCGATGATAGACTTAATCATAAGTCACAACTGACCACGCTCTCTGGCTGCGTCCCGGCGCTACAGCATTTACCAATTGGCTGCCGTTTAGGCCCGCGCTGCCCACGGGCGCAAAGACGCTGCGTTGAAGTACCGCAAATGCAAAAAGTCCGTGGACATTACTTTAGCTGCCATTTTCCGTTAACCGACAAAAAAGAATCGAATCAATGACTACCTTATTGGAAGTTAATAATCTAACCAAATCCTATAGAACTGGCTATCACTGGCTCATCCCACAGTATCACCGAGTGCTCGGGCCAATCTCATTTAAGTTAGAAGAGCAACAGACACTGTCTATCATTGGTAATACGGGTTCTGGTAAGAGCACGTTGGCCAAGATACTCGTCGGCGCAGAACAGCGTACATCGGGGCAAATTATTCTTGAAGGCGAGCAACTTGAAGTGAAAAATCGCAAGCAGCGTTGTCGTGCGATACGCATGATATTTCAGGATGCTAACACCAGCTTAAACCCGCGAATGCGCATCGGTAACTTACTCGAGGAGCCACTAAAGTTTGCCACCGACATGAACAAAAAAGATCGTGAGAAAGAGGTCTATAGCAAATTACGCCAGGTAGGCTTGCTACCAGAGCATGCACATTTTTACCCGCACATGACCTCTGGTGGGCAAAAACAACGCATTGCGGTCGCCCGAGCCTTAATGTTAAATCCACATATTATCGTGGCCGATGAAGCGTTATCGGTACTGGATATGTCGGTTAGGTCTCAGGTTATAAATTTATTACTCAAGTTACAACAGGAAATGGGCTTGTCCTATATTTTTGTCTCACATAATGTCAACGTTGTGCGTCATATTAGCGATAAGGTGATGGTCTTAGATCAGGGCAATGTTGTTGAATTTGGTCACGCCGATCAGGTTTTTAATGCCCCTAAAAACGACTACACGCGCAAACTATTGTATACTCTCGGTCATTAAGAACTTGTAGAGAAATATCATGGCTAAAGCATGCGCAGTACATATCCTAGTAAAGACCCTAAAAGAAGCCGAGAATATCAAACAAAAACTCGCTAAAGGCGAAAGCTTTGCGACGTTAGCTAAGAAGCATTCGCAGTGCCCATCAGGAAAAAAAGGTGGCGACCTTGGAGAGTTCCAGCCCGGACAAATGGTTAAAGCATTTGATAACGTGGTCTTTAAAAAGGCCATATTAGAAGTCCATGGACCAGTCAAGACTCAATTTGGTTATCACTTAATTAAGACCCTATATCGCAACTAAGTGAAAAACGCGGCGCAGACTTATTGATTAAGTCTGCTTTTAACCTGCTCAGCTACCTAACTGCCCACCAACTTAAATTTAATCAGCACCAACAGAATAACAAATAAAATAATCCATATTATTGCAGCGTTGCGACTCGCCCTTTTCGCTTTGCTCTTCTCCCACCACGCGAGCGGCCTTACGCCTTGCCACACAAACGTCGCAACCCCCGCTAAGTTAACACAAATGACATTGGCGATGGTTAGCACAAAAGCATTGGTGGCAAGCAATGGAAAGCCAGCCCCCCACAACAGACATTGATCAGACCCCTAGGCAACTTTTTCTATTTTATAAAGATGCCTAGCATGTCCGCCGATGAGATTTATGATCTTGGCTCTAAGCTCATTAAAACCGTCTAAATATATTTTCT
>Ga0105355_10003853_pt1 | contig 13034 bp, 10 predicted proteins | sample GOMGulsemesocosm_2_FD_83508 | JGI IMG/M metagenome (GOLD analysis project Ga0105355, IMG submission 83508) | Methane-oxidizing microbial communities from mesocosms in the Gulf of Mexico - GOM9C Gulf of Mexico | ecosystem: Environmental > Aquatic > Marine > Cold seeps | place: Gulf of Mexico... | reverse complement strand
CTTGAACCGTCACGCTCTATGAGCGAGGGATTTTAAATCCCTTGTGTCTACCAATTCCACCACCCGGGCATCGGATAATTTTTTAGAGTAGGATATTGGTCCCTACTTATTCTCTTTCAATTTTCCAATTGAAGTTTGGAGCGGCTAACGAGACTCGAACTCGTGACATTCACGTTGGCAACGTGATGCTCTACCAGCTGAGCTACAGCCGCTTCATAGAGTGTTAAGCTAAAAGCTTAGTGTGATAAACCAAATCTTATACCATAAAGATTGGAGCGGCTAACGAGACTCGAACTCGTGACATTCACGTTGGCAACGTGATGCTCTACCAGCTGAGCTACAGCCGCTTATCACTTTTACTGTTTGCATTCATTCTTTTAAAAATGAGCGCGGATTCTAGCGTACCAAATTTGCTTTGACAAGCAATAAACCGCTAAAACTTTCTCAACAATTGCGTTGATGAAATGGTACCCGGAGACGGACTTGAACCGTCACGCTCTATGAGCGAGGGATTTTAAATCCCTTGTGTCTACCAATTCCACCACCCGGGCAAATGGAGGCGGGTCCCGGAGTCGAACCGAGGTCCACGGATTTGCAATCCGCTGCATAGCCATTCTGCCAACCCGCCATTTTATCAACACGTGTCGAGGGTTTACTAAAACTAAAATTTGGAGCGGCTAACGAGACTCGAACTCGTGACATTCACGTTGGCAACGTGATGCTCTACCAGCTGAGCTACAGCCGCTTCATTGTAGTTTTATTTAACCGAAATAAATTTCGATTTATATCCGTATGATAAGTCATAAATTATGTAAACATAACCGGTAACTTGTTTAACTCGTTGTCTCCCTGTCAACGGAAACGCATTCTACATCGATTAATTTTACAGTCAACAATTAAATATCATTTTTATTTCAACTGCTCAAAAAGCAGCTAGTTTGATGTTTTTTTTGACCTATCGCTGCGCAAACGTACAATATAACATCAACAATAGCATTGATAACTTTATTTACTTTGTATTGATCAACTCAGGCCATGCGGCTTTAAAATAATCGACTAAGGTCGAAAGTGTTAATAAAGTGGCCACCGCATAAAAAAAGTACGACGCATAATTAATCACTTCATGAGGTAAATAGAACAAGACTAAGGGAATATCATAATCTGGTCGCCAAATAAGTCCCATAATCCCTAACATTTGAGCGGCAGTTTTATATTTCCCCATTTCAGATACCGCAATAACATCTCGTTTACCACGTGAAGACATAAACTCTCTTAACGCACTAATAAATATTTCTCGGGCGATCATGATAATGGCCGGTATCGCCACTAGCCATGATTGATAGTCTGCTACTATCATCACGAGTGCCGCTACCACCATCAACTTATCGGCAACCGGGTCAATAAAAGCACCAAACGCGGAAGACTGATTCAACTTCCGGGCTAAATAGCCATCCAGTGCATCACTTATAGCGGCAGTCCAAAAAATCGCAAAGGCACCAAAATGACTCCAAGATAAAGGAAGATAAAAGACCAATATAAAAAGAGGGATTAGCGCAATTCGAAATAAGGTAATTTGGTTTGGTATTGTCCACATAGGTATTTACTTTAGCAATCAGCTTCACAGCAAGTATTTTGCGTTAGTGTACACAACTTCTTTGGCTAGTTACAATCACTTGTCATGTAATGCATCATAAATATTGTTGGCAAGGACTTTACTAATCCCCGGAACTTTTTCTAAGTCACGCAGCTCAGCATTTTTTACTTCTTGCAAGCCACCTAAATAGGTTAGTAATGCTTGCCTTTTTTTAGCCCCTACCCCTTCAATAGATTCTAACACTGATTTTTTACTGACCTTTTGTCGTTTAGCACGATGACCTGCAATAGCAAAACGGTGAGATTCATCACGGATATGCTGCACTAAATGTAATGCTGGCGATGTTGCTGGTAACGAGATTAATTGATGACTTCCCGCTAAAATTAGCGTTTCTAAGCCGGGCTTTCGAGATTCCCCTTTAGCGACCCCTACTAATAAAGGGGTTGTTGGTAAGTTAAGTTGATTAAAAAAGTCTTCCGCTTTGGCAAGTTGCCCTTTACCACCATCAATAAAGACAATGTCCGGTAGTTTTTTTAATGAATCCCTATCATCTGCTTTCATTTTGCCATAGCGTTTATTCAGTGCAAAGGCCATCGCTGCGTAATCATCACCCGGAGTAATGCCATAAACATTGTAGCGACGATAATCGGATTTATGCGGCCCTTCTTGATTAAACACCACATTAGAGGCAACCGTTTGTTGTCCCATGGTATGGCTAATATCAAAACATTCAATACGGTGGATACCATTGGCTAATTCAAAGACCTCATTTAAGGCAACAAAACGTGCCTGCATTGACTCTTTGTGACTGTTTCGGGTCACTAAGGCGGTTTGCGCATTGGTGTTAGCTAACTTTAGGTATTGAGCCCGTTCTGCACGCACGTTAGTGGATATTTTCACTTCATGGTCTGCTTGCTCACAAAGCAGCTCTGTTAACGTGCGTTGTTGCTCAAGCCCTTCACTGACAACCACCTCTTTAGGAATATTACCTTGCCCATTATTAAGCGGCTCATCAGATAAATAATGCTGCGCAATAAACGCTTCAAAAATATCATTATCCGTTGCTTGGCTAGGTACCACTGGAAAATAACTTTTGCTGCCGAGAATTTTATGATCTCGAATGCATAACAGGTGCACACAAACTTGAGATTTAAAACGATGTAAGCCAAGTACATCCATTTCTGCAGCAATACCCGTAACATATTGTTGTTGTTGAACTTTACGTAAGGTAGTGATTTGATCTCGATATTTGGCTGCTTGTTCAAAGTCGAGGCTAATACTGGCCTGCTCCATTCGCTGCACTAGCTGTTCGATAACCGCTGTGCTTTTACCCTTTAAGAACAGTTTCGCTAATGACACTTGCTGTTGATAATCATCAACGGAGACTTTATCAACACAGGGCGCTAAACAACGGCCGAGTTGATGCTGTAAACAAGGACGCGATCTCGCGCGGTAATAACTGTCTTCACATTGTCTGATAGGAAAGATTTTCTGCATTAACCGTAAGCTTTCCCAAACAGCACCTACCGTTGGGTAAGGGCCAAAATAGTCACCTTTGACTCTTTTTCCGCCACGGTGCAAGCCCAGTTTAGGGTGCTTGTGAGCAGTGATCAGCAGATAAGGATAAGATTTATCATCTCTGAGTAATATATTATATTTAGGTTGGTATTTTTTAATATAATTATTTTCAAGAATTAACGCTTCGCCTTCGGTATGGGTAACCGTGACATCTATCGCACAAATCTGGCTAACCAGTACTTTGGTTTTTACCGAGCCTAGATCTTTTCGAAAGTAACTTGCTAAACGTTTTTTTAATTGTTTCGCTTTGCCCACATAAATAACCGTTTGCTCTGCGTTATACATGCGATATACGCCTGGCTGTTCGGTTACCGACTTGAGGAAGGCAATGCTATCAAACGATAACGAGTTCTGTTGGTCTTGTTGTTTAATGGCTATTGAATTTTCGTCTTTCAAAGTACGGTCATTTTTCAATGTTATAACTTTTCAGTTTTTAACATACCATGACGAATAGCAAGATGCGTTAACTCAACATCATTACCCACATTAAGCTTTTCAAACATACGATAACGGTAGCTATTGATAGTTTTAGTGCTTAAATGCAATATTTCCGAAATATCAGGCACTTTATCACCACGGGTGATCATCAGCATAATTTGTAATTCACGATCAGATAGCGCACTAAAAGGATTTTCTTCACTCGATTTAAATTGGCTGAGCGCCATTTGCTGAGCTATTTGAGCGGGTAAGTAACGTTGTCCACTATTTACAGCTCTAATAGCATTAACCATCTCCTGAGGCGGCGTGCCCTTGGTTAAATACCCTGCGGCACCTATTTGCATCACTTTGGTAGGAAAAGGGTCTTCACTATGAATGGTTAACATAATCACTTTAGCATCAGGCGTAAAACGTAATATTTTTTTAGTCGCTTCTAATCCGCCCATACCAGGCATGTCCATATCCATTAAAATAACGTCAGGCTCAATTTGTCGACATAACTTTATTGCTGCTTCGCCGGTTTCGCATTCATCAATAACTTTAAAGCCTTTGACTTCATTTAATATTTTACTGATACCGGTACGAACCAGCTCATGATCGTCAACTAATAATATATTTATCAAAAGAAATTGCCTTAAGTAACCTTTTACTATCTGGAGAATATGTCGGTAAAAACACGTTTTATGCCACCGCTATCATAATTCAGAATATAGCCATTTAACATAGCAAGCTTAAAACTAACTGCGATATGAAATAAGTTAAATAACTTTACCGTTATAATTTTTTGTCTTTAAGCCAACTGTTTAGCAAGCCTATTTGACCATTTTTATACGCCGCATAGGTTAACCTGACCGCATTACTTAAAATAACGCTATCAGACCAATTAGTTTGTTCCGCAATTAAGTCATAACAAACCTTGGCTTCAGGTGACATGTAACCACGCATTTCTTGTTTACCGCGCTCTTTTTGACGTTCACGATAACGCTTTTGCTTTTCGGCATTGGTCATCGCCTTTTTTTTATTTTTAACCGTATCGTCCATTGTACTCTCTAGTGGGCTGTATTGCTCAGCAATTGCCTACTATGTTACTCTGCCATACTAAATTTGCAATACGATTGTTAATCGAAAGGCAGCTAACTACCAATATATTTCGTATAAAATATGAGCTATGTAACTGTTCAGACTTGTTTAGTGTACAAGTGTTCGCTAAAGTAGCGTCCATAAATTTCCTCTTAAGATTATACAGGCACAAAAATATGGCAATGGCACCACAAGATTCATATAACAAAGATGATTTAGTTAAAGCAGGTACAGGTGAAATGTTTGGTGAAGGTAATTCTCAATTACCGAGCGATAACATGCTGATGATGGATCGCATCGTTACAATTACTGAAGATGGCGGCGAATTTGGCAAAGGCTACATTTTAGCTGAATTAGATATCACCCCAGATTTATGGTTTTTCGATTGTCACTTTAAAGGAGATCCGGTGATGCCTGGTTGCTTAGGCTTAGATGCAATGTGGCAATTAGTCGGGTTTTTCTTAGGTTGGTCTGGTGGACCAGGTAAAGGTAGAGCGCTAGGTGTAGGTGAAGTTAAATTCACGGGCCAAATTTTACCAACTGCTAAAAAAGTTACCTTTAAAATTGATATGAAGCGCGTAATTAAGCGTAAATTATTTATGGGTCTTGCTGATGGTAGTGTCAGTGTTGATGGCCGTGAAATTTACACGGCAAAAGATTTAAAAGTGGGTTTATTTGCTGATACCACCAACTTTTAATCGATAATTTACTTAAGAGCAGCTTAACAATGCTTTATGGTAGGTAATACCAAAGGGCTAATAACGTTCGTGAATATTCTACATAACGAATAATAAAGTCTATTAGCAAAAAATAAACCCAGCATCGGCTGGGTTTATTTTTTCTTAGTTTTAGTAAAGTACTTTTAATGTACTTGCTAAATATTTGTTCGACAATAATTCAATAATTCTCCGAGTGTTTATGCTAGTAACTTCCTTTGTCCTCCCCTGTTCAATTATTGACAACTAGCCATTTACAATTAGGTATCACTAATTCACTCTTTACCATACGATTAATACCTAGAAATAGGTTTTACTAAGATATTAACAGACTAATTTTTGAATATATTGCGATTTGTTATTTAAATAATCCTTGTTGTCGGTCTTCAATTGCTTCGCGCCAACCTCCTAACCATTGAGATTTAATCGTTGCACTTTGATAAGGGCAATTTTCTTTTGAACGTCCAGAAATACCTGCCTGGTAACCTCTGGTATGTGCTCGGTCTTCACGATCTCTTTTTTGCCGTTTCATCATTAATTCACGCTCCTGTAAAATAATTAAACTCACATTAAAGCTAGTTAAAGAATCGGTAAAAAACAATGCAAGAATTGAGAAATGTCAATGAAAGATATTAAGCGCTTGATTGATGATGATATTTATTTGCTTGCTCACATCCAAAAAAAAGCACCTTAAAGGTGCTTTTTATCATTTAACATAAACGACCATCATAGGTCTATTTTGTAAACTTACGACGTAGCCCAAATAACGCTAATAAAAACCATACGCTAGAATATTCGATACTAGCACCTTGACGTACTACGGCGGTTCCTTCTTCTTCAGCAGTACATACTGCGCCATCGTCAGGCATTGGCTCTAAACTGATTGCTCTTACGACATCTTCAGAGAGTGGAGTGCCATCAATATCTAACATCACTTCCCCCTTAGCATCACGTTTATCAACCTTAACCACGGCGGTCGCCGAAATCATACCTAAGTCATTAATACCGCGCGCTTCAATAATGTCGTAAGTTAAGCGTAACTCACACGGTATTTGTTCATTCAGGTTTAAGAAAATATCATCATTAAGATCATAAACAAAAGCTGCGGTTCTACGAGGATTACTAGTGCTTTCATTATGGGTTTCTATTTCCCCTTCGCCAACAATTAAACCGCTGTTATTAATCGCTCTTGCGGTACTGTCTGAACCAGTAAAAAAGTCTGTTGGGTAAATCATTTCTAAACTTTCTTCGCTAACACTCGTGTCAATATAAAAAAACTTTTGTACCGCTTTACCATCAACTGATTTTGCGATATGACCAACGGCGATACCTGCATCGTTAATATCATAAGCAAGAGAACTGCCTTTATCAGTATGATCTCCGGTTAAATCGATAACATCACCGTTTTTATATACAACAGCAAATTGGTAGTTTTTGCTTTCGTCTACATCGGGAGCTGTTACGGTTTCATCATCAAAACCATCGGCATAGCCTACCGCGACTCCTTGGTTATTTAGCCCTAAGGCATAACTTGAATAGGTACGTTCATCGTCTTCATGTGGCGTTACTAACAAGCCTAATTGTTCGATAACCGCACTACCATTAGTGTCTAACGAGGCCATAACCGCCATACTTGAATAAGGGTTACCAACGGCTTGATCGACATAGTAAACACAAACCTCAAAAGGCATATGCTTTAATATATAGGGGTCATTACAGCCTCTAATAACATAATCTTCATCAAACTCGTCATCGACACCATCTGCTGGAGCAGCCAAGTCAACTTGTACAAAGCTATTAATAGCCGCTATATTTCTGATAGTGTCAGATTCAACACCATCGGTAGTTACGATACCGCCACTCTCAATATAATCGAGGTAAGTTTCGTGAACTTTATAGCTACTATAACCGGCAGCAACACCGGCGCCATTCACATCAGCAATAACCGAATAACCACCGGAATGACCTGCTTCAATTGGCGTTAATTCAAATACATCAGCCCCTTGGTTATATGAGAAAAAGCCTCGTTGACCAAATTCACGTAACCAATAAGTTATTTCTTGGCTATGACTATCGGTAAAAGTAGCAGGTAAGTAAGGAGCGGTCGCGGTGCCATAGGCAATACCGGTGTCAGTAATCCCCGTTAAAATATCAACGGTAGAGCGCGATAAATCATCGGTGCCATCAAGCTCTTCATCCCATAAAGTAAAGTCAGTTAACTCACCCGCGATACTGGTCATCGCCACGGTATTACCTACTTTTTGAAACGATAAACTACTACCAGCACCTGATGAGCTATCTTGTAACCAGCGAATAACCCAAGCGAGGTCATTAGCCGTTGGGTTTCCCGCTCGTAATGCATCGCTATCTTCAATAAACTCTAAACCATGCACCCCTAAATAATTACTAAAAGCATAAGATTCTATTGCGGTAAAAACACTCTCATCAAAGTAATCAAACTGCACCGGAAAATCGAGTAGGCTGCTACCTGAGATAGCCATATCTCCTGCATTATTTTGTGATTGTGCATAAGTATACTTAAGCTGGCTAGCTTCACCGGTATCCACAACTTGATAAGTAGCAGCATTCACCGGGGTTATAAAACTTAGACTCAAGGCGCTAGTGATACCAACGGCCAATATTGATTTAACAAATTTGTTCATACGACTACTTAACTCTTACTTTTAATTTTAAATTATCAGGTATTACTCATCAAAAAACATATTGCCCATTGTTTGATGAGTATCTCGTTTGACAGCTTACTATAATAAGTACATTGCATCATTTCAGCGGGTACCATAAGTAAAATAATTATTTATTCTTCATCTAGCTCTTGCCATCTAGCATAAGCGAGGTCGAGTTTGGACTCATTTTCAGCTAGCTGGTTCAATATTTTTTGCGTGTGATCTGCCGCTTGGCTAAAAAAGTCTGCTTGATTCACTTTTTCTTGTAGCTCAGCTATCGCATTTTCTAAATTATCAATAATCTCAGGTAATTCAGTTAATTCTCGTTTTTCTTTAAAAGAGAGCTTTTTGCTCGCTTGATTATTACTTATCGGCGCAACTTGCTTTATCTCATCTTTCTTTTTCTCAGTAACTTTAGTATTTGCCGCTGAAAGTTGTGCTTCACGTTGTGCTTCTTTTAACGATAAGTAACTATCGACATCGTCATAACCACCAACAATTTGATTGATACTGCCAGTACCATCAAAATATAAACAGGTATTTACACAATTATTAACAAAATCACGATCATGGCTGACTAAAATAACCGTTCCAGCATAATTTGCAACAACTTCTTCTAAAAGCTCTAATGTTTCGATATCCAAATCGTTGGTTGGCTCATCGAGTATTAGTAAGTTACTAGGACGTAAGAATAATCTCGCCAGTAATAGTCGGTTCTTCTCACCACCTGATAATGCCCGTACCGGTGTGCGTGCTCGTTTAGGGCTAAATAAGAAGTCTTGTAAATAGCCTAATACATGACGTGAACGGCCATTAACCTCCACCTCTTGCTTACCTTCACCCACAATATCTTGTACGGTTTTATTGAGATCAAGCGCTTCACGATGCTGATCAAAATAGGCAATATCAAGATTAACGCCAGAGCGCATTTTGCCACTGGTTGCCTCAAGTTTTTCCATGATAAGCTTAATCAAGGTTGACTTACCGGTACCATTAGCACCAATAAGCGCTAACCGATCATTACGGCTGATTAATAAGTTAAGGTTATTGATAATGACCTTATCATCAAAGGCCACACAAACATTTTCGGCTTCATAGACTAACTTGCCTGAACGATCGCCCTGAGTGATATTCATGGTACTTTGATTACGTACATCTCGGCGTGATTTACGTTCACCGCGGAGTTTTTCTAATGCTCGTACTCGGCCTTCATTACGCGTACGACGGGCTTTTACGCCCTGACGGATCCATACTTCTTCTTCCGCCAACTTTTTATCGAACAGCGCATTTTGTTGTACTTCTACCTGTAAATCATGCTGCTTTTGTTCTATATAAAGATCATAATCACCGGGGTAACTTTTTAGTTTGCCACGGTCAAGATCTAAAATACGTGTTGATAAACCACGAATAAACGCCCTATCATGACTAATAAAAATGATGGTACCAGCAAAGTCTTTTAAGAATTTTTCAAGCCATAACACACTAGCAATGTCTAGATGGTTGGTTGGCTCATCAAGTAATAAAATATCAGGATTAGTTACTAACGCTTTCGCTAAAGCAACTTTACGTAACCAACCACCGGATAAATCACTAATTTTAGCATCCGGGTTGAGTGATAACGTACTCATCACTTGTTCAATACGTTGTTCGTCTTGCCACGCACCCGCTTGCTCTAATTCATCTTGAACATTAGATAATTTATTGAGGTTTTTCTCACTAGGGTCTTCACCAATTAAGTGAATTAAACTGTGATAGCGACTGAGTAAATCTGCGTTTTCCTTCACCCCTTGCGCCACATAATCAAAAACATTAACATCTGATGATTCAGGAGGATCTTGCTCTAACATCGCTAATTGCATGGTATTAGATTTAAGGATTTGACCATCATCTAAATTTTGCAGGCCCATCAATATTTTCATTAAGGTTGATTTGCCTGCACCATTACGGCCAACTAAACAAATACGCTCACCGGTTTGAATACTTAACTCTGCTTTATCTAAAATTTTATCTTCACCAAAAGCGAGTTCGCCATTGGCTATTCTTAATAATTCCATATTTTTCTCTAGAAAGGACTATGCCTTTACACTATAAATGCTTGTAACTGTTCAACCGTAAACGGCCAAAACAACTTGTTATTGTCTACTGGGGCGTTATTTTCTTTACTGGTATTACCGGCTAGCTTTTCTAATACCGGAATATGTACACCGTAAAGTTCCACCAGTGTTTTTGCTTCATGATCAACACGTTCTTGTTCAACAATGTCTATTTGTTCAAATTGATCAGCGTGTAACACCGTTGAACATATAGCTAAGGCTAATTCACATAAGTGACAACCGTCACTACCGTATAAGTTATATTCTGTCATGCTTTACTATACCTAGTTGATGTACCTAATTACGTATGTAGTAATAGCAGCTATTTACGGGTAATTGACCAGCTATTATGAATATGTATATTGCGAGCAAAGTCTTTATCACGAGTAATATCTGACATTGCCTGTGCGTGTAAACCTAATTTTTCCAGCGCATCAAAGTCCATTTTAAAGTTACGCTTGTTGTTAGTGAAAAAGAGTTCACCGTCTTCAGTTAACGACTTTACACCATCGCTAATTAAGGCAATATGATCACGTTGCACATCAAAACTGTCTTCCATCCGTTTTGAATTAGAAAAAGTAGGCGGGTCAATAAATATCAATTCAAATTTGTCGGTATTTTTCTTAAGCCAATCTAAACAGTCGGCTTGCACAAATTGATATTTATGACCATTCAATTTGTTTAAGGCAAAATTGTCCTGCGCCCAATTTAAATAGGTATTAGACATGTCAACCGTGGTGACTGAACTCGCGCCCTGTAAAGCGGCATGAACCGAGACCGAGCCGGTATAAGCAAATAAGTTTAATAAACTTTTTCCTTGAGCTTTTTTAGCAACAATTTGCCGTGTTTTACGATGATCTAAAAATAAGCCGGTATCAAGGTAATCCCACAAGTTAATTTTAAATAACGCGCCATGCTCATTGATGGTAATAGACTGTTTAGATTTTTCAACTCGTTGGTATTGATTACTACCTTTTTGCTTCGCACGGGTTTTTAATATCACTTTATCTGTCGGTACATTTAATACTTTCGGCGCCCAATAAATGACTTCTTGCAAACGTTTCGCGGCTTTACCGGCATCAATTGTTTTTGGCGGCGCATATTCTTGAATAACGACGTACTCACCGTAGATATCAACCGCAACATTATATTCTGGGATGTCGGCATCATAGAGACGATAACATTCAATGTGACTCGATTTTAACCAGCCTTTTAATATTTTACGGTTTTTCTTTAAGCGATTGGCAAAGGCGCTGTCTTGCTCGGCAAAGTTGGCATTTGGATTAACGGCATCTTTTTGCAGTTGCTTCTCATCGACATTATAAAGCGCTAACTGACAATCAAGCGGCCCATTTTTAAATTTATAACGTTTAAAGCTAGATAACTTTAACATTGTCAACAAATCAAGATTGCCAGTTAAGATGGCTAAACGCCAGTCCATAAACTGGCTTTTAAGTTTTTGACCGAATAACACAAAGTTTTCAACTAACTCTGGCAATTCACCAATACGTTCACCGTAAGGCGGGTTAAACAAAATAGTACCCGCTTTACCGAAGGTATTATTCATTTTATTAGTGTTTTGGCATTTAAATTCAATAAAGCGCTGTAATTTGGCATTGCGCGCATTTTGCTGTGCGGTATTTAACACGCGACTATCGAGATCGATACCGAACACTTTAATCTTATTTACGTTTTCCTGTGCTAATGCCTCTTCAGAGCTATCAATGGCATCATTTAACGCTTGTTGCCACACCTCTCCATCGTGTTTTAACCAGGCATCAAAGCCCCAAGAAGCACGTGCTATTGCCGGTGCTTGCTTCGTTGCCATGGCAACCGCTTCAATTAAAATAGTGCCTGATCCGCACATAGGATCAACCAGCGGTTTACTGGTATCTGCCAACCAACCGGAACGAACAATTAAGGCAGCAGCTAAATTTTCTTTTAGTGGAGCGGCACCAGAATGCTCACGATAACCCCGTTGAAATAAGCCTCGCCCTGAGAAATCTAAGTATAAACTGACCTGATCTCTTAACAAGCGCGCTTGAAAACTAATGTCGGGTGACACCTTATCAACATTAGGTCGTTCTAAGCCTTGGTCTCTAAATTGATCAACTATAGCGTCTTTAATAGTTAAGCCACCAAATTGGCTATTACGTATTTCTTCACTGTAACCAACAAAGTCAATGGCAAAGCTGGTTTCTGAGTTAAAATGTTCTACCCAGTTGACACTACCTGCGGCTTTAAAAAGTTCATCTTTATCTTTCGCTTCACCTTCACCAATTTTTAGCATTACTCGCGTTGCTAAACGAGTCCATAACGATATTTTGTAGCCTAGCGCTAAGGAGGCACTAAAATACACCCCTTCCGGTTTTTGTACTACGTGCTCTGCGCCGAGGCTTTTAATTTCATCGGCGAGCAAAACTTCAATACCAGACGAAGTTAACGCTAAAAATTGTTGTATCGATTGTGACATGGTGTAATTCCTAAAAAAATCTAGCGGGGATTATAACGAAATACAGACTACACATAAACAAAAGTTAAGCTCTCAATGGTTAAATAGCTCACATATAACGCATAACGTAGAACAATTAGGCTGAAGAATATATATTTCAAAAAAGGGCTTGCTTTATATCGATGCTATCCTTACTATACGCCTCGATTTCAGGGACACAGTCTTTCGAAACATTCTTAAATTTAGAATCAAAACTAATTTAGCTTTCTTTTTATGTTTAGTTTATTACTTAACTTTATAAAAAGTCATTCGGACGCGGGATGGAGCAGCTTGGTAGCTCGTCGGGCTCATAACCCGAAGGTCGTAGGTTCAAATCCTGCTCCCGCAACCAACTTCTAG
>Ga0105355_10003836_pt1 | contig 13078 bp, 7 predicted proteins | sample GOMGulsemesocosm_2_FD_83508 | JGI IMG/M metagenome (GOLD analysis project Ga0105355, IMG submission 83508) | Methane-oxidizing microbial communities from mesocosms in the Gulf of Mexico - GOM9C Gulf of Mexico | ecosystem: Environmental > Aquatic > Marine > Cold seeps | place: Gulf of Mexico... | reverse complement strand
GCATAAAAAATAGTGCGCCTAAGAAACTGACAGGTAGGCCCATCATAACCCAAAACGCTAATCTAAGACGTAAGAACAAAGCCAACATCAAAAATACCAAAACGCCACCAGACAACATGTTTGACAACATCATGTCTAGTCGCCCATTAAGATAAAACGTCATATCAACCCAAGGCTCTAATCCTACACCATCTGGCAATTGAGTTCTTTTTCTATCTAAATACGCTCGTACCTGCTTTGCAACATCAGTCATCGATTGATCTGTTGACGCTCCTACAAATAAGGTGACTGAATTTTTGCCGTTAAATTTTGCGTAGCGCAGTCCCTCTACAAACCCATCATTGACGGTAGCTAAATCACCCAACAACAAGACAGTACCGTCAGCCAAGGTTCTGATAGGAAGCTGCTCAAATTGCTGTTGATTATAAGCTTGATTCTCAACACGCATTGAAATAATGCCATTGTTTGCTCGAATCTGTCCTGCTGACATATTAGAGGAAAAGCTTTGGATAGCGCTGGCTACGTCTCGAAACGAAAGGTTATACTCTCTTAGTTTGTCTTGATCAATTTCAACGCCTATTTCATAGTCTAAGCCGCCAAAGAAATCTGAGATATTGACAGTGCTTAACTGCTGAATTTCATCATGAATATCCTTGCCAATTTCTTTGAGTTCACGAGGAGATAAGTCGCCATGAAGACTGATATACATAACTTCTTGACGATATTTATCCTGCCTGACTACTGGGCGTTCAATGCCAATGGGGAAACTTGATATTGAGTCTATTTGAACCTTTATCTCATCAAGCACCTCTTGTATCTCATAATCACTATCAACTTCAATCATGACATTTGAAAAGCTGCGATTAGAGTAGCTAATGACTCGCTTTAACCCTTCGATACTTTCAAGTGATTCTTCTATCTTTACAGTGATGCCTTCTTCAACCTCTTGGGGTGCGGCGCCAAGATAAGGCACACTAACGGTCACCCAATTGACTTCTTCTATAGGAAACATTTGTTTTCGTACAATAAACGAAGCAAATATACCGCCGACAATGATAAAAAACATTAATAGATTAGCGGCAACATTATTGCGCGCAAACCAAGCAATAATGCCTTTTTCTTGAATCTCTACTGAGGGGGTCTCCATTATTGTGCCCCATCATGAGTTTTTGCTACTGATGCAGAAATGCTCTCGGGCTCAACACTTAAATCAAGTAATGATAACTTCATGCCTTCAACCGGCACGTCCAATGCACTCACAACCAATTGGTCGTAGTCATGAAGATCCCCTGATATAACAACGTTTTCACCTTGCTGACGAATAACGTCAACCGATTCGAAATGCAATAAGTTATCTTTTGTGATGAAGGCTAACCCTCGTTCGACGATCAAATGACGCGGCACTATGGCTGCATTATTAATAGTAATCCCATTGATACGCGCACTCACATAGCTACCAAATCTTAAAGGTTTTTCTAAACCATAAGGGGTTACAACCTGAGCAACGAGATAATTCATGCGAGACTTACTGTCAATAATCCCTTCATTTCTAACAATATTACCCTGCCATGTTGTCGCTTTACCGTTAAAAAGAGCATGCAATGTAACCTTGGCATCAACGCCTTGTTTTGTTAAAAACTGTAAGTCTTTATCAGCAATAGGTAATCTGATCTCAGCCACATCAATGCGTGACAGCTCCCCAACGACACTGCCTCCACCAACAAAGCTACCTAATCCAACATTTCGCTCTTCAATGATTGCATCATAAGGTGCAACAAGTTGAGTACGTTCTAAATTACGTTTAGCGCGTAATACACCGGCGGTTGCCGCTCTAACACTTGCTACTTCTTGGGCTAATTGCGGCTTACGCAGACCTAACTCTGATGGACTTGCGTTGGTTATTTGTTGCCATTCACGTTCAGCCACTTTTCCTTTTGCTTTTTCTTGTTGCAAAGACGCACGTGCTGAAGCAAGGTTCGCCTGTGCTTCAATGAGTTGTGTTTGATAATCACTGTCATCAATCCAAGCCAGTACTTCCCCGGTTTTTACAAAACCACCGCGGATAAAAGCAGGAGATAATTTAGTAATCTTACCGCCAACTTGCGCCACAATGATGGTTTTCTCTTTTGGCATCACCATGCCACGAGAGTTCACTGTCATTGGTAAATCACTAATTTCAATTTGTTGTGTTTTTACAACAGGGATAAACTCTTGAGCCACTTTTTCTTCAGGAGGTTCTTGTAATGCGACAAAGGCGCCAAAAATTGCAATAGCACTGGCGAGTATAACAACGGGGAATAATATCTGTTTTTTAGTGGCCATCTTGGCTCCCAAATGTGTAAGTCCATAAAATTTGTATGGAATATAGCAAATTTTAACTAAATATTTTGTATAGACTTGTAGCTAAGTTGTAAGGAATTGTAATTGAGAAAAGAGATTAAATATACACCGCGTGAACTCGCGGTGTATATTACGTTAAATGACTAAGTGTGCTTAGCTATTTAACGTGGTTGGAGTGACAATTATTTAGACTTGATCCCAAAAAACATTGCATAGAAAATTGGGACATAAAGGAGGGTTAAAACTGTTGCAAAACCTAAACCAAACATAATGGTTACCGCCATCGACTGGAAGAACACATCAAACAATAAAGGAATCATGCCTAAAATTGTGGTAATTGCAGCCATTGCAACGGGCCTAACACGGCTAACTCCTGCATTTAAGATAGCATCAATAGGCTTAAGCCCTGATGCTAGCTCAATATTGATTTGATCTAACAACACAATGCCATTTTTAATTAACATGCCAGACAAACTAAGCAAACCTAACAGCGCCATAAAACTAAATGGTGCTTGCATAATAAGCAGACCACCAGCGACACCAATCACTGCCATTGGAACTGTCACCCAAATAACCAAAGGGCCGCGGATTGAATTAAACAAGAAGACAGTGATCATAAACATAATTAAATAACCTAAGGGTAAGCCACCCATTAGTGCTTTTTGAGCTGTCGTTGAACTCTCATGTTCACCTCCCCACACTAATTGATAACCTCTAGGTAATTCAATTGCTTCAATTAGTGGCCGTACTTGATTAAATACTTGAGCTGCCGTGCCATTGCCTAAAACATCATGATCGGCCTTGACAGTAATGGTACGTTTGCGATCGCGGCGCATAACAATTGCGTCTTCCCATTGCGTTTCAAACCCGTCCACAACCTGACTTACTGGAATATAGCGCCCCAAACTACGGCTATAAATTTGCAGTGAATTTAAGCTATCAACAGATAATCGTTCATTATCTGGTGCGCGCGCGACTATGGGTAACATCTGTGTGCCGTCCCTGTACAATCCTACCGATTTTCCGGTATAGCTCACTAGTAACAACTCGTCTAAGTCAGCCTTTGTAATACCAACACGCCTTGCCATCGCCTCATTAAAAATTGGTCTAATTTTTTTACTACGCTGGCGCCAATCATGCCTAACATTATAAGCATTAGGGTTATCAACTAGGATTTGTTTCGCCTGTGCAGCGAGTCCGCGAAGCACATCAGGATCCGCTCCTGAGAAACGGGCTTCGATTTTAGATTCAACAGCTGGGCCTATCTCCATTGGTTTTATTTTCGTTAACGCATCAGGAAAGTTATCTTTTAAGTATCCGCGCAGCTCATCCATAATCGCTAATTGCTGTTCTCTATCCTCGGCTCTGACAATAAGCTGACCATACGCTGGATAACTCTTTTCTGGCCCATAAGTTAGCATGAACCTAATAGCGCCTCGGCCAACGGTTGATGTGACCTGCGTAACGCCTTTTTGCTGTAATAAGTGTTCACTCACCTTAGCAATATCTTTTTGTGTTTCACGAATATCAGAGCCTTGATAGCGCCAAATATCAACGTAAAACATCGGGGTGTTCGATGCAGGAAAGAAAGACTGCTTAACTTGACCAAAGCCAATAACGGACACCACTAATACTGCAATTAACGTCAGCGCTGACAGCCCTTTAAAGCGTATGCAAAGATTAACAAAGCGTTTATAGGCTACAAACATTGCTCCTTTATAGGGGTCATCTGTTTGAGTATCTTGTTGTGTTTTGCTCGATGAAAACAGCAAATTAGCAAAAAATGGCGTTAAAGTAACTGCCGTGACCCAGCTAAGGAGCAAGGAGATACACAGCACCCAAAATAAACTACCTGCAAATTCGCCAGTAGAGTCTGAGGATAAGCCAATTGGTGCAAACGCTGTAATAGCAATGACTGTTGCGCCGAGTAACGGCCACTTTGTTTGTTTGACAATATCACTGGCCGCTTGAGCCGCCGAGCGTCCCTTTTTAAGCCCAATGAGAATTCCTTCAGTAACAACAATGGCATTATCAACTAACATGCCAAGGGCTATTATTAATGCGCCAAGGGAAATTCGTTGCAAGTCGATAGCCATAAACTTCATAAAAATAAAGGTGCCAAAGACTGTAATAACTAGAATTAGACCAATCAATAAACCACTGCGTGGCCCCATAAATAGCAGCAGCACAACAATGACAATTGCGACAGCTTCCACTAAGCTTAAGATAAAACCAGACACAGACTTTTCAACCTCAAGAGGTTGATTATAAACTGAGTTAATTTCAAGCCCTAGGGGTTTAAAATAATCCAACTGTGTTAAGCGTTGTTGTAGTTTATCGCCAATTTCTACGACGTTGACACCACTAGCGAAGGAAACTCCAATGAGTAATGCTTGCTGCTGGTTATAATAAGTTACATGTTTTGGGACATCACTAAACTCGCGGCTTATATTCGCTACATCGCCTAGATAAATAAGCTCACTGGCCCCAGGCGCTGAAATAATGAGTGATTCAAGTTCCTTAACATCATTAAATTCACCTGTTGAATGAAAACGAATGGACTCTTCGCCAACTTTAACTTTCCCTGCATTAGATACTGTATTTTGGCTCCGCAGTAGTTCAAATATGTTTGATTGCGCAATGCCAAGGGCTACTAATTTACTCCGAGATATCTCAACAACTACAATCTCTTGTTGTGTACCAGCAACATCCACCTTGCTCACACCATCGACTAACACTAATTCACGGCGCAGATAGTCAGAAAAGTCTTTAAGCTCTTCATTACTAAATCCCGCGCCAGTCAGCGCTAACATAACACCAAACACATCACCAAAATCATCTTTGACTTGCGGCGTGTTCACACCTGGTGGAAACCCTCCCGCTAAATCATTAATTTTACGCCTTACTTCATCCCAAATTTGTCGCAGCTCTTGTTTGCGATATGTGCCTTTCATTTCGACAATTATTTGTGACAACCCTGGGGTCGAAATAGAGCGAATATTTTTAATATAAGGCAATTGTTGAAGTGAGTTTTCAATGGGATAACTTACCTCTTCTTCGACCTGTAGAGGGCTAGCCCCTGGATAAGTCGTCACTATCATCGCTTCTTTAATGGTAAACTCGGGGTCTTCCAGGCGCCCTAAATCACTATAAGAAATAATACCACCAACGAGTAATAAAACGGCAAACATCCAACTAATGACGGATCTTTTAATGGATAGCTGTGCAATATCCATTATAAACCTCGCTCACGTGACCAAGCGCGAACGACATCACCTTCTGATAAATAATGAGCGCCAGCGCCAACAATTTTCTCATCTCCAGTTAGTCCACTCTTTATAATGATTCCCTGGCCAGACAAACTGCCAACTTCAACGGCGCGGTGGCTCACTTTCATATCCTCATCAACCACCCACACAAACCGCTCTTGTTGCTTGCTCTGTTTATCATCTGCCGCAAAAACTGCCGCAACAGGGACAACAACCTGACTATAATCTTGCTTGGTTACTATGGCTAAATCCGCAAATAACGTGCCTGACATGCCAGGTAAAATATTATCTTTTTCTGTTAATTGCAAAGTAAAGACCACTTTAAAAGTGCGTGTTGCAGCATCTGCTTGCGCATCCCATTCTTTAACAGTGACTTTGAATTTTTTATTAGGCAATGAATCAAACACTACCGTAGGTGAATAAACCGTTTTTTTATCAATAATTGCCACTAAACGTTCAGGCAGTTGAATAGACACATCGACGCTATCCACATTTTGCATGTTCAGAATAACTTGTTGTGCTTGAACATTTTGCAGGTTTTCTGCATAAACCTTTGCAATCACGCCGTCATATGGTGCGTAGAGTGACGTATATTCAAGTGCCGTTTTAGCACTGTTTAAATTAGCTTGGGCCACTAGCATATTAGCTTGAGATTCATCAAACTGTGATTGTGATGCTAATTTTTTATCAAGTAATTGTTTAGAACGTTCAAATTGAGATTTTGCAAGAGAGTGACGCGCTTTGCGATCATTTAACTGAATATTAAAATCACGGTCATCAAGCTTAGCCAGTAATTGACCTCGCTTAACCCTATTTCCAGCTTTTACCGCAAACTCCGTTAATTCGCCACTGACACGAAAGGCCAAATGGCTATCTTTATTCGGTTCTACCTGTGCAGGAAACTGACGAATAGACCCTCTAGACAACGCATTAACATTAACAATTTTCACCATGGGTGCATATGTTTCTTTAACGGTTTCGAGTTCTGAGTTACATCCCGTAACACCGACTATCGATCCCATGAATACAAACAATAACTTCACGGCTGATGAAGCATTTCTAACATCATTACGCATTGGCAAAATTCCTGAAAAATATAATTAGCGAAAGTATACGCCCCTTGAATATGCAATAAAATTTATATAATGTTTACAACATCATAAATAAAACTTATCAAACAATGACACTTGAACAATTAAAAGTTTTGCAAAAAATTGTCGAACTTGGCACATTAAAGGCCGCAGCCCTAGCATTGTACAAAACCCAACCAGCCTTATCGATGTCCATTAAAAAACTCGAACAAGAGTACGGGGTTCAATTGTTAGATCGACGTAGTTATCGATTAACACTAACCCCCCAAGGCAAAACCTTTTATCGACAGGCTCAAGTTTTACTCTTAGGGGCTGATCAACTTGATTCTTTAGGTAAATTGCTATCACAAGGTGATGAAGCGGTTTTCAAGATTGGTTATGATCCTTTATGTGATAACCGTTTTATCATCAATATACTCAATACATTTCAATCAAAGTTCCCAACAACAAGCTTTGAACTCATTGCAGGTTCTCGCTTTTCTTCGCTAGAGCAACTCAACAACAATGAAGTAGATGTCGCCATTGGCGCATGGTTTCACCTATTCCATGGCGAAGGAGATTATTTAACACTGCCGATAGATGATTTTGAACTCGTACTTGCTGCAGCCCCTGACTTTTTAGCAAACCATGCCATTGATAATTTATATGATCTCAATCAACTGCCCAGTGTCACCTTGGTTAAGAGCGGTTTAAGTTTTGATAACGATCGTATTGGCACTCACAGTGCAAAGCCATTAATCAAGACCAAAGACATTCATACACTTAAAGCTATGCTCATTGGCGGTCTTGGCACGGGTATGATCCCAAAGGTTCAAATTGAAGAGGAGCTTTTGGATGGTCGGCTAGAGATTATTGAGCTATCAGATTTCGAGCACAGCCTAAAAGGGGAAGTAAGAGCCATAATTAAGGTGGATAAAGTACTGGGCCCTGTGGGCACAAATTTTTGGGATTACCTTAAACAACGTCAATAGTTACTTTAAAATTCAGCCCAATGTTAGCCACTAAACACCACAATGATTTCAGTTCAGTTTTCATTAAGTTAATACGGTTATGATAAAGCCATATTATTTCTCATTGGAGAGCAGTTATGAGTAACATGCTAACAAAAATCGTGTTTACAGGGTTAATCAGTAGTTCATTATTATTGTCACCTGCGGCCTTTGCTGGGCATAAGGTTAATCATCACTCAAACCACAGCTCACATGGTAGTCATTATAAAAAACATAAACGTCATCATAATTCACACCACCATGTGAAGCGTCATTACAAACACAGCTACAAGCGTCGTCATAACCATACCGGTGAAATTATTGGCGGAATTATTGGCGGTGTTGTTATTGGTAGTCTGATTCATGATGCAACGCGTCATCACAATACGCATACAACCACACGTTACACTAACCAAACTTATTATGGTAACGGTTATAATTCAACTGTTTATCAGCAACCTATTGCGGTGAATAAAACTATCATCGTTAATAATACACCCACGCAAACTTACCGTGTATTAAATGGCTCTGATTGTTATTTAGTGAATTACAACAGCAATGGCAACGAGGTACTCACTCAAGTACCCAGTGTCAATTGCGGCTTCTAAATTAGCGCTATCCATAAATTTTAGAATTAGTTGACTGGCGTCAACATTAGGTGACGCCATATATTGCTTACTGCGCTACGCTGCTCATCAAATTCACGGTCTGATGTTTGATTTTTTAAATCATTTAACACTAGTCGATGGCCTTTGTGACGATATGACTGATAAGCGGTGCTTAACGTATGCTCTTGTTGTTCATCAATCAGGCCAAGTATCGCCGCTTGTTTAAATACGCGCACATTATCACTGAACAATGTGAGCTGTTTATATTGATTGCTGTAGCCCAACACTAAAAATTGGGCAATAAATTCAATATCGGCAATGCCGCCATTGTCCTGTTTTAAATCAAAAATCTCTGTATTTCCCTGAGTAAGATGATCACGCATTTTTACTCGCATTTTAGCGACATCTTTTTGTAATAGTCCAATATCCCTTGGCTGGCACAAAATCCCCTGACGGATCGCATTAAATTTTTCTGTCAGCAAATCAGAGCCGCACACGATACGGGTGCGTACTAACGCTTGATGCTCCCACACCCAAGCCTCACTTTGCTGATAATCGATAAATGAATCAAGGTGAGTAACCATGAGCCCTTTACTACCAGAAGGACGCAATCTCATATCTAATTCATATAACACCCCGGAAACCGTTCTGGTATTAAATAAATGAAGCACGCGTTGAGCTAGCTTAAGATAAAAATGAGAACTTTCAACGGCTTTATCGCCAGATGTTTTTGTACCCTCACAACCACTATGCACAAATACTAAATCTAAATCTGAGCCATACCCCAGCTCTGTTCCCCCGAGCTTGCCATACCCTATTACCGCAAATCCTTTATCTTCACCTTCAAATTGAGGCTCGCCATAGCGTACGATTAACTGGTGCCATGCGATGTCAATAACATGAGCAATGATGGCCTGCGCTAATGAGGTTAAGTGATCACTAACTTTCATCACTTCCATAGCACCTGTCACATCCGCCGCCGCTATTCTAAGTTGCTGGCATTGCTTATATTGACGTAGACCATCCATCACCTGTTCCATGTCATCTTCAGGAATGCGCATAAGATATTGGCGTAATTGTGAGCCATAATCATTAAGTGGGGTTGGGCTATATAACGATTTAGGATCGAGTAATTCATCGAGCAAAATAGGATGCTGTGTCAGCTGTTCACTAATCCAGTCACTGGCTTCACACAGCTTAACTAATTGATTAAGGGCACCTGGATTTTCTAGCAGCAATACAATATAGGCTGTTCTTGTGGCAATGGTGTTAAGAATATTGCCGATTTTACGAAACAGTAAATCACTATGCTCTTTTACAATCAGTTGCTGTAAGAGCAATGGCATAAGCTTGGACATTGCTTCTTGTCCGCGTACACCCACCCGGCGCTTTGAGAGTTCCGCCTTCAGCGCTTGCATTTGTATGAATAATTGTTTGGGACTACTACAACCAAGGTCATAGAGCAGTGATTCACCATCAAAATCTTCATCTGCTTCGTTTAACATCGCCAACAATTGATGATTTTTATTTTGCTCTTCTTCTTGGTCATCATCTTGACCAACAACACGGTTAAACTGTTCCTGTACCACTTCGCAGTGTTGATTTAAAACCACCCTAAATGTCTGTTCATTAGGTTGATTGGTCACTACGAGTAACCGCTGCCAATCCAGTTCATTATTTGGCAAGGTTTGAGTTTGTTTGTCGTCTATTTGCTGCAGTGTTTGCTCGCAAAGACGTAAAAATAGGTAACTCGTTAACAATTGCTGGTAATCTTCATCTGTGATTATGGCCAGTTCGGTGATTCGTTTTAGCGTAATAAGAAGTGATTGCTCTTGTAACTGCGGCTCCCTGCCCCCTCGGATCATTTGGAAGACCTGCACAATAAATTCAACTTCTCGAATGCCACCACTACCTAACTTTATATTATCGACAAGCCCTCTACGTCTCACCTCGTGGCTTATCATCAATTTCATTTTCCGCAGTGACTCAATAACCCCAAAGTCGATGTAGCGCCGAAACATAAATGGACGGATCATGCGTTCCAATTCATGTCTATAGTGACTATTACTGCCAAGCACACGCGACTTGACCATGGCATAACGCTCCCAGTCTCGTCCTTGGGATTGATAGTAATCCTCAAGTGCAGCATAACTCACCACCAAGGGGCCCGAGTTTCCAAATGGTCTCAAACGCATATCTACTCGATAAACAAAGCCATCTGAGGTCATTCTATCTAGTGAATTAACAAGCTTTTGCCCCAATTTGACAAAATATTGCTGATTATCAGTACTGCGCCGCCCGCCTTTAGTTTCGCCGTGATGAGGAAATGAAAAAATCAGATCGATATCCGATGAAAAGTTAAGCTCTCGGCCGCCCAATTTCCCCATTCCCATAATCATTAATGGCTGCTCTATGCCTTTTTTATCAAAGGGACGGCCCCAAGTAGGTTCTAACAGCTTTGTTAAGCAATCTCTCGCACAAGTAATGAGTGCTTCAGCAAGGGTTGAAACATCAATTAATGACTGCTCAATCTTTACCAGTGCACACATATCTCGCCATGCAATCACCGTTTGGAAGAAATTACGACAATGGCGTAATTTCTTTTCTAATTGTGCTTCATTATCCACCAGCGTTGAAAGCTCAGTGACATGTTGAGCAATAGACAGTTCTAGACTAGGCATGTTTAATAATGATTGTTCCAGAATATCAATCAGCCATTGCTCATGCCTCATTAATTGCTCGAAACCAAAATCACTCAAAGAAATAAAACGACCTAAGGATTCTTTTGACAAATCATCAAGGGACGAATATGTTTCAGGATATGTCAGTTCAATTTCTTTTAGGCGTGTATTTTTCAGTGATAATAGCTGAGTAGGCAAAGAGTTAGTGTTATTAACCGTCATTATTGATAACATCCGTTGATCTAAAATTTAATACAATGAAATTAGACATATTATGTCTAAACTGCTACAACCTATGGCAACATACAAACTGCCATGACTTTTTGGTAGTTTGATCGCATAAGATACTCGTCACCATATCATTGAAGAGGTTCATATGGCAGGTAAGCCCTTAAAAATAATGCTATTAATAATGCTGTTTGCAATCGTTAGCGGATGTAGTGATCCACTTGACGACTCAATTGGTGTTTTAAAACAGCAAAACGAAACTAACTTATCAACGTTAAAGCAACAACTTGATACTAACAAAATTAGAAACGCTACAATTTTGAGCCAATACGCTCAAATGCTTGAGAAGTCTCGACCAGGCTTAACTCCGCTAATAGAACAATTAGTGAAGGATTCAAGCAGTGAAGGTCCAATGTTTCAAGGATTGGTTAACCGCGTTAATGAAGCAAGGGATGCCAATAATTTTGTTTCTAAAGAAGAACAGGCCCAAGAACTCGATAACATTAACCAGGCTTTAAACCCGACCTTGTTTAATGATGCACTTAGTGACGTCGTTAATGTGCTAGCAGATATGTCTAAAGGTGAATTAGCGCGCGTTAATTCGATGAGCCAAGAACAAAGTCAGCAAGCCAACAAAAGCAATGACTTTGGCGCGGGTTCACAGCTTGTTGGTAACCCAAGTTACGGAAACTGGACCAGCAACAGTAGTGGTATGTCGTTTTGGGAATGGTATGGCATGTATGCTTTATTTTCTAACATTACTAGCCCAATTTCTTACGATCGCTGGGGACGCCACCGTGGTTATAGCTATTACAATGATTACGGGCGTTATCGTTATAGTTCACCTAAACAACGTAAAAAGCAAAGTGATGTATGGAATCGTACCAATAAAAAATTTAGCACAGGACAGCGCTACTCTTCACCTTATAGCACCTCTCGTGTAGGCAGTAGCCGCTTGTCTCGTCAGAGTTCACAAGCTAAAACAGCCGCTGGGAAAGGTTTTTCAAGTACAAACAGATTTAAGCAAACTCGAACAAAATCGAGTTATTCAAATAATTCAAGTTTTCGTAACAGCCGCAGCACGACATCGCGCGGCTCACGTCGTGGCAAATAATAGGATTGATAACTATGGAACAATTACAACTATTAATAAATCATCAACCTAACCTATTGGTTATTTTGGCAATTGATTTAACTATCGCAATTATTTTGTTGTGCGCTATGCGGTTTATCTCTGGTTTATGGGCTGGCGTTGACACCACCATTGAATTAGCAAGTAAGGATAACTTTGCATTTGGTATTTCTTTAGCAGGAAGCTTGTTAGCACTGGCTATCGTATTAACAGGCGCTATCACGGGCGAGGCAGGAACAAGCTTTGCTCAAGAAGCCATAGGCATGTCAATTTACGGCGTTGTCGGCTTAGTGTTAATTAAATTGGGGCGCATAGCCCATGATAAATTTGCACTATCAGGCCTTAATAAAGCAGAACATATTAAAGAGGGTAATGTCAGTGTGGCTATCATTGATGCCGCCGCTTTAGTTGCTACCGCATTAATTATTCGTGCAACACTGTTGTGGGCTAGTGATTTAAATGTGGATACATTAATCGCCATCTTAAGTGGCTTCGTCATTTCACAATCATTGTTAGTGATGGTAACTCGATTACGAGAATCTGCTTATCGTAAACACAACCAAGGTGCTCAATTTCAAGACGCGATTGCCGGTGGTCAAATTGCTTTAGCAATACGTCATGCAGGTTTCTTAATCGCGACAGGTTTTGCATTAACTGCGGCGTCTAATTTTTTAATGTATGTACCAAAAGCATACGTTGAAAATGCTTTAGGCTGGTTAGTATTTGGCACTGTAATGGTC